>Ga0066871_100136_pt1 | contig 61930 bp, 45 predicted proteins | sample CeladaPassage60B_FD_62209 | JGI IMG/M metagenome (GOLD analysis project Ga0066871, IMG submission 62209) | Cellulose-adapted microbial communities from the Joint BioEnergy Institute, USA - Passage3 60B | ecosystem: Engineered > Bioreactor > Continuous culture > Unclassified | place: USA...
TTATCTTGATATCGTTCAGTCAGTAACATCGTTGGCTCCCCCACATCGGATAGGTTTGTTTCTTTATTCGACGCGGGGTTACAAAAATCCTATTGGTTCCGGCTCGTCCGGGTTAGGATTAATGGTATCTACGATTCCGGGTATTTTATTTTTGATTGTTGTGAAGAAAAAACGTTTCCGATTTACGATTCATAGTACCGAGCAAGGACGTGAAATGGATTACTTATATAGGTTATTGCAGTTGAAAGATTCCGCACGTGAAATCAGAATATTTCAATTGGCAGAACACTTGATCTCGAGATGGAAAGAACTTCAGTCAACATTCCGGGCGTTTCATCTGAAGAATCAAAAACATGAAGCGCTGGGAGGCACTATCGGTTCCATGTTCACAACATCTTCTGCAATCGTCGTAGGGTTGTTATTAATTCGTCAAGTTAAGGATGGATCAATTACGATTGGCAGTTTTGTGGCATTGATTTCCTCAGTACTTCTTATTCAAGGTCTCGTGGGTAATTTGGGCGCTTCATTGATGCAATTATGGGAGAGTCTGTTTAATTTGAATCATTATTTCTCATTTATGAACACGAAAATTGAAATGCATCAGGGGACGCATCCTTTTCCAATGCCTCACTTTCAAACAATTGAATTTCAAAATGTCAGTTTCAGATACGGGAACCACAAAGAGAGTATTCGAAATATTTCATTTCAAATCAAGCAAGGTGAAAAAATTGCGATCGTTGGGGAGAACGGTGCCGGCAAAACTACACTTGCCCTATTGTTATTGGGGCTCTATACTCCGACACAGGGTAGAATATTGATTGGCGGGGTGAATCTCAGTGAAATCGATCATGCTTCATTTCTGGCAAAAGTCACCTGTGTTTTTCAAGATTTTGTACGCTACCGTCTAACATTGCGAGAAAATGTCGGATTCGGACATCTTGAAGACATCGAAAATGATGAAAAAATTATTGGAGTTCTCGAAAATGTAGGCTTGCTTTCATTAGCAAGTCAGTTGCCGAATGGCTTGGATACAAAGCTAAGCAGTCAGTTCATTTCGGGTCGTGAGCTTTCAGGTGGACAATGGCAGCGGGTCGCCATAGCCAGAGCTTTAATGAAAAATGCAGAGATCGTTGTATTGGATGAACCTACAGCGGCGCTTGATCCGCGAACTGAATTAGATATTATCCAACAGATGCACCAAATGTCAAAGGAAAAAACCAGCATTATCATAACGCACCGACTTGGTCCGGCTCGATTATGCGATCGTATCGTAGTGATGAAACAAGGTGAAATTGTTGAAATCGGCAGTCATAATGAATTGCTCTTGTTAAACGGAGAGTATGCCCAAATGTACCATGCCCAATCGCAGTGGTATCAGGACGTTGAGCTTGAATTGGAAGGAGCACGCTGAAGGTGATTCTGGAAATCGAAAACCTCAGCAAATGCTATTCGACCCATACCAAAACGACCTACGCGATCCGGGATATCCATTTGTCCCTATCGCGTGGAGAATTCGTTGTCGTGATGGGGAAAAGCGGATCTGGCAAAACGACGCTGCTGCAGCTGATCGGGGGATTGATCGAACCCACGGAAGGGGAAATCCGAGTCGATGGGCATTCCTTGCAAGAGATGTCCGTTGAACCTTTTGCGACCCAATACCGAAGGGAAAAAGTGGGCTTTATCTTCCAGTTTTTTAATCTCATCGCTTCCCTGAACGCCGAAGATAACGTCGCCATGCCCTTGCTGCTGGCGGGGGTGAAGAAGAAGGAAGCTTATGATCGGGCGAGAGAACGGCTGGAGAAAGTCGGGCTGCTCGAAAAGCGGCATCAGTATCCGCATACGTTGTCCGGAGGAGAGCAGCAGCGCGTCGCCATTGCTCGTGCGCTGGTGCATGATCCTTGTCTATTGCTGGCCGACGAGCCGACAGGAAATTTGGATTCGGTCACGACCGCCCATATTTTATCCTTGTTGGTACAACTTCGGAATGAGCGAAATCAGACGATTTTGCTGGTCACGCACGATCCGCAGGTGGCGGTCCATGCGGACCGGGTCATTTTTTTGCAAGACGGCAGGCTGGTTTTGGAACATGAAAATGATAAGTATCGAGATCATCATGAGCGGGTGTCGGCGATCGTCGAACTTCAACTTGCTGCACAAGGAAAGGTTGAACCGTGATGGCGTTCATGAAGCTCACCTGGAAGATGCTGATTGCCCAAAAGAAAAGGTTCCTGTATATGCTGATCGGCGTCATGCTGGGAACGATGCTGTTAACGAGTTTCGTGCTTCTCGGCGAGATGATTCATGCTTCCCTTCAAAAGCAGCGGTTTGACCAATACGGATACACGGATGTCATGGTGGGATATCGGGCTGCCGAACAAGGGTTGACTCCCGAACAAATCGAGCAAATCGCAGGCAACGCTATGGTTCGACGCCATGCGCAAATCTTGGCATCGCCCCGATTTCCCGGTTTCTCCCTGGACTTGTATGTCGTCGGCGCCGATAATTCCGATCTGGCCAAAGCTTTTTACAAGTTCACGCAAGACTTGCGCCCGTATGAAATCGTGTTGTCCGAGCGCCTGGCCCATCGTTGGAATGCGAATTTGAACGAGAGCGTCACCATTCCGGCGCTTTCCGTTTCAAAGTCCTGGATCGTTCGAGAGATCATTCCCGATCGTGACGGCCCCCATGGCCCCGTGCCGGATATCGCGATTTTCCATCTGCAATCGCTGCAGGAAACGATCGCCGGCAACGCCAAGGTCAATCTTTTGTTGATCGAGTTGGCGCAGGATCGGGACAAGCAGCTTTTCTCGCACTGGGTGAATCATGCTATCGACTCTGCCTTGGATGTCGAAATCGTGGGCAACACTGATCAGGAAAATAATATTAACAGTTTTTTGGCCACGGGAATCGTATTGGGCATCATGGTGTTGTTCGCCAGCGGGTTCGCGATTTTCAGCAGCTTTTCGATTACGGTGCGGCAGCGAAAAAAAGAGCTTGCTCTCGTTCGCATGATTGGCGGAAGTCCGGAGCAATTGAAGATGATGGTGTTGGCAGAGGCGTCGATCATCGCCGTCATCGGGACGTTCTTCGGCTCGCTTGCGGGGATATTCGTCACAAAATTCACTATGCATGGGCTGGCGCGTTATTTTGAAATCCCGCATTTTTCCATGTCCGTTCCATACGCGTACGTGGTGGCAACCGCCATCGGTATTGCTTTGTTCATTTTTTTGATTGCGCTGCTTCCCGCTTTTCAAGCTTCAAAGATTTTGCCGGTGGAATTTCTCCATGAAATCCTGTCCGCCCATTTGCCGCCGCGAAAGATGCAGAAATGGATCGCGGCCGGGCTGTTGCTGCTGGGGGTCCTTTGCATCGCGACAGGCAGACGGGCGGATCCGGTAAGCGGCTTGTATGCGCTGTCGTATTTGGCGGCGGGACTTCTGATTTCCGGTTCGATCTATTTGTCGACGCCTTTTTGGATTGCTCCCGTATTGCGGCGATTGGCTCCGCTGCTGGAGCGAATTATGGGGATCGAAGCGAAAATGGCGGTGCAAAATTTGATTTTCCACCGGGCGCAAAGCACGTTGGCGATTGCGATCATGGGGTTGTCGATGACGTTGATCTTCCCGGTTGTCGCGCTTTTCACATGGGCGGAAGAGATTACGGGACAACAAATCGAGGCGAATTATGTTTCGGACATCGTCGTATGGAGCAACAAAAGCATGTCCTCCACGCTTCCGCTTGAAGTGCAGGACGACTTGCAGCGGATTCCGGGTGTCCAAACAGCGATTGCGGTCAGCACCAATCTTGGCATGGTATTGGTTGATTACGACTTCTCCAAGAGCAATCCGAAATGGGTGAAAGAAAAGTCGGATCTTTCACAATCTTACACAGATGAACACCAGAACCCTGTCCCGGAGCGGCAAGTGGTCAGATATAAACGGGTTCAACTTCATCCGCTTGTGAAGGAGCTTCATCTGCCTGTACCGCAGGATATTGACTTGGAAAATGTAGGTTTGATTACCGCACACTACGCCGACATGCTGGGGGTCAAGGTTGGGGATACGTTGGACCTGATCATTCCCCGGTTCAAGACCGAGCCTGTGCTCCGGATGCAGGTCACGATCGCGGCCGTATTGGATACGTTGTACGCCAATGAAGACGTGCTCGTTTTGGACTGGAACAACGATGCGCTCAAGGCGATCGAACAACCTAAAGTGTTTCAAGTCCTGTTATACATCGATCCGGCCCGGAAAGAACTGGTCGAGCAGCATCTGCAACAGCTGCAAATGAACAAATACAGCGAAATCTACTGGAGCGACAAAGAGACCGAACTCCAAAAATTATCCGATCAATTGTCCCAGCGCATGCTCATCATCACGGCGGCCTTTATCCTGCTGCTGATGCTGGGGCTCAGCATCATGGCGAATCATCTTTCGGCGATTTTCCTGACCAAACGCCGGGAAATGACGATCCTCCGCATGATCAGCGCAACCCCGAGGCAGCTCCGGAAAATGGTCGTCATTCAGTGCGGATTGTTTGGGATGATTGGCGTTGTGATCGGAGTAGTCACAGGATGGATCACCACGTACTGTCTTTCCCAAATCGACGGAGGTCATGTTTTTGCTCCCATCGAAAAACAAGGAATTGTCGTAGTCTGTGTGTGGGGGGGGATTTTGATCCTATCGTCACTGTTGGGAAGAAAAGAAGCTGAAGCAGCGTCTGAATTTCAAAACCCCGATATTCAAGTCGGATAGCATTGCCGGTAATGCGGCTCGGCCGTGCAATTGAAGAAACTCACTATGCCGATCATTGGGGAAGGCTTCCCGATGATCGGCATCGTGACAGACGGGAAAAGTCCGTTCGGTTCGCGAACATGGATACCTTCGAGTAAAATACCAGGAAATTGGGGTGTCATTCTCCGTCAGATTGCCCGCAGTGCAAAAGTCCCGGGTTCGACAGTAAGCATCTAAAAGTAGGCACCCTATTGGGCGCTGTGGATAACTAAATTCCGGATTTGACGCGGTTTTTCCGACTTGTCCACAGGCACTACATCGCGAGAAAATCCGAAAACTTATAGGCACTAAATTTCTGTGGATAACTGTGTAAGGACGCGATTGCGATAATCCGTCACTTGTGCCACGTTATAGTCTTTGGCGATGTCGATCCCAACCACTGTGTGCTTTGAAGAAATTTTTTTCAATCCGTTGATTTGTGATTTTTTTTCGTATACGCTTCATATTAAGCGCTTCCTTGATGGGGTTTTTGGGCGAGGTCCCGTTCTACCCCCGTTCTACCCCCATCATACGAGGCGCTCCTGTTTTTGTTGATCGCGAATTCTTAGCATTAACAGCAATGTTAAGGACAATCATTTGTAAAAGCAACGGAACCGGGAAACCTTGTTTGTGAAAAAATGCCGGTTTGCCGAAAGCTAACGGAACGAAGACGTTATTTTCAGATCGCTAACATCATCCAATCGCGACGGGGGTTTTAGAGACCGTGCCAACGGCAAACGATGCATCGCATGACATCATTGTGATCGGAGGAGGCTCGGCCGGACTGATGGCGGCGATCGCCGCCAGCGCCGGCGGAGCCCGCGTGCTGATTCTGGAAAAGGGCGGCAAATTGGGGCGGAAATTGGGCATTTCCGGCGGCGGCCGGTGCAACGTGACCAACAACAAGGATACCGCCGAGCTGATCAAGCACATTCCGGGCAACGGCAAATTTTTGTACAGCGCCTTGTCGCAATTCGGCAGCCGGGACATTATCGCCTTTTTCGAACGGCTGGGCATCCGGCTGAAAGAGGAGGACAACGGGCGCATGTTCCCCGTCACGGACAGCGCGAAAACCGTCGTCGACACGCTTGTCAAACAGGTCCGGCGGCAGGGCGTCGAAATTCGGCTGGACTGCCCGGTGAGGCGGGTGCTGTATCGCGGCGGCAAAGTGGAAGGCGTGCTGCTGCACAACGGGGAAACCGTCCGTGCCTCCCGCGTCATCGTGGCGGTCGGGGGAAAGTCGGTGCCGCGCACCGGGTCGACGGGGGACGGCTACGCATGGGCGATGGAGGCCGGCCATACCGTCACGCCGCTGTATCCGACGGAAGTGCCGCTCGTGTCGCGGGAACCGTTCATCCGGCGCCGGGAGCTTCAGGGACTGTCGCTGCGCGATGTCGCGCTGACCGTCTGGAACGCGAAGGGAAAACCGGCGGTGACGCACCGCGGCGATATGTTGTTCACCCACTTCGGGCTGTCGGGACCGGCCGCTCTCCGCTGCAGCCAGTTCGTCGTCAAGGAGCTGGCCAAGGCCGGCCTGCCGGTGATGACGGAATTGCCGTCCGCGCCGGGCGTGCCGAACGCGGATGTCGGAATGGACATCGGGATGGAAAAAGGAACGCGCTCCGGCGAAACCGGGGAGGCGGACGGGGAAGCGGCGCCATCCGCTACCGTCCGGCTGACGATCGATCTGTTCCCGGATGTGCCGGAACACGATCTATACGAACGGGTGATTTCCGCCGCCCGCGCCGAACCGAAAAAAATGGTCAAAACCGTGCTCAGACAAATGCTGCCGGACCGGATCGTTCCGGTGTTGTTGAACAAGGCGGAGCTGGACGGGGAGGCGGCTTGCGGCGGCGTTTCCGGCAAAAGCTGGACGGTCTTGTCCCGGCTGATGAAGGCGTTCCCGGTGGAAGTGTCCGGCACGCTCTCGCTGGAGGAGGCGTTTGTGACGGGAGGCGGGGTCCATTTGAAGGAAATCGATCCGAAAACGATGCAGTCGAAAATCGTGGAAGGGTTGTACTTCTGCGGCGAAATTCTCGACGTGCACGGATACACCGGAGGGTACAACATCACCGCCGCTTTCGCCACGGGATACGCGGCCGGAAAACACGCCGCGGAAAGCGTGCGGGTGAATTTGTGAGAAAGTTCGCCGCCGCTTCAATCATCGCCGCGCAAGAGCCTTGACGTTCCGCAGTTTTTGCGAAATTCGCTCGGCGTGACGCCGACGATGCGCTTGAAGACGCGATGAAAGGTAGGCAAATCGCGGTAGCCGACCGTTTCGGCGACGGCGGCCACCTTGTGGGCGGTATGCGCAAGCAGTTCGCAGCTCATCTGGATGCGCGCATGCTGGACGAACCGATGGAACGACTGCCCGGTTCTCCGTTTGAACAGCCGGTAAAAATGCCGTGCGCTCAACCCCGCGAAATTCGCCGCCGTTTCGATCGTCAGCGGTTCCGCCGCGTGGCGGCGCACGTAATCGACCGCCGCGTCGATCGGGTCCCGTCCGGCGCGGGTCCTGCCCGCCCCCGCATCGATCGCGCCGGCCGCGCGCGCGCGGCACAGCTTCACGAGCAGCTGGACGAGCAGCGCGAACAGCACCGCGCGGTATCCCTCGCGCTCCGCTTCATGCTCTTCCCACATCGCCTCGAACAACGGTTCCAGCGTCAAGTTTCCGTCGCGCAGACCGTACCATTCCGGCGGACGGCCGTCCCGTCCCGATGGCTCGCCCTGATTCGCCTGCGCCGTCAATCCCAGCGTTTCGACGAGATTCACGTCGTCGACGGCGGCCGCGGCTTCCCCAAACAGATCCTCGGTGAAAATACAGTTGTACACGGTCAGCTTCTGCCTGCGGTCCGCCGAACGCGGACGGAACACATGGGAAGTGCCGACGGGCAGAAGAAACACGTCCCCCTTGGCGACGGGCAGCACTTTGCCGCCGATATGGTGGAACCCGCTGCCGCCGGCGACATAGGAGATCTCGATAAAGTCGTGGGCGTGGTAGTGCAGATCGAACGATTCGTCCACACGATTGACGAAAATGCGCATGCCTTCGCGAAAGTGCTGCGTTCCCCGCATCAACACGGCGCTGTCCGGCATGTCCCGGCGCCCCCTTTTTGTTTTGAATCTATCCCCTATGTAGTTCTGTACGTCGCTGCGGCTTTCCTGCCCAATACCCGACGAAATGTCATAAACACCACTATCAAAAGTCAAGAACAGCTATATTTATCCCGATATCGGGGCGGTAGACTGAAAAAATCAAGAGGATCGAAAGGAGCCAAAAAACATGGTCGACCGCCTTCATGTGTTGGATTTGCGCTGCGAATACAAAAAAAATCCCGTCGGCATCGATGAACGCAAACCGCGGCTGAGCTGGAAGCTGGCCTCCCGGCGGCGGGGCGTGACGCAAACGGCTTACCGGATCCAGGTGAGCGCCGAGCCTTCGTTCCAAAATCCGGTTTGGGATACGGGGAGAAGGGAAAGCGACCGGTCGCTGCACGTCGAATACGAGGGGACGGAACTGGTCTCCGGCACGCGCTACTATTTCCGCGTCAAAGTCTGGGACGACGCGGGGCGCGAATCCGACTGGAGCGAAACCGCCTTCTGGGAAACCGCCCTGCTGTCCGCCGGCGACTGGAGCGCCCGTTGGATCGCCGCGCCGGGGGACGAGTCGAAAGACGATCGCTGCGATTATTTCCGAAAAAGTTTTACCGTCCAGGGGGAGATCGTCCAGGCGCGCATTTACGCGACCGCGCTCGGTTTGTACCGGCTCTATGTCAACGGGCGTCCCGCCGACGACACGGTGTTCGCGCCGGGCTGGACGAGCTACAACCGCAGGCTGCAGTACCAAACCTACGATGTGACCGAACTGCTTGCGCCGGGGGAAAACGTCATCGGCGCCGTGCTCGGCAACGGATGGTACAAGGGGCCGCTGAGCTGGGACTTGATAACCGACGTATACGGCGACCGCCGCGCCCTGCTGCTGCAGCTGCACGTCACTTACCGCGACGGAACCCAAGCGCGCTGGGTGTCCGATTCGTCGTGGCGGTGCGCCAAAGGGCCGCTGTTGTATTCCGAAATTTATCACGGCGACACGTACGACGCCCGGCTGGAGCAGCCGGGATGGAACCGGCCCGGCTTCGACGCCGGCGCGGATTGGCGGCCCGTGGCGGTCGTCGAACCGGCGGTCGGCGCGCTCGTCGCCCAGGAAAACGATCCGGCGCGCATCGTCAAGGAACTTCGCCCGATCGGCATCATCCGCACCCCCGGCGGCGATACCGTGATCGACATGGGGCAAAACATGGTCGGCTGGGTGCGGTTTACCGTGCGCGAAGCGGAAGGGACGGCGATCCGGCTGCAGCATGCGGAGGTGCTCGATCGCGAGGGCAACTTCTACACCGGCAATTTGCGCAAGGCGAGGCAGACGGTGACCTATATATGCAGGGGCGGCGGGCCGGAGACGTATGAACCGTTCTTCTCCTTTCAGGGGTTCCGTTACGTGAAAGTGGAAGGCGTGACGGGAGAACTGTCGCCGGACGACTTTGTCGGCTGCGTCATCCATACGGATATGGAGCCGACGGGGACGTTCCGGTGCTCGGATGAACTGGTCAACAAGCTGTACGAAAACATCGTCTGGGGACAGCGCGGCAACTTTCTCGACGTGCCGACGGACTGCCCGCAGCGGGACGAGCGGCTCGGGTGGACGGGAGACGCGCAGGTGTTCATCCGCACCGCCGCCTTCCAATTCCAGGTCGCCCCGTTTTTTGAAAAATGGCTGCGCGATCTCGCCGCGGACCAGCGTCCGGACGGCTGCGTGCCGCACGTCGTGCCGTCGCTGGAAGCGGCGGGATTCGGTTCGTCCGCCTGGGGGGACGCCGCCGTCATCTGCCCGTGGACGCTGTACGAATGTTACGGGGATACGCGCGTGCTCGAGCGGCAGTATCCGAGCATGAAGGCGTGGGTCGAATACATTCGCAGCCAGGGAGAAGAGGAATGTTTGTGGAACACGGGGTTTCACTACGGCGACTGGCTCGGTTTGGACGGAAAACCCGACAATTCGGTCGGCGCGACGCCGAAGGATTTGATCGCGACGGCGTTTTACGCCCGGTCGGCGGAGATCGTGGCCAGGACGGCCGACCTGTTGGGTTACCGGGAGGACGCGGAAGCGTATGCGGAGCTGCACCGCCGCGTCGTGGAGGCGTTTCGCCGCGAGTTCGTGACGCCGAACGGCAGGCTGGCATCGCCGACCCAGACCGCGTACGCGCTCGCGCTCATGTTCGATTTGCTGGAGGAACGACACCGGCCGCGCGCCGCGAAAATGCTCGCCGAACTGATTGAAGCGAACGACACGCATTTGACGACGGGGTTCGTCGGCACGCCTTACCTTTGCTTTGCGCTGTCGCGGTTCGGCTATGCCGATCTCGCTTTGCGGCTCGTGCTGCAGCGCGACTATCCGTCATGGCTGTATCCGGTCACCCAGGGGGCGACGACGGTTTGGGAGCATTGGGACGGCATCAAGCCCGACGGTTCGTTTTGGGACGAAATCATGAACTCGTTCAATCATTATGCCTACGGCTCCATCGGGGATTGGCTGTACCGCCGTTTGGCGGGCCTGGACGCGGACGCCTCCGCCGCGGGGTACCGGCGCATCCGCGTGCATCCTTTCATGGACGGAGCGATATCGTCCGCCGAAGCGTCGCTTGCGTCCATGTACGGCACGATCCGCGTGGGCTGGAACCGGGAGGACGATGGCGCCGCCCGCCTGGATGCGGTCATCCCTCCCAATACGACGGCGGTCGTGATTCTTCCCGGAGCGGATCCGGAAACCGTGCGCGAACGCGGGCGGCGTCTCGAAGATTGCGAGGGGGTGCGCTCCGTTTCCGTGTCGGAGGACGGGGTGACGGTGGAAGTCGGGTCGGGCGAGTACGAGTTTGTGTTTGTGAAGAAATAGCCGGCTCCTCCGTCGCGCGGCACGCATCGCGATCCGGATCGAGCCTTCCCGCTGTCGATGGAACTTCCTGAAACGTTTTTCCGCAACGATTCCGCTGTCGGCTGAAATTTCCGAAAAATGTCGCGTTATCGTCGGAAAAGCGGCGCTTGGGGCGGGCGTCCGGCATTTGAAGATGCGGGCGAAATCCGATATGCTTACGAACACAAGGAATTGTTTCGGAAAACTTTGCGGGTGTTCGTGCGGAGTTTTGCCCGCGAAGCGATCGTGGTGGAAGCGGCACACCCGGCAACATGCCCGAAGAGTCATGCGGAAGAGGGGAAGTCCATGCGTGGGCGACGGCTGTTGATCGATCATGTGCGCTCGCACGCGGGAGTGTATGCGTTTGCCGTCTGCATGCTCGCCGCGGCCAATATCATCCACTCCATGTTTCCGATGGTACTCGGCCGGTTTACGGATGAGCTGCATGAGGAAGGCCTTTCCCGCCGCGCGATCGCCGGCTACGGCTTGATCCTGCTCGCCATCGGCGCGGGCTACGGCATCCTGTTCGGCATCGGCCAATATCTCAACCACCGCAGCGGCCGTCTGTTCGAGTTTCGCGCCAGACAGCGGCTGTTCCGCCATTTTACGCGGCTCGGCGAAGCCTATTTCGCCCGCAACGGCATCGGCAAGCTGCTGAGTTATGTGATGAACGACGTGACGGCGGTGCGCGAATCGATTGCCAACGGCCTGAACCAGTTGACGTCGGCGAGCGTGCTGCTCGTTTCGGTCGTCGCGATGATGTCCGTCAACGACATTCCGCTGGAGCTTCTCGGCGTTTGCGTCGTTCCCCTGCTCGCGATTCCGTTTCTCGTGCGGCATTTCGGTCCGAACATCCGGCAGCGCTCGAGAACGGTGCAGGAATCGCTGGCGGCGATGACGGAATCGGCGGAGGAGCAGTTCGGCGGCATCCGCGTGACCAAAAAATTCGCCCTCGAAGACATCGCGTACGGCCGGTTCGGCCAAACGGCGGACCGCATCCGCGACAACCAGCTCCGTCTCGTCCGGCAGACGTCGATGTTCCAGGCGTCCATCCCGTTTTGCGGGGCGCTGTCGCTCGTGATCGCCATTTTGTACGGCGGCTGGCTGACGATGCACGGCGGCATGTCGCTCGGGAGTTTTGTCGCGGTCACGTTGTATTTGCGCATGATCGTTCATCCCCTCCAGCAGATCGGCAACGTCATCAATTTCGTCCAGCGTTCGCGCGCTTCGCTGGACAGGCTGAACCGGCTGCTGGAAATTCCTCCGGACATCGTCGAGGCCGAACATGCGGTACCGCTGCCTGCCGCCGGGCCGGTCGGGCTGGAAATCCGCGATCTGACCTTTGCTTATCCCGAGTCGGGCAGACGCGCCCTGGAGCGGGTATCGTTCTCCGTTGAACCGGGCCAAACCGTCGGTTTGGTGGGCAAAACCGGCTGCGGCAAGACGACGCTCGTCAAAACGCTGCTCCGCGTCTATGATCCGCCCCGGGGAACCGTTTATGTCGGCGGCGTCGACGTGCTCGACCTCACGCTGGAAAGCCTGCGCGGCGCGATCGCCTACGTGCCGCAGGACGGCTTTTTGTTCAGCACGACGATTCGCGACAATATCGCCTTCGCCGACCGCAACGCGGAGCTTTCGCGGGTGGAGCGCGCGGCGCGGATGGCGGAGATGGCGGAAACGATCGCGGATTTTCCCCACGGATACGAAACGAAGCTCGGCGAACGCGGGCTGACCTTGTCGGGAGGACAGCGGCAGCGCGTCAGTCTGGCGAGAGGGCTCTTGAAAGACGCGCCGATCCTCATTTTGGACGACAGCGTGTCCGCGGTCGACGCCGTGACGGAAACGCGCATCATCGCCAATTTGCGCAGGTTAAGGCAGGGGAAAACCACGTTGATCATCGCGCACAGGGTCAGCGCCCTGCAGCACGCCGACCGGATCGTCGTGCTGGACGAAGGGCGCGTCGTGGAGAGCGGCACCCACGAGGAACTGCTGAGCCGGGGCGGTTATTACGCTTCGCTGTGCGCCATTCAGGGAGAGGACGGCAATGGGTAGACACCCGAACGAGACCGCCGACGACCGCGCCGCGGACTTTCCCGCCCCCGCGCAGGTCAGCCGGAAAGAAGCGTTTCGGGCGATGCTCGCGTACGCCCGGCCGCACCGCCTGACCTTTGCGGCGGTGTTTGTCTTTTCGCTGCTCTCGGTGTCGGCGGATTTGCTGCAGCCCTATTTGGTGAAAATCGCGATTGACGAAGGCTTGCTGACCCATCCGTCGGGATGGCGGATGCTGATGGCGATCGGCATCACCTACCTGCTGCTGGCCGCGTTCGGCATGCTGTTTTCCTATTTGCAGGCCAATTTGCTGCAGCGGGCCGGACAGAGCATCGTCGCGAAGCTGCGAAAAGATTTGTTCCGGCACGTCACGCGCCAGTCGATGTCCTTTTTCGACCGCCATCCGATCGGCAGCCTCGTCACCAACGTATCGAGCGATACGGAGACGATCAGCCATTTTTTTACCCAAGTGCTGCAGAGCGCCGTGCGGGACGGCATGCTGCTCGTTTTGATCATCGTGTTCATGTTTACGCTCGACGCCGAGCTGGCGGCCTGGTGCATGATCCTGCTGCCGACGATCGCGCTGATCGCCTACACGTTCCGTTCCTGGCTGCGCTCCGTTTACCATCGCGCGAGGTCGCAGCTGTCGCGGCTGATCGCGTTTGTCGCGGAAAATTTGGCCGGCATGGGCCTCGTGCAGGCGTTCCACCAGGAAAAGGAGCAGGAGCGGCAGTTCACGGAGCAGAACCGCCAGTATTTGCGCGCCAATTTGCGCGAAGTTCGCGCCACCGTGCTGTTCAACCGGTCGTTCGAAGTGCTCGGCAACGTGTCGGTGGCGCTGCTCGTCTGGATCGGCGGATACGCCGTGATGGAACGCACGCTGGAATTCGGGGTGCTGTACGCGTTTATCAGCTACATTCGCCAGTTTTTCCAGCCGATCAACCAGATTACGCAGCAGTGGAATACGCTGCAGTCTTCGCTCGTGTCGATGGAGCGGCTGTGGCGCATCTTCTCGGCGCGCCCGGAAGTGGCCGAACCGGATCCGTCGTCGGCGGTGCCGCTTCGCCCCGAACAGGTGAAAGGGGAGGTCGCGTTCCGCAACGTATCGTTCGCGTATGATCCGGATCAGCCTGTGCTGAACCGGATCAACTTGCGCGTGCGCCCCGGGGAGTTCGTCGGCATCGTCGGCACGACCGGAGCGGGCAAAAGCACGCTGGTCAATCTGCTGGCGCGTTTTTACGACGTAAGCGAAGGATGCGTCGAGATCGACGGGACGGATGTGCGGCGCATTCCCGCGGCGCAGCTGCAGCGCATCGTCGGGCTCGTGCAGCAGGAGCCGTTTCTGTTTTCCGGTTCCATTGTGGACAATGTGCGCCTGTTCGATGAAAGCATCGACCGGCGCGACGTTATTCAGGCGTGCCGGAGCGTCGGCGCGGATCGCCTGATCGAAAGGCTGCCCGACGGCTACGACACGCGCCTGTCGGAGCGGGGCAGCGGATTGTCGGCGGGCGAGCGGCAGCTTTTGTCGTTTGCGCGCATTTTGGTGTTCCGCCCGCGCATTCTCATTTTGGACGAGGCGACCGCCCATCTCGATTCGCACAGTGAACGGATGATCCAGCACGCGCTGGACGTCGCCTCCCGCGGCAGAACGACGCTGGTGATCGCGCACCGGCTGTCCACGGTCAAGCATGCGGACCGCATCATTGTCATGCGGCACGGCCGCATCGAGGAGGAGGGATCGCACCGCGAACTGCTTCGCCGGAACGGATATTACGCGGAGCTGTACGCCCATTCCAGCGGAAGCGGCATTTTCGACGCGGAGGGGCGCAAAGCCGGAAACGTGCAATCGTGAACCGGGCGTCGCGCATGCCGCCCCGCATTTCACGCTGGCCATCGGGCATGGCCAACGGGTACGCCGTCGTACCGCGATCCAACCGGTACAAGGATCTTTCGCCGCGAATCCTGGCGGCAATCGGACGTGATGCCGCATCGTGATCCAACCGCATCAACCGAACGTGCTTCCGCCCGGAATCCAACCGGGAAGCAAGTTTCACCCGTCCCCTTTCTTCTGGTATAATTTGGGTATGGAGAAATAGGACTTTTGGGAAAGGGGCTTTGGAAGGTTGTCCGAACGGTTGATCCGACTCATGCGCATCATCTACTTGGTTCAATCGAAGCCGGGCATTCTGGCCCGCGAATTGGCCGAACGTTGCGAGACGACGGAACGGACGATTTATCGCGATCTCGACATCCTGCACGCGGCGAACGTTCCGGTGACGAACCTGGGACACGGAAAGGGTTACGCGTTCATCAGCAATTTTTCGCTTTACCCGCTCGACTGGACGGAGCGGGAAGCTTTGTCTTTTTCCATGCTGCCCGCCGTGCTGGAGCAGATCAAATCGCTCCTCCCCGACGGATTTGAAACCGCTTACGAAAAAGTGATGGCCGCCCACCGCCGGGAAAAATCGGAACGCGCGGATATTTTGCAGCACGTGACCGGAGTCATTCAGCTCGGTCGCCCGGCGTATCGCCAGAACGGCCATTCGTTTTTGTACGACATTATTCAGGCGACGCTTTCCCAACGCACGATCCGCACGGTGTATTTCACCCAAAGCCGCAACGCGGAATCGCGGCGGGATATCGATCCGTACGTTCTCGTGCCTCGAGAGCACCGGTTTTACCTGATCGGCTACTGCCATCTGAAGCAAAGCATGCGCACGTTCCGCATCAGCCGGTTCCGCAAGGTGGAGGTGTTGGACCGCACGTTCGACAAATCCGGGTTTGATTTGAACGCCTATCTGAAAAACACCTGGTCCATCGAACGCGGCGAAGACGAAATCCGCTTCAAAGTCCGTTTTAGTCCCGATGCCGCCCGCTACGTCAAGGAGGAGGAACTGTTCCTCAAACCGAAAATGACGCCGCAGAAAGACGGGGGGATGCTGTTTGAAGTGACCGTCAACCACGATCGGGAGTTTTTGAACTGGCTGAGCCAGTACGGCCCCGACGCGGAAATTTTGGAGCCCGTTTCGTACCGGTACCGGATGCGGGAACAGCTGGAACGCTGGAAAAAGCTGTACGACCGCTGATCCCGTTCTTTTGGTTGTGTTCGGTAATATTGGCCTTTCTGTCCTATGAACCGTTCAGGTGGTCCGAATGGCCCATTCCGGTTCGATGGACCGCCTCCGATTCGAGTCCCCTCTTGCATCGGGCGCAGAATGGTGCGGCTCCGTGTCCGGCATTGGATGAAACCCGTGCGAGTGCGGCGATTTTCGGCAGTTGACAAAGTTTGCCGGCAATCTTTAAGATGGCGCTATATATAACCTACACACACTTTAAGGAAGTGGATCATTCATGAACATCCTGGACCGCGATTTGCTGACGGATACGCCGATCATCGCCGTCGACCTGGACGTCATGGAGCGGAATATCCGGCGCATGCAGCAGCTGGCGGCGGAAGCCGGCGTCAAGCTGCGTCCGCACACGAAGACGCACAAAAGCCCGTATATCGCACTCAAACAGCTGGAAGCCGGCGCCTCCGGCATCACCGTGGCGACGCTCGGGGAAGCGGAAGTGATGGCGGACGCGGGCATCGACGATATCCTGATCGCCTATCCGCTGGTGGGCAGACGCAAATTGGAGCGGTTCAGCCGGCTGCTCAACCGGGCCGACCTCACCGTCGCCTTCGACGACATCGAGGTGGCGAAAGGCATCAACGATGTCGGCGAGGCGCACCGCCGGAAAATCCCGGTGTACATCGACGTGGACACGGGGCTGAACCGGATGGGGCGGGACCCGGTGGAAAGCGTGCCGCACATTTTGGAAATCGCCAAACTCCCGTGGCTGGAAGTCCGCGGGCTGATGAGCCATACCGGCCACGCGTATGCGAAGGATACGGAAGACGAAATTCGGGCGGTCGCCATCGAGGACGCGACGCTGATGCACAAAACCAAGGAGATGCTCGCCAAACACGGCCTGGACGTTCCGGAAATCAGCGTGGGGGCCACCGCCACCGCGAGATTTATCAAGGATATCCCCTACGCGACGGAGATGCGGCCCGGCATGTACGTGTTCAACGACCGGTTCGTCATGGCGACCGGTGGCGCCGACGAGGACGATTGCGCGGTCAGCGTAATCGCCACCGTGGTCGCCCGTCCAACCGCCGACCGGCTCATCATCGACGCCGGCAGCAAGACGCTCGCGTCCGACGCGTTTCGGGGCGGCGGATTCGGAACGATTCGCGGCCACGGCAACCTCGTCATCAAGTCGCTGTCGGAGGAGCACGGCCGGGTGGAGGTGCACGGCGACACCGATCTGAAAATCGGCGACGTCGTGGAGATCATCCCCAACCATATTTGCCCCGTGATCAATCTGGCCGACGAATTGTACGGATTTCGCGGCGGCCGGCTGGAGCGGGTCATTCCGGTCAGCGCGAGGGGAAAAAACCGGTAACCGGACGGCACGGCCGCGACGGCGTGCGCCTGCCGGCCGATACGGGAGAACGCGCCCGTACCGATCCACGGTATGCGGACGACGCCACCGAGGTGCCCATGGAGGTGGGTGCCGCCCCAACTGCCGTCCAATGGGAAGCCGCAGGGACAAGTGGGGAACGAGTGAACGAAATTTGGGATGCCGACTGCTCATCGCTGTCGGGCGGGACCGCGCGAAACCGATACGCCCGCGTCCGCCCGGCCTTTTTTTGCGGATGTGCTGTTCCCGGCGGAAAAAGGGGGATTTTTTCGGATCGGCATCCCCTGCAGAAATCGGGTTTTGCGGATGTGACATTCCCTGCCGGGAAAACGAATATGTTGTGCAAGTGAAATCCTCCGACGAAAACGGGTATGATGAAAAAAAACGATGAAAACCGAGGTGGAATCGTGTTGGAAGCGGATATCAAAGTGTACCGCGGCGCGCATGTGGAAAGCACGCACGCCGTTCATGTCGCGGTGGTCGATGCGGCCGGAAAGCTGTTGTACGCCCACGGCAATCCGGATCGGCCGACGTTTCCCCGCTCGTCCTTGAAGCCGCTGCAGGCGGTGCCCGTGGTGGAAACCGGGGCGGCGGACGCCTTCGGGTTCCGGCCGGAGCATATGGCGCTTTGCTGCGCTTCCCATAACGGGGAACCGCTGCAGCGGGAGCGGGTGTTGGAAATGCTCGCGAAAGCGGGGCTGGAAGAGCGCCATTTGAAATGCGGCACGCATGTGCCGAAAGACGCGGAAAGCTGGCGGAAGCTGGTCCGGGAAGGGAGAGAGCTGACACCCGTTTACAGCAACTGTTCGGGCAAGCATGCCGGCATGTTGGCCACCGCCGTACATATGAAAGAGGACGTCGGCACCTACCATCGGCTGGAACATCCCGTTCAGCAGCGCATTTTGCAGGTGGTATCGCGGTTTTGCGCGGTTCCCGCCGAACGCATCGAAACGGGCGTCGACGGCTGCGGCGTGCCTGTCCACCTGCTGCCGCTGCGCGCGATCGCCCTCGGTTTCGCCCGGCTGGCCGCGCCCGACGCCGCCGGGACGGACGCCGCCGCCGTCCGCCGCATCACCGGCGCGATGACCGCGCATCCGGATATGGTCGCCGGCGCCCGTCGGCTGGACACCGATCTGATGCGGGCGTATCGCGGACGGCTCGTGTCCAAGGCCGGGGCGGAGGCGGTCCAGTGCATCGGCGATCTAGAACGCGGCATCGGCATTGCGGTCAAGGTGGAAGACGGCGGAACCCGCGCGCTGGACGCGGCCGCGATGAGCGTGCTGCGGCAGCTCGGCATCGGCGGCGAAGACATTTTCGCCGAATTGAAGTCCTATGCGGAGCCGGTCGTCGAAAACATGCACGGGGAACCCGTCGGACACATCGAAGCGGCTTTCCGGCTTGCGCCGGTGAACCGGTGAACCGGTGAACCGGCGCTCCGGCCGCCGCCCCATCTTCCGCTCGGTTGAACCCGTCCCCCGTTCATCCGCCGTGACTTTTTTCCCGATTCGGCGCGGGACGGGTAGGTCTTTTGCATGACTGAAAATCATCAATTTTTTTGGACGACCTGTTCTAATTTCCCGCCTCCAAAATAGATTAGTAGTAATCGATCGATGGAGGTGATGGAAATGAGTCTGGATGAAGCGCAAACGATGGACGCGACGGCGGAAGTCGAGGCCGTGGACGGAGTCGATGCCGCTGCGGAAGCGACGGCGGCCGCAGAGGATACCGCGGACGCGGCCGAGGGCGACGCAGCCGATGGGGCCGGTGAGGACGCAACAGACGATGCCGCTGGCGCCGCCGCGGAAGACGGCGCGGACGACGAAGCGGACGCGGCGGGGGACGGCGAACAGAACGACGCCGCGGCAGACGACGGCGCCGGAGAAGACGCAGCCGCCGACACGGAAGAGGCGGCGGAAGTTCAAGAAGACGAAGCGGGCGCATCGGGAGGCGACGGGGAAGAGACGCCGTAACGGACGAAGAGGATGAAACGACGGCAAATGATGCGGATGAAGCGGATGCGGCAGCGGATGATGCCGCCGGTTCGGCCGCCGATGGCGGCGATATGGACGTCTCTCGCGCCGAACTGACGGGCCATGAATGATCCCATGATCCATCACGCACACCCTCCTTGCGTTCAAGGAGGGTTTGATTTTTCTGCGTCATATGCGTTGGTTATTTGGATTGAAAAATTTGGATTGACAGCAAATGGTTTTCGGCGTACACTCGAGACAATCGATAATTCCTATATGATAACTAGGAAAAGGGTGATGGCGAGTGAATTACCATTTGCTCGAAGCGCTCAAGACGAACTGGGCGAGCCTGCTGATTTCGATCGTCGTGCTCGGTTTTTTGTACGCGTTGGCCCGCAGGAAAGTCAAGTTCGGCACCCGAGTGCTGTTGGCGTTGGGTTTGGGCCTTGTCGCGGGCATCGTGTTCCATCAGCTGGAGCTGGCGCACGAGAGCGTGCGTACGCTCGGCAGCATGTTTGTCAACCTCGTGCGCATGATCGTCATCCCGCTCGTGATTACGGCGGTCATCTCCAGCATCGTCACGATTTCCAACCCGAACCAACTGCGCAAAATCGGCGTGAAAACGGTCGGGCTGTTTTTGGCGACGACCGGCGTCGCGGCGCTGATCGGCCTCTTGGTGGCGCTCGCGTTCAATCCGGCGGCCGGCATCACGCAAAGCACGCCCGAAGGATTTGAGGCGCGGCAAATCCCGACGTTTTCCCAGGTCATTCTCGATTTGACCCCGGTGAACCCGATCAACGACATGGCCCAGGGCAAAGTGGTCCCCGTCATTATTTTCGGCATATTCCTGGCCGTGGCGATCGTCCGGGTGAACGCGAGAAAACCGGAAGCGGTGGAGCCGTTCAAGAAATTTATCGAATCGTTCCTGCAGATCATGTATGAGGTGACCAAGTTCATCATTCGCCTGACGCCGTACGGCGTATATGCGCTGGTCGCCGCCATGGCGGCGCGCTACGGAGCGGAGACGCTCAAGCCGCTGATCGCGATCGTGCTCGTCACCTACTTGGCGCTGATCGTTCATATGATTGTCGTTTACGGCGGTCTTCTGGCGTTTGTGGCCAAGGTGAACCCGTTTAAGTTTTTCCGCAAAATTTATCCGATGATGGCGGTCGCCTTCACGACCCGCAGCAGCTTTGCCACGCTGCCGATCAATCTGGAGGTGCTCGTCAAGCGCGTCCGCATTTCCCCGAAAATCGCCAGCTTCGTCGCTCCGCTCGGCGCGACGATGAACTTCAACGGCTGCGGAGGCGTGTGGCCGGCGATCGTCGCCGTGTTTGTGGCGAACGTGTACGGGCTGTCGCTGTCGGTGACCGACTATATCGTGCTGATTTTGGTCGCCGCGATTTCGTCGATCGGCGTCGCGGGCGTTCCCGGACCGGCCTCCATTTCGACGACCGTCGTGCTCACGTCGCTCGGGCTTCCGCTGGAAGGGATGGGGCTCGTGCTCGCCATCGAGGCGCTGGTGGACATGGGCCGCACGACGGTCAATATGACGGGCGACGCGGTAACGGCGCTCGTCGTGGCCGAGTCGGAAGGCGAGTTCGACAGGGCGGCGTTCGACCGCAACGAGGAAGACGAGCTGGAGCTGAATTTGGCGGGCGTGTAAAAGGTTGGGGCATTCCGACGGAAAGGCGAATCCCCTTGGCATCGGCCGGCGGCCTTGATTTCTCTCAGTGCCGCCGCGACCCGCGCCAAGGGGATTTTTGATTTCGCCGGTCACCCGTGCATTTTTGCCGGACGTTTCTCTTTTTCAAACAAGACGATCAGCGACGGCAGCAAAAGTCCCCGAATCAGGAACGTGTCCAGCAAAATGCCCACCGCCACAATGAATCCGAAGACAAACAGCACCTGCACCGGCTGTGTCATCAGCACGGCGAACGTGGCCGCCAAAATCAGTCCGGCGGACGAGATGACGCCGCCGGTGGTGGAGACGGCGATTTCCACCGCTTTTTTCAGAGGATGCGCGTTTCCTTCCTCCAAGAATCTCGATACGAGAATGATATTGTAATCGATGCCCAGCGCGACCAAGAAAACGAACGAGTAGACGGGGACGCGCGTGCTCATCGCATCGATGCCGAACAGGACGTCGGTGAGGAACGCGCCGAGCCCCAAGGCGGCCAAAAACGAGATCAGAATCGTTCCCATCATGTAAAGCGGCAGTTTGAACGATCTCGTCAAGTAGATCAGCAGAGCCAGAATCAGCAGCGTTTCCAGCAGCGCGATCAACAGGATGTCCCGGTTGTTCACCGCGCGGTCATCGATGCGGTTCGCCGTTTCCCCGGCGAAGTACAGCGTTCCGTCGATGCCGCTAGCGGCGAGCAGCCGGTCCGCATCGTTGATCAGCGCTTCCAGCGCGTTCATCGTCTCGGTCGAATACGGATTTTCTTGATAAGTGATGCTGAATTGCACGACGGTCTGGTCATTGGCGCTTCCGTTCACGCGCACGTTGCTGACCAGCGGCTGTTCGGCGAGCAATTCGGCCAACTTCTTCTGCTGCTCATCACTCAACGGCTGCTTGGCCTCGAGCAATGCGGTAGTCGTGGCGAGCGTTCCGCTTTCGAACTTCTCCGCCAAAATTTCGTAACCCACCCGCGAGGGCATATCGCTCGGGAAAGATTTCATCAAATCGTACTCGTACCGGATGTTGATCAAATTGCTTGCCGATACGACCAGCAGCGCGCCGATGGCGACGGCGGTGGCGACCGGTCTTTTCGCCACGAAGCGCCCCGCTTTGCTCCATATTGAGGAGTTTGGAACCGCTTCGTCCCCGACCTTCGGCACCGACGGCCAGAACGATTTTCTGCCAAAAAGCAGGAATAAAGCAGGCACGAGCGTCACGGAGGCGATCATGACGATGGCCATCGTGGTCCCGAAAATCGGAGCGAAGTTTCGGTAATCCCCGTATTCGGCGAAAAACAGGATGAGCATGGCGGCCAGCACGGTGCCGCCCGAGAAAAAGACCGGCGAACCGACGCTCCGCATCGCGTGCTTCATCGCATCATATTTGTTCTCGTATTTTTTGAGCTCTTCGCGAAAACGCGAAAACACAAACAGCGAATAGTCCGTAACCGCCGCAAACAACAGGATGGTCATAATCGACAGCGACTGGTTGCTCATGATCAAACCGGCCTTGCCCATCAGACCGAGCGTCTGGTTGACCGCTTCATAGACGAAGACGGCCGCCAGAAGCGGGATGAGCGCCAGCAAAGGGGAGCGATAGATGACGACCAGGAGCACCAGAATGATGCCGACGGTGGAAAGCAAGAGAACGATGTCCGCCCTGGAAAAAAGATTCAGGCTGTCCACCGCGATGCCCGCAGGTCCGGTCACATAAAGTTCCAGATCGGTGGTGCGGTCGGCGATGTCGTCCAATTGTTCCAGCGCCGTTCGAAGCTGCTTCGTTTCCATGGAGGGATCGAAAACGAGCGGCACGATCAGCGTGCTCTTGTCCTCCGAAAGAAACGACGCCGCCGCCTGCGGCGGCAACGCGGGGAGCGGCACCATCTGCTTGACGCCTTCCACCTCTTGCGCCTGCTCGAAAAAGGCGCCCAGATCCCCGATGTCCACTTCCTTCCGCTCCGATTGAAAAACGAGGATCGCGGGGATGCCGTCTTGGCTTTCGAAGTATTGATCCACTTTGCTTTGCGCGATGACGGATTGCGCGTCCTCCGGAAGGGTATCGATGCTGGTGACTTCATATTCTTTGGCGCTGGGCGCCAGTCCGCCCAAGAGCATCGTGGCCAACAGCCAAATGCCGAGGGTCGTCCACATGCCTTTCTTGGTGGATACGCGGTCCGTGATGAACTTCAGCCATGTTTTCATGTGAAGATGTCCTCCCAGGTAAACGATTCATGAGATCATGATCCATAAATGGAGCCGAGAACAAAAGTGACAATAGTGTTACTTTCGACATAAAAAGAAGTGGCTTTTTGCCACGCTATACATTATCGCTCATAAGTGACGCTCATGTCAATAAGGAGGCATCACGATGACGGCGACACCATGATGCCGTGACGCAAAATTTTCTTGACGGCATCGACCCATTCCGGAACCGGGACGCCGAAATGATTCGGAATCATGATCGACTGAAAAATGAATCCCAGCACGAGCTCTTCGGGGAGATCGGGCCGCAGCTTTCCCTCCGCCAGTCCCTGGCGGTAAAAGTTGCGGAGCAGCGCATACATTTCCAGATGCATTTGTTCGAGCCGCTTTTTTTGGACTTTCACTTTTTCATTGTGATTCAGCGGAATTTGTTCCGCGGCGGCGATGTACTGGTGGATTTCTTTTTTCCTGAAGATGAGATCGACGAGAAAATGAAACTGGTCGTCAAAACCGGAAATTTCCTCAATCCGCTGAAGTTCGTGCAGAAATTCGTTCATCTCATAAATCATCAAATCCGCGACGAGCTCTTCTTTATTTTCGTAATACTTGTAAATGGCTCCCCTGGACACCTGAAGACGTTCCGCCAAAACCGTGAAGGTGAGCCCCTCATATCCGTGCTGCAGCAGCGCCCGCTTCGTTTCCCGGAACAACGTTTCGGTGGAAAACTTTCGTTCCCGCGCGATGATGATCACCTCTTTGTTAACTCCATTATAAATCAAACGGTTCATGATAGACATGAAAATCTTCCGTTTGGTATAAAAAGAGAGAGAATATGGATAACATTTTCAGAACGTACGCGCAAAAATGGAGAAATACGGTGCTTTTCTGATGGCGGTGACGGGACGGAACGAGCATGATGACGACCGGCAAAAGAAAGGGGAATGTCCTTGGCGTCCGCCTGCGGTTTGATCTTTCCCGTTATGAACAGGAGGCGGCATGATGATCAACAAAGAAATCGCCCGTCGCCGGATGCGCAGCCAGCGCATTGCCTGGGTGAAAGAGCGATCGCCATACGATGTGGTCCGGAGGTTGGGCGCCGTCCAGGCGCAGGAGTATACGCAAGCCTTGTGGGCGATCGGTCTGCGCATGCGGAACGGAAGCGTCGAGGAAATCGAGAAGGCCGTGGCCGATCGGCGCGTGGTGCTTACGTGGGCGATGCGCGGCACATTGCACTTTGTGCCTGCGGAGGACATGGAATGGATGATCCGTCTGCTTGCGCCCCGCGTCCTCGCCAAGGATACGCGCAGACTCGAGCAGCTCAACATAGATCCGCGGCAAATGGCCCATTGCGAAAAAACGATTGGCGACGCGTTGAAAGAACGAAAGCGGATCACGCGTCCGAACTTGATGAAGCTGTTGGAGGACGCGGGATTCGCCACCCAAAATCAGCGCGGTTATCATGTGTTGTGGTATTTGGCCCAGACGGGTTTGCTCTGTCTCGGTCCGATGGAGGGGAAGCAGCAAACGTTTGTGTTGGCGGAAGATTGGATCCGTGAGCGCAAGGCGCTGTCCAAGGAAGAATCGCTGCGGGAGCTGGCCGTACGCTATTTTACGGGACACGGGCCCGCAACGCTTCAGGACTTTGCCTGGTGGTCGGGGCTGACCGTGGCGGAAGCCCGCAGCGGACTCGAGTCCGCCCACGGCGTGCTCACAGCGGAAAAGATCGGGGGAACGGAATATTGGATGGGTCCGGAAGAAGCGGCGGGACATGCGGAAGACCCCGTGGTCAGCTTGCTGCCCGGCTATGACGAATACATATTGGGGTATAAGGATAGAAGCGCCGTTTTGGAACCGGACTGCGCTCCTTTGATCGTTCGCGGCAGCAACGGGGTTTTGGCGCCGATGCTGGTGGTTGACGGTCGAGTGGCCGGCACTTGGACGCGGACGGCGAAAAAGAGCGGCGTCGATATTGCGATTCATCCTTTCGCCATTCAACCTCTGGACGCATCGGGAATCGGGGAAAAACAAGCGGTCGAGGCCGCCCGGCGGTACGCCGAATTTGTGCGGCTGCCCTTATCCCAAGTGCAAATCGCGGCGGAAGAAAAGGTTTGAAATCCGCATGTCCGTCCCCGCCGCCCGGAAGCGCCCGCCGGCAACTTCTTCCGCCGAAATCACACCAGCGACAGCGCCCCCGCGCCAAAGCCGGGCCTTCCGCCATCCAGCACCGTTTTGGCGCCGATGCGGGAGACGATTTTGCCCACGATGGCGGAAGAGGCCAAGGCGATCCGTTTCGCTGTTCGCCGTCCGGATAAACGGCGGTCGGCAGAGCGAGGACGAAGGAGCGATGATCGCCGCGCCGAGACCCTCTACGACAGCAGCGGGGAACAGCCTTGGTGCGCTTCGCCGCGACGTTCGGGCTCGTGCAGCGCCCGCAGCGATTGTTTCAGCACGGTCCGCTTCAGATGCCGGCGCATGTTTTCGGTCGAACACCGGAAGAACGCTTCGTTCCGGTACACCTCGATAAAAGCGGCGGCGACGGCGGCCGCGGCTTTCCGCTCGTCGCAAAGCAAAGCATATGCGATTTGGTAAGCGAACATTTCCAACGCGCGCAGCGTTTCCTTTTTTTGCGCCGGGTGCACGGCCGTCCCACCTCCCGCGATGTGTTGCGCCGGCTTTTCACGCGCGAATTTCCATATGGCGCAGCTGCAGATCCTCCATATGGCGCCGCGCTTCTTCCGCGTTCCCTTCCGCTTTGACGATGCCGCGATACAGCGTTTCCCCGCTGCGGGCGTCGAGGATGACGAGAGACGGCTCGTCTCCGAGCAGAAGCAGATGCAGTTTTCCGTCGCTCAACTTGACGCTCTCGATCGATTCCGCGCCGAACTGCTGCGCGTGCACGACAAAAGATCGGACTTCGCCGCTATCCAGCCGGAAGCTTCTGAATTCTGCCTGATTGGCATTGTAGTTGATCAGCGACAACACGCCTTCCTCGATTTGATAATCATTGAACATGTCGTGGGCGCGATCCCGTTCCATGCCCGCGATTTCGCGAATTTCCCCGGTCGCGTAATGATACGAGGCCAAATATTCAAGTTCATGTTCCGACGACATCGCCGCGCCATCCGTGAGCGGAATCCACTCTTTCAGCATGATGACCACATGTTCGTTCGGGTACGATCGCCGGGCTTCGCCGATGATCTGAACCGGAATCGCGCCGCCTTCCCCGAACGCTCCAAAATCCAGCGCGTCGGCGCGGAGCACGGATCCGCTGTCCGGATCCAATACGAACACGACGCACGTTTGATCCTGCATCGTCATCACATGCAGTTCTTTGCCTACGCGCTGCACGTCCAGCACGTCGACATATTCGAATTCAAAAGGCAGCGCTTCGGAAGGCAGCGTCACCTTGGCGGAGAAACGCTTTTTTTGATTCGACGTTTTGTCCAACATGTCCACATGAAACGTGACGGAATCGCCTTTTCCCGGAGCGTATGATCCGGACGTTTCCACATAAACGAGCCAATCGTCATCCTGGTACAATCCGCGGTAATTTCCTTTGCCGCGCATAAAATTCCGGTAATCTTCCTGCAGCTTGCGGATGTCGGGCATGTAGTCGATCCAGGGGCGCGCTTCCGCAATCGTTTTTCGGTAGTACGACTTTTCCGAGTCATAGATGCCGCCTTCCGTCGTCACGGCGATCGGCCCATAAAGCCCGGCGACGGTCGTATGGCCGAGCAATTCGACGCGCGCCGCCGCGCTTTCATCGCCTTCCACCGTCACGAGCGCATATTGCGGCAGGCGGTCGAACGCCGAATACACCAAAAACGCCGCGATGACGGCTGCGCTGAACAGACACAGCCCGATTGTCCATCCGTATTTTTTCATGCCGATCTCCTCACACCGTAATTTTCTTGTTGAGCAGCCAGTACCCGAGTCCGAGTGAAACGATCGCGACGACGGCGCACATCGCCAATTCGATCGCCCATATTTCCCCGGGGTACAGGTAGGCGTCCTGGCTATGCAGTTGGAGCACTTCCATCGGCAGCGACATCGCCGCCGCGCAAACCGCCGCGTAACCGACGCCGTACACGATGCCGATTCCGCGGAAGCTTCTTTCCAGCAAGATGGCCGTGAACATCACCATGACGCTGATGATCCCTACCCCATAGGAAAACGCGAACTGGTCCGCCGCTTCGGGAATCAAAATTTGCCAGGCCAGATGCGCGCGCACCGCCGCGGAAAAACCGGAAAGCAGCTTCATCTCCTCCGGCACGATTACATCAAAAATCCACCGCTCCAGCGGGATCAAGACGATCTGAAACGCGACGAGGCTGAACACAAACAGCACGATCGCGCATCCTTTGGCCAAATAGAGGCAAAACCGCGGCTGGGGCAGCGTCAGCAGCCGGTAAATGAACGTGTCCCTGCCGAACCATTCCCGGTACCAGATGAAGAAAATGTAAAGTCCGATCACGGCAATGCCGATCAGGATCGGCAGTGCGAACCAGCGGAGCATTTCGTTCCGCACGACATCCGCGAACGAAAAGGCGACCCACCGCGGCATCTCTTCTTGCGGCGCGGCACCGGAAAGTTGTCGAAGGGCCTGCTTCCGCTCCTCCACTTTGCCGAGGAGCGTGATGACGAGCGATCCGATCTGGAACACGGCGGTGATCGCCATCAAGCCGATCAGCATCCAGCGGAAACGGCGAATTTCGAAGTTCAGCAAACGGATGAATCCGAGCCATTTCATCGCGAAATCTTTCACGGCACATACACCTCTCTCATCACATCGATCACCGACTTGCCTTCCTCGTCGCGCAAACGTTCGCAGTCGACGTCGCGCACGATGACGCCGTCCTTTAGCAGCACGGCCCGGTCCAGCAGCTGTTCCATTTCACCGATTTCATGCGTCGTCAAGAGCACTCCCCGATCTTCCATCAGGTCGCTCGTGAACACCTTGGCAATATGCTCCCGGCTGAACACATCGATGCCGGCGAGCGGTTCGTCCATCAGCACATAATCGGTTTCCTGCGCAAAACCGAGCACGAGATTGAACTTCGCCGCCGTCCCTTTGGACAAGTTGCCGATCCGTTCGGACGCGTCCAGCCGAAAAAACGCCATCAGCTCGCGGCCGCGCGCCTCGTTCCAGTTCCGGTGGAAGTCCCGCATGAAACGCATCGCTTCGGACAGCTTCATGCCCGGCGGCATCGTCAGCCGATCGGGAATGAACGCCACCTTTTCATACAGGTCCGGTCCCGACAACGCGCGCCCGTCGATCAAAATGTTTCCCGCTTGGATCGGCACGAGCCGCATGATCGCTTTCATGATCGTCGATTTCCCCGACCCGTTCACCCCGATCAGGCAGGTGATCCGCCCTTTTTCGACCGTAAAGGAGACGCCTTTCAGCACCTGGCGCAGACGATATCGCTTGCGAACGTCGATCAGCTCAATCATGCCCTTTCCCTCCCGCCATTTCTTCGTACTTGCGCTGCAGGAGGCCGATCAATTCCTCCAGCGACACATCGATTTTGCGCACCGCCCGCACGAACGCTTCCACTTCCGACTCAATCAGCTCCGAACGGACCGATCGCAGCACCTGTTCGTCGGTCGTGATGCGGCTTTCTTTGTTCCCTTCCGTGACGATCAACTTCTGTTCCTCCATTTCCCGGTAGGCGCGTTGTGCCGTATTGGGGTTGATGTTCAGCATCGCGGCCAGTTCCCGGCGGGACGGGATCACTTCGCCCGCCCGCAGCCGTCCCGTGGCAATCCGCTCCTTGAAATGGCGGACCACCTGCAGATAAACCGGTATCCGGGGGTCAAACACGATCTCTTCAAATTCGTCCTGCGCAACCATTTCGCCACCTCGCTTTGCCGCGGAATTCCCGTCGCGCATCAACCGGGTCCGCACCCCGCCGTCCATCTGTTGTGTTTACACGCGACGCGATCTTCGTCATGGTGCAGGTTTCGCCCAATCCTGCGATAGGCAGACAAGTGTGTGTACTAATTGGTTCATACACCTTGGCACGAGTGTATTATATGCTTCATACACTTTTGTTGTCAAGCGTGTCGACGAGCCGGGGGGTTTTGATGGAATGGGGGCAAGTGGAGAATGCGGAAACGTGGGCAACGTGAAGAGCATGGCAAGCGCATGAACGTAATGGGCGGTCCGTAATGGGACATGCCGCGTCGGCGCGGAGAGGTATGGCTGCCCGTTCCTCCCGGCGAAAGTCGGGACCGGCGTCTGATATAAGGTAGAAAAGTCAGAGGCGGATTTCCGGCCCGGGTACTAAGGGGAAGGAGGTTTGTATCGAAAAACGATGAAGCGGAGCGCGAATTTTGTCTTTGAATCTCAAAGTTTTGGTTGATATAGTTGAATTTACGAGGTATAGTTGATATATCAAGACAAGACAGAGTCGAGGATGATGCAGGCAATGGATGTCCCTTTGTACGAACAAATTTACAATTACTTGCTGCAGAAAATAAAAAACGGCGAGCTGGCCAGCGGGGATCGCGTTCCGTCGGAGAAGGAACTGGCCGACCATTTCAACGTCAGCCGCATTACGTCCAAAAAGGCGCTGGAGCTGTTGGCCCTCCAGAAAATCATTGAAAGGGTGCAGGGGAAAGGTTCGTTCGTCGCGCAAACGCTGCCGGATTTGGACGACTTGAAGCCGCTGCATCCGGCGGATCAAGGGGACGACGGCAAAAAAAGTTTGCCGCCGACATCGAGTCCGCTGAAAACGATCGCCTTCATTTTGCCGGATTTCGCGGATTCTTACGGTCTTCGCCTCATCCATGGCGTGGAAGAGCGATGTTCCCAAATCGGCGCCCGCATGTTTGTCAAATTGACGTACGACAACAGGGAAATCGAAGAGGAAGCGATTCGGTCCTTTATTCATCTCGGCGTCGACGGCATCGTCATTTTCCCCGTGCACGGGGAACATTACAACACCGAGCTGGTCCGGCTCGTGCTGGACAAATTTCCGGTCGTGCTGATCGACCGCTATCTGAAGGGGATCGCGACCCCGGCGGTGTATACGGACAACCGGCAAGCGACGCTGGAGCTGACCGATTACTTGTTTGATCGAGGCCATACGCAGATCGGATTTGTTTCCGCGCCGGCGGATCACACGTCCACGATCGAAGACCGCATCATCGGCTTTACGACCGCGTTTGCGAAGCGCGGGCTCAGCCTGTTGCCGGGACACATGATGACGAATTTGTACAGTTCCTTGCCGCGTTCCTTCGAAAGCAGCAACATCAAACTCGATCTCGAGACGGTCCGGCGTTTCGTGGAAATGAATCCGCAGCTGACGGCCTTCGTCGTCACGGAGTACAACCTCGCTTTGATCGTCCGCGAAGCGCTGCAAAGTTTGGGAAAAAGAATTCCCGAAGACTGCCAGATCGTCTGTTTCGATTCCCCGGAAGAGCCGTTCGGCAACCATCTGTTCACGCACGTGCGCCAGGATGAATTCGCCATGGGGCGCAAAGCCGTGGAACTGTTGGAAAAGCTGTGGAACGGCGAAGAAGTTCCGCTGCATAACACGATCCCGTACCGCATTGTCAAAGGTTCATCAACCCTATAACGGTCGATAGGCCCGGAATACGCTCCGGGCTGTTCTTTACCCGCCAAATAATAATATACCAAATTAAGAAAACTTACATATTGACATAATATATACATGATATTATTATATTAACTGTAAGCGCTTTTAATCATGGATAGGGGGATGAACCTGACATGAAGCGATGGGGAATCGGATTACTGGCGGTTTTGATCGTGATGATTTTGGCGGCCGGCTGCGGGGGCGGCAGCGGCGGCGGAAAGGGCGACGGTTCGGGCGGGACCGGCAAAGACGCGGGTTCTTCATCCGGTTCGGACGGTGCGTCTTCCGCAGGCAAGCCCGTGGAGCTTACGTTCTGGGGCGACTGGGGCGGCGAGGGACAAAAGCAGTTCGAAACGATGGTCGACGCGTTCAACAAATCCCAGGACCGCATTCGCGTGAAGTATGTTTTGCAGCAGGACATGATCACCAAGTTTTTGACCGCCGCGACATCGGGCGGCGCCCCGGACGTGTTGTTCTGGGACCGTTGGAGAACGTCGCTGTACGCGCCGAAAAACGTGCTGCACCCGATTGACGAATACATGGACCGGGACGGCATCGCGCGGGAAGATTTTTACAGCGAAGCGTTGAAAGAGCTTTCCTACGACGGGAAACTGTATGGCCTGCCGCTGACGGTGGATGCGCGCGCGCTGTTTTACAACAAAAAACTGCTGTCGGAAGCGGGCGTGGAGCCGCCGAAAACGTGGGACGAACTGCGGGAAGCCGCGCGCAAATTGACCAAGTGGAACGGCAACAAGCTGGAAACGGCCGGATTTTCGCTGGGAGACGTCGGGCTGTTCAACATGTATCTCCAGCAGGCCGGCGGCCAAATGATCACGGAAGACGGCAAAACCAACTTCAACAACGAGAAAGGATTGGCCGTCCTTCGTTTCTGGGATCAGCTGCTCAATGAAGACAAGGTGTACAAAATCGGGTTTGAGCAGGGACTGGGCGAAGGGCAGGACGTGTTCGTGACCGGCAAGATGGCGATGCATTATACGGGCCCCTGGATGCTCACCACCTACAAGAAATACGGAAACGATCTGGACTTCGGCGTCGTGCCGCCGCCGGCCGGACCGAACGGCGACCGCGGCAGCGTGATGGGCGGCTTCGGTCTCGTCATCCCGGAAGGTTCCAAACATAAAGAAGAAGCGTGGGAATTCATCAAATGGTGGCTGGCGAACAAGGACAACGCGCTTCTGTGGGCAAAAACGAGCTTGAACATCCCCGGTTTCAAACCGGCGCTGGAGGATCCGTTCTTTGTCGACGATCCGTTCTGGAAGCCGTTCCTCGATACGCTGGAATTCGCCAAAATTCGTCCGCAGCATCCCGGCTATTCGGTCATGGAAGTCGACGCGCTCATCCCGAATTTGCAGCTGTTCACGCAGGGCGAAATCAGCGCCGAAGAAGCGTTGAAAAAAGCGCAGGAACAAGGAGATCGGTTGCTGAAAGACAACGCCGACGTCAAGTGATGAACGCAAGGGAGGCTTGCCCTCCCTTTTTTATTCCCGGAGGTGATACGTCATGTCGAGAATCTTGGAAGAAACGCCTCAATCGGTTCACCGCCTCATCGAGACGGTTCGCCGCAAGCTCGCGGATATGCCCAAAGCCGCCGACATTTTCGCGACGTGCATCACGAATACGCTCCATCGGACGATTCAGCGCTGGCCCGACGGAACGACGTACGTCATAACCGGCGACATTCCGGCCATGTGGCTGCGCGATTCCGCCGCGCAGGTTCGGCCCTATATTTTGCTCGCGCGGGAAGATCGGGAGATCGCCCAAATGATTCAGGGGCTCATCGAAAGGCAGTTTCGGTTTATCTTGCTGGATCCGTATGCGAACGCGTTCAATTCCGCGCCGAACGGAATGGGCCATCAGGACGATCTTACGGAAATGTCGCCGTGGATATGGGAGCGCAAATATGAAATCGATTCGCTGTGCTATCCGATCCAGCTGAGCTACCTGTTGTGGAAAAATGCCGGGCTGACTTCCCATTTCAACGACACGTTCCGGCAGGCGATCGAGCTGATCTTGCGGGTATGGAGGCGGGAGCAGCATCATGAACGGGATTCCGGCTATCGCTTCCAACGGCGCAACTGCCCTCCGAGCGACACGTTGATTCGTGACGGGCGGGGCGCGGAGACGCGATATACCGGCATGACGTGGTCCGGATTCCGGCCGAGCGACGACGCTTGCCGCTACGGGTATTTGGTGCCGTCCAACATGTTTGCGGTCGTCGTGCTGCGGTATTTGCAGGAAATCGGCCGGGAGGTGCTGAACGACGAACGTTTCGTGCAAAGCGCGGCGTCGCTCGCCGAAGAAATCGATCGCGGCATCCGGGAATTCGCCGTCTGCGACCATCCGGAATTCGGGCGAATTTACGCCTATGAATGCGACGGGATGGGGAGAGTGGTATGGATGGACGACGCGAACGTCCCGAGCCTTTTGTCCATTCCCTATTTGGGGTACGCGAGCGCCGACGATCCCGTCTATCGCAATACGCGCAAGTTCGTGTTGAGCCGGCACAATCCCTACTATTACGAGGGAAGCGCGGCGCGGGGCATCGGCAGCCCCCATACGCCGCCGGGTTATGTTTGGCATATCGCGATCGCCATGGAAGGTTTGACGGCCGACGATCCCGAGTCGAAGCGCCTCCAACTCCGGCTGATGGTCGACACCGACGGCGGCACCGGCATGATGCACGAAGGCTTCGACGCGAACGACCCGAAACGGTTTACGCGCGCTTGGTTTTCCTGGGCCAACATGATGTTTTGCGAACTCGCGTTGGACGTATGCGGCATCCGCATCGAAAAGTAAGGGAGGGTTCACCGTGGCTTCCATGAAGACCCTGGGGCGTCATGAAGCGAGAACGGCCTACTTGTTTATCACGCCGACGATGCTGCTGTTCACCGTCTTTACGGTCATTCCGGTCGTCATGGCGCTGTATCTCAGCTTTACGAACTACGACGTCTTGAATCGCATGGATTGGGTCGGGCTGGCCAACTACGAACGGTTGATTTACGACGACTTGTTGTGGCGGACGTTCAAAAACGTGCTGTTTTACGCCGTGCTCTTCGTGCCGCTCAACATTTTGATTTCGCTGGCGATTGCGATGCTGTTGAACCGGGCGAGATTGGGCGTCAAGCTGTTTCGGACGGCCTCCTACTTGCCGACGCTGACGTCGGCGGTCGCCGCGGCCACGGTATGGCTGTGGATGCTCCATCCCGAATACGGTCTCGTCAACGCGCTGCTGGGCTACCTGGGGATTACCGGTCCGGCCTGGCTGGCGCAGACCAATACGGCGATGATCTCGATCGTGATGGTGACGCTCTGGCAGGCCGTCGGCTCCAACATGGTCATCTATTTGGCCGGGCTGCAGGGCGTTCCCGAATACATGTACGAGTCCGCGCGCCTGGAAGGCGCCAACCGGTTTCAATGCTTCCTGTATATTACCTGGCCGCAGTTGAAGCCGACGACGTTTCTCGTGAGCACGATGGCGATCATCGGCGCGCTGCAGCTGTTTGACCAGGCGTTCGTCCTGACGCAGGGGGGACCCGCCAACGCGACCAAAACGCCGGTCTACTTGATCTACCAGCAAGGGTTCAACCAGCTGCAGATGGGATACGCTTCGGCGCAAGCTTTCGTGCTGGCCTTGGCCATCCTCGTATTTTCCATCCTCAACATGCGGATTTCGAAATCCGACGAAACGTTTGTGTAGGAGGGGAGTCGGATGCGCGCCCGATACATTGGCAGTTCCCCCTGGATTCGAAGCGCACGCGTGACGGTCTTTTATACGCTGGCGATCGTCATTTCCGTCGTCATGTTTTTGCCGTTTTTCTGGAGTTTGATGACTTCCGTCAAACCGGACGAGGAAATTTTCTCTTTTCCGATACGCTGGTTTCCGTCCACCTTCACTTTCGAGCATTATCTGAACGCGTTTCAAACCGTGCCGTTTGCGACGTATTTTTGGAACTCTTTCTATCTTGCGACGATGGGCGTTTTGACGAATCTGTTTTTCGGCTCGCTAAGCGGGTACGCGTTTGCCAAACTGCGCTTTCGGCTCAATAAACCCTTGTTCACCATTTTGCTCGCCGCCATGATGATTCCGGGCATCGTCACGATGATCCCCAGCTTTTACGTGCTGAAGCATTTTCCGCTGGTCGGGGGCAACAACTTGTTCGGCAGCGGCGGGAACGGGCTGATCAACTCGTTTTGGGGCGTCATTCTCCCCGGCGCTTCCGGCTCGTTTGCGGTGTTTTTCATGCGCCAGTTTTTCCTGACGCTGCCGAGCGACATGATGGAAATGGCGCGGATTGAAGGGGCGGGGGAATTCCGGATTTTTTGGCGGATTTATTTGCCGCTGACGAAACCCGCGTTGGCCACTTTGGGGATCTTTACGTTCCAGGCCGGATGGAACGCGTTTCTGTGGCCGATGATCGTGCTGAACGATCCGGCGAAACATACGATCCAGATGGGGCTGCAGGCGTTCTCCTACAACTACCAGACCGACTACGGGCCGATGATGGCCGGCGCGCTCGTCGCCGTGCTGCCGATCTTGATTTTGTTTGTGTTTCTCCAGCGTTACTTCACGCAGGGCATCGCATTCAGCGGAATCAAAGGGTGATGGCGGACATGACGGGGAAGAAGCGCATCTTGGCCGTTTCGGCCTCGGTGGTGGCCGTTCTGATCATGGTCATCGCCGCAATATTCTTATTGCGCAATCCAAGCGGGTCCGACGACGGGAAATGGGCGGCGCGCGCGGACTTGGCGCAGCGGGAATTGTTGGACCAATTTTGGGACGAGAAAAGGAAACTGCACAACAACGCGGCGCCCTGCATGCTGCAGCTGTGCACGGACCCGTTCCACTACTGGTGGCAGGCCCACGCGCTCGACACGCTGATCGACGGATACGCCCGGACGAAAGAGGAAAGTTACAAACAGCGGATTGAAGCGATGTATCAAGGCATTCTGGACCGCAACGGCGTGTTCCCGAACGCTTATTACGACGACATGGAATGGATGGCGCTCGCGTGGCTGCGCGCGTACGACCACCTGGGCGACGAACGCTACAAGCAGGCCGCGCTGGTGCTTTGGGAAGACATTTTGACCGGTTGGAACGAGGAGATGGGCGGCGGCATCGCGTGGCGGAAAGAGCAGCTCGATTATAAAAACACGCCGGCCAACGCTCCCGCCGTCATTTTGGGCGCGAGGCTTTACGCGCGGTTTGGCGACGAACGCGACTGGGAGTGGGCCCGGCGCATTTTCGAATGGCAGCGAAAGACGCTGGTCGATCCCGAAACGGGGCTCGTATGGGACGGCATCAACCGGCTCGGCGACGGCCGCATCGACAAAGATTGGCGGTTTACGTACGGCCAGGGCGTGTATATCGGCGCGGCGGTCGAAATGTATCGCGTGACGCGGGATCCGAGTTACCTGGAGGAAGCGTGGAAGACGGCCGATTACGTACTGCGGCATATGACGAGTCCCGCGACCGGCATGCTGCCCTCCGAAGGAGACGGCGACGGCGCATTGTTCAAGGGCATTTTGGTGCGGTATTTGCTTGAGCTGATCAAGGAAGATCCCGCACGCGCGGACGGCCTCGTGCAAATGCTCGTGACCAACGGGGAAAGTTTGTGGGAGCACGGCAAGCATCCGGAGGCCGCGCTGTTCAGCAATTCCTGGGCGCAGACGCCGGATCCGGTCGTGCAGTTGAGCACCCAACTGAGCGGCATGATGCTGCTCGAAGTTCTGGCGGTTCTGGAACAGATGGACACCATTGATTTTTGAAAACGGGAGCGGATGAAATGAAAATCGACGAAGGGCGCCGCCGCGCAAGCGAGACGAAGATCGACGAATGGCGCCGCAGGGCGGATGAAGCGCAGCAGGCGCTTGATGCGATGTTCTGGAACGATGCGATTCGCATGTACAATATCGCCGCGCCTTGTCCCGACGGGAAATGCAATACGATTTTCCACTATTGGTGGATGGCGCACGCGGTGGAAAATTTGACGGACGCCTATGAGCGCACCGGGGATGCCAAATATGAACGTCGATTGAGCCAAATCTACGACGGCCTGCTTGAGCGAAACGGGGGGCAATGGCCCAACGAACTGTACGACGACATGGAATGGATGGCGATCGCCTGGCTTCGCGCCTACCAGGCAACCGGCACAACGCGGTACAAAGATGCGGTCATCGCATTGTGGGAGGACATTCAAGGCGGATGGAACGACCATTGCGGCGGCGGCATCGCCTGGCGGAAAACGCAGCCGGATTACAAAAACACGCCGGCCAACGCGCCGGCCGCCATCCTGGCGGCGCGATTGTACCGGGCGTTCGGCCGGGAGTCGGATTGGGAGTGGGCGCTGCGCATCCATGAATGGCAGACCCGCCGTCTGGTCGATCCCGAGACGGGCTTTGTGTGGGACGGGATGAACCGTCTCGGCGACGGCGCGATCGACAAAGACTGGAAGTTTACGTACTGCCAGGGGGTTTACCTCGGAGCGGCGTGGGAGCTTTATCGCATCACGGGGGACGAAAAGTTCCGCGATCAAGCGCTGAGGACGGCCGCGGCGGCGAGAGCGACGCTGGCCGACGCGGACGGCATCCTGCCGCCGGAAGGCACCGGAGACGGCGGTTTGTTCAAGGGCATTTTCGCGCGCTATCTCGGTCTGCTCGCCGCGGAAGCCGAAGACGCGGAACCGTGGCGCCGCATGCTGGCGGACAACGCGGAGTCGCTGTGGCGCAAAGGGCGACTCGAAGGCCGGCTGCCGCTGTTCGGCGAAAGATGGGACGCGCCGGCATCGTATCCGGTCGACCTTTCGACGCAGTTGAGCGGCGTCATGCTGTTGGAGACTTTGACCAAGTTGCGTCCGAACGTGTAAAACGAAAGCGGCAGTTCCCGTTCATCCGGGAACTGCCGTTTTATGGTTTCCGCACGGTCACAAGGACGCGACGGCTTCCAGCAGCATCACGCCGCTGAGCTGGGCGCACAATTGCACTTCGCCCGCGGGCCGGTCTTTCCAGTTACGGCTGATCAAACCCCGCTCATTCCGGCCTTGCCGCCACAGCGTTTCGGCGTTGTGAAACATCATCCGTTTGACTTCCGCGAGCTCCGGCCGAATGTTCAACAACTCCCGCAAATACCGGATATAGATTCCCTTGAACAACCCGCAGTCGTCTTTGCCTTCATCGGGAAGCATGCCGTCCTCCGGATGGACAAACCGCTCCAGCGACGCCTTCGTCGTTTTCAACGCGTCCTCCAGATATTGCGCATTTCCGGTAATGCGGTACAATTCGATGCCGGCTCCGATAAACACCCCTTGGCAATACGTATACTCCCAGTCTTTATCGATCTTTCCGTCGCCCAGCCGGTTGATGCCGTCCCATACAAACCCGGTTTGCGGATCGACGAGCGTATCCTTGTTATACTGATAAATTTTTTGCGCCCACGCCAAATCTTCCCGCCGATGAAACCGCTGATAAAGCCGCGAAGCGAGGATGCTGGCGGGCGCGTTGGCCGGCGTATTTTTATAGTCGAGCTGGTCTTTCTTCCACGCCATGCCGCCGCCCATGTGATCGTTCCAGGCGGTTTTGATGCTTTCCCACAATACGAGAACCGCTTCCTTGTATTCTTCGCGGCCGGTCGCGTCATAAGTGCGCAGCAAGGCGAGCGCCATCCATTCCATGTCATCATAGTAATTGTGCAGCAAGGTTTCGCCGTTTAACCGCCGGACTCCGTCGACCACCCGGTCGATCCGGTCCAAATAGCGGCGATGGCGGGTGCGTTCGTAACCGTCGACCAGCACATCGATGACGTGGGCGTGCCACCAATAGATCAACGACTTGTTGCAATCTCCGCCGCAAGGGGAAAGCTGGTTCATGATGTTCAATTCCGGGTTCCAGAAATTGTAGACGAGTTCTTCCTGGGCGGTTTCCGCCCGAATTTTCCAATCGACGGGGTCCGCTTCGATCGGCGAAATGTTTTCCATGGCAGTTGTCTCCTCTCCAAGCAAAAAAAATGAAGGTGGAAGAAGTCCGGCCTCCCGTATCCGCAAAGGCCGAATGATTCAGCGCGGAAGCCGGAAGCGGCGTTGAGGCGCAACGGCGGATTTGTTCCCGGGTTGCGGCTTAGTTTCTCCCGCCCCGGGCTGAACCGGAAAGCGATCGTATACTTTGCCGCCAAGATAGAGCGCTTACACACATTATCTCATATATTAATATAAAGTCAATTATATCAATATATTATGTTGTGTTGCGCAGCGGCACTTGGCCGTCGCATGGTTGCCGATTTCTTTCCCGGGACGTGCCCCAACTATGCGCAAAAAGACGTGCAAAGCGGAGCTCTTGGCCGCAAGGAGAGGCGGGTTTGGCCGCGATAGTCGCCATTTTTGCGGATGAAGCATTTTCGCGAACTATTTTTTTCGCTTGACACGCCGGGGGAAACCGCATACAATCAAAAATGCTATCGATAGCATTATTTTGGCTCGAGGTTGTTGTCGTCATGGATACGAAATTGACAATCAATGACATTTCGCGCATGTCCGGGGTATCGGTCAGAACGGTGTCGCGGGTGCTCAACAACGACCCCAAGGTCAAGCCTTCCACCCGCGAACGCGTGCAAAAGGTCATTGAAGAAACCGGATTTGAAGCGAATATTTTGGCGAGAAGCCTGAGGGCGAAACGCACCAATACGTTGATTGTCTTTGTGGCCCAGCACGAGGATCATTACTGGGGAGCGTTTCACAACGAGATCCTTTCGGAAATGATGATCGAGGCCAAGCGCCGCAACTACCGTCTGGTCATTTCTTCTTCCTCGGCGGAAAACTACAAGGAAGACGTCAATGACGGTTTCTACATGCTGAAATACGGGATGGCGGACGGCGCGATCATGTTCGACATCATGAAGGGGGATCCGCGGACCGCGTATTTGCGGCAGAAAAAAATCCCTTTTGTCATCATCGGCAAAGACCTGGATTATTACGATACGTCCTACGTGGACTTGGACAACCGGTACGCCGGATTTCTCGGCGCGCAATATTTGGTGTCCAAAGGCCGCAGGCGCATCGTGTTCATGGTCGGCAATGAAGAGTTCAACAACAACCCCGAACGCGTGGCCGGATTTTTGGATTTTTTCAACACGCCGGAAGCGGTGGAGAAAAAGGCGGTCGGACAAGCCATTACCGGGGTACATAGCATTCGGGTGGCGTACGAAAAATCGAAGATGCTGCTGACCGCGCCGGCGGGAGAAAGGCCCGACGCGATCTTCGTATCCGGAGACGAACGCGCGCTCGGCGCTTACCGAGCGATACGGGAATTGGGGTTGGACATTCCCGGCGATGTGGCGGTGATGGGAATCGACAACATCCGGATGGGAGCCTATTATCATCCGCCGATCACGACGATCGATCAGTCGATCCCTTCGTTTGTGGAAAACGCGTTCGACATTTTGTTCAAGCAGCTGGAAAACAACCAGACTCACGGCAAGCGCGTGCTGATAGCGCCGGTCATCGTGGAGCGCGAATCGGTTTGATCCCGGTGCGGATTTCCGGGTGCGCCACATTTTTTTGCAACAAAATGCCAACGATGGCAATAATGAAAAGCTTCAATCCCAAGCGGTTCGTATTTCAGATTCCGGATGCGGAGGATTCGGAGAACGGAACCGGGAACGAATTCGGAAAACAAGCTCGGAAAACGGGGTTGGGATACGGATTCGTGAACGAATTCGGGAGACGGATTCAGGAAAATGGATTCGGGCAACGAACTCGGACAACGGGTTCGGCTTACGGATGATCCGAAAACGGATTCGGGAAAACGGTTTCCGAATACGCTTCCGAAAACGGATGAGGAAAACGGATTCGCTTGATGATTGAATAACCGACTTGCGGAACATTTATGGGAGGGTTGACGATGAGAAAAAGAAACTGGATCCAAACGTGCGTTGTCGTGTTGTTGTGCGTCGTTCTGGCTGCCTGCGGCTCGGGAAACAACGCCGGAAATACGAACGCGGGCGGCGCGTCGGACAGCGGTTCGGGAAACGTTTCGGACGGCGGTTCGAACAATTCGGGTCAATCGTCCGGCAATTCGGGCAAAGTTACCAACATCAGCATGCAGATCGTCTGGGCGAGCGATTCCGGACGAGGAAAGGCGATCAGGGAACTCCTGGACGAATTTGAGGCGCAAAACCCGGACATCAAAGTGGAGATGCTGGGCGGCGTCCAGTACGGCCAGAAGCTGCTGACGCAAATTTTGAGCGGCAAATCCCCCGAGGTGCTGCAGGTCGCTTACGGCGAAGTGAAAGCGCTGGCGGCGGAAGGAGCCTTTCTCGATCTGACGGGGGATTTCGCAAGTTACGAGGAAAATTATTACCCGGAAATCTGGGAATTGGCGTTGAGCGACGGCAAGCTGTACGGAGTGCCCTGGCTCGGCCATACGATCCAGTTGGTGTACAACAAAAACATGTTCGAAGAAGCGGGCATCACGGCGCCTCCCGCAACGTGGGAGGAACTGTATGAAGTCGCCAAAAAGCTGACCGTGGACAAGGACGGGGACGGAAAACCCGATCAATTCGGCATCGGGCTTTCCGGCAAACAGGGACCGGATTTGACCTGGATGTTCGGCATGTTTGCCGCGCAGGCCGGAGCGAAGCTCGTCAAGGAAGAAGGCGGCCGATACCAAGTCGCCCTGAACTCGCCGGAAGGCATTCAGGCGCTGGAATTTTACACGAAACTGTTGAAAGAAACGTCCCCGCCGGACTCCCTGAACAAAGACGGCGGCGGCGTCATGGCCGATTTCCGCAATCAGGTCGTCGCCATGGAACTGCAGGGACCGTGGGGAGTGCCGGACGTGTGGAAAGCGGGTAATCCGTTTGAAGTGGGCGTGGCGGAAGTGCCCGCGGGACCTGCGGGAAGAGCCACGGAGGTGACCGCGTACCTGTTGTCCGTCCCTGTCGGAGTGGAAGGCGACAAATTGGCGGCGTCCAAAAAATTGATCGAATTCCTCGCTTCCAAACCCGCGCAGGAACAAATCATGAAAGGGGAAGTCGGGGACGACGGGAACTACTACCCGTTCCGGATTCCGATTCGCAAAGATTTGGCGGACACCGCCTACTTCAAAGATCATCCCGAATTTCTGGTGTATCAAAAAGGGTTGGAATACCCGTTCACGCTGGTGCCGGTTCCGCAATGGCAGCAAGTCAGCGACGAGATTTACCAGAGCGTGCTGAACCAGGTCGTGTCGGGAAGCTTGTCGGCGGAAGAAGGACTGAAGATGCTCGAAGAGCGGGGCAACGAAATTCTCGCCAAAGCGCAGTGACAAGGTCATCATCACGTGGGGAGCGCCCGCGAAATGCCGGGTGCTCCCTCCTGCTCGGAGGATGCGATGAGATTATTGCGTAGACGGTTCGGCGATCTGAACGCCTATTTGTTTATTTTGCCATCGTTTGTCATCCTGGGACTGTTTTTGGTGTATCCGGTCTTTTGGTCGGTGGTGGCCAGCTTCAAAAACATCAAGCCGATCGAGATGAGGTTGTCCGGTCTGTTCGAAGTTCCGGGCGAACTCGTCGGTTTTCGGCATTACCTTGCGGCGCTGGACAACCCGCTGTTCCAGAAAGCGATCGTGAACACGCTGTATTTTTCGGTCATTTTCATTCCGATCACGATGTTCGGGTCCGTCCTGCTGGCCGTGTTGGTGAACCGGAAGCTGCCGGCCGTTCATTTTTTCCGGTCCGTGTTTTTTATTCCTTACATCATCTCGGTGGTCAGCGCGAGTTTGATTTTCATGTTTCTGTTCAACGGAGACCGCGGCTTGATCAATGCGCTGTTGGGGCTGTTCGGGCTGTCCGGTCCGAACTGGCTCGCCAGCACGGTTTGGGCGATGCCGGTGATTGCGATCATGTCCTGTTGGAAAAATATCGGCTATTACATGTTGATCTACTTGTCCGGTCTGCAAAACATTCCGAGAGATTTGTACGAAGTGGCGAACGTGGAAGGCGCGACCGCGTTTCAGACGTTCCGGTACATTACATGGCCCTTGTTGGGCCGGATTTCGCTCGTCGTGTCGATCCTGCTCATGATCAACTCGCTGAACGTGTTTCAGGAAGTGTACATCATGACCGGGGGCGGTCCCAGCGATTCCACGGTGACGCTGCCGTTTCTGATCTATAACCGCGCGTTCAAATATTACGAAATCGGACCCGCGGCGGCGATGTCCTATTTGCTGTTCGTCGTGGTGGTGGCCGTGACGGTGATTCAGAACATGCTCGTGAAAAGACGGTTAGGGTAAGGGAGATCGTTCCAAGTGAAAGTGGCCAAGCTTGCGCAAACTGTCGTGTTGTGGGGAATCGGCGCCGTATTTCTTCTTCCCCTGTACTGGTTGTTCGTTTCCAGCCTGAAGAGCGATTCGGAAATCACGCGATTTCCGCCGACGTTCTGGCCGGAGACGTTCGTCTGGAGCAATTTTCCCGAAATATGGGAACAGCTGCACTTTCATGTGTCCTTTATGAATTCGCTGACGGTGACCGTGCCGACGGTGTTTCTGACCGTGCTTTTTTCCAGCATGGCCGGCTACGCGTTTTCCAAAAAACGTTTCCTGGGGAGGGACGCGTTGTTTCTCCTGCTGATCGCGACGATGACCGTCCCGCCGACCGTCCTGCTGTTGCCGCTCTATTTTATCATTACGAAACTGGGGATGTTCGACACGCTCGCCGGGCTGATCTTCCCCTTTTCCGCCACCGTGTTCGCCATCTTTTTTACCAAACAGTATATCGACGATATCCCGAATGAAATGCTCGAAGCGGCCAAAGTCGACGGCAGCGGGGATTTTCGCACCTTTTTCACGATCATCGTCCCGTTGATTCGGCCGGCTTTGACGGCGCTCATCATTATCGACGCGGTGCAAAACTGGAACTCGTTTACGATGCCGTTGGTGCTGCTGCAAAGCGAGTGCAATTTCACGATTCCGTTGAAGCTGGCGCTCATCACGCAGGATACGGTCTCCACGCCGTGGTCCAAAATTTTGGCGGCCAATTTGCTGTCCATGCTGCCGGTTTTGGCGTTGTTTCTGGCGATGCAAAAACATTTTGTGGAAGGGCTGATGGCCGGATCCGTGAAAGGTTGACCGTGTCCTGCCGTCCAAGCGCGCGGCGCGCCGCATACGCCTCATGGAGGCGGTCATGCCGTATGAAGGCTTTCGTCGGGATCATCGCGAGAATGGGCAAATGTGAGAGAAATCATCATTTTTCTGCACCCGCCATCGGGTGATCGAGAACATATTCGGGGGATCGACATGTCGGAAAAAACGGATCAAAAAGCTTGGTACGGGAGTTTGGGGAGATTTTTTGCCAAGAAGTCGTACGAGGACGAACCGCTGCCGGATTTTGCGGTCGCACGCCGCCGGCTGCCGGAACCGATCTGTTCCAAGCGGCCGGATTATATCGAGAGCTATTGGCGGGCTTGGGAAATCGCCTATCGGAATACGTATGTGCCGAATCCCGGGAGCGGATTCGTCAGCAATTTCGTCGATGCCGCTTTCAACAGCAGCATTTTTTTGTGGGATACGGTGTTCATTACGATGTTTTGCAACTTGGGGCATCCGTACATTCCGGGCATTCGTTCGCTGGACAATTTTTACTGCAAGCAGTTCGACGACGGCGAAATTCCGAGGGAAATCGACAGGGACACCGGGGAACCGTTCGAACGGTGGATGAACTGGCGGAGGAAGCCGCTCCATTCGTATTTTCACAACCATTACCGGTACCGCGGCCTGTTTTCCGTCGCGCCTCCGGATTACGACGAGATGCACAAACCGGATCTGGGCAGAACCGTGGAAGAAGCGCCATACCTTACGCTGGACAGTCTGAATCATCCGCTGCTGGCGTGGGCGGAACTGGAGAGCCACCGGCATACCGGGGACACGGAACGGTTGAAGCTCGTCTGGGAGCCGCTGTATCGGTATTATCAAGCTTTGTATCATCATCTTCGAAACCGGTACGGGCTGTTTGTCACCGATTGGGCCAGCATGGACAACTCCCCGCGCAACAAGTACTTGGGCAGCGGGGTGGACATCAGCTGCGAGATGGCGCTGTTCGCGCGTCAATTGACGGAGATCGCCGAACTGCTGGCGGCCGTCTATGAGAAGGAAGGCGACGGCGAGCGGGTGCGGGAACTGCGCGCCGCGCAGGCGCAAGTGGAAGAAGATGCGCGCCGGATTTCCAAGGCGATCAATGAATACATGTGGGATCCCGGCAGCGGTTTTTATTACGATTTGACCGAGGACGGCAGGCGCGCGCCGGTCAAAACGATCGCCGCCTATTGGGCGCTGCTGGCGGGCGTGGCCGACGACGCGCAGGCGGCGTCGCTCGTTCGCTGGCTGGAAGATCCGGCGGCGTTTGCGAGAACGCACCGGGTGCCGACCCTGGCGGCGGACGAAGAAGGGTATCAGCCGGCCGGCGGATACTGGCAGGGGGCGGTATGGGCGCCCACCAATACGATGGTCGTGCGAGGTTTGGAGAAATACGGCTACCGCGATTTGGCCCGGGAAATCGCCGTCGAGCACTTGGACCGCGTGACGCAAGTGTTTGTGGAAACGGGGACGTTTTGGGAAAATTACGCCGCCGATTTCATCCGGCAAGGGGACAAAGGCAAGCCGGATTTCGTCGGATGGTCGGGAATCGGGCCGATCCTGTTCCTGCTCGAGCATGCCATCGGCATCAAGGGAGATGCGCGCCATAACGAACTGTGCTGGCGTCTGAACCCCGACCTGGGGGAAAGCGGCTGCAAGCGGTACTGGTTCAACGGGCGCACGGTGGATTTGCGCGCCGTGCCGGAACGCGGCGGATTTGTCGTTTCGGCTTGCAGCGACGGGCCGCTGACGCTCAAAATCCTGTACGAATCCAAACAGGTCGCGCTCTCTTTGGAACCGGGGCGGCCGCATGAGGTTCGCTTGTAAGAAAGAGGCGGCTAGGTTCCGGTTGCATTCGCGTGGGATCCGGTTCTTTTGGAGCGGAGTTGAAACCTTGACTGGAGTGAGATTTTCACATGCCGATTTCCGAAGTGGACAGAAGCAAAATGCTGGATGATCTTGCCTTTGTTTACGGCGAGGAAAAAGCGCCCGACATCATGCGGCAGCTGGAGGCGATCATGGAGGAACATCGGGCGGCCTTTCGCCCGGCCGCGGCGAACAAAGCGTTTTTTGACGAGACCGACGTGATCGCCATCACGTACGGGGACCAGATGCGAGAAGACGGCAGGCTTCCGCTGCAAAGTTTGCGCGAATTCATGGCGGAACATATGAAAGGGATGGTGTCCGCCATCCACATCCTGCCGTTTTACCCGTTCACGTCGGACGACGGTTTTTCCGTCGTCGATTACGTTCAAGTCGATCCGGAACTGGGTTCCTGGGAAGACGTGAAGTCCCTCGCCTCCGACTTCGAGCTCATGTTCGACGCGGTCATCAACCACGTATCGTCCCGCAGCGAATGGTTTCAGCGCTACTTGCAGGGGGATCCGAAATACCGGCGCTATTTCATCGAGGCGGACCCGAATGCGGACTATTCTTCCGTCACCCGCCCCCGCGCGCTGCCGCTGTTGACGCCCTTTACGACGGCTCACGGCGTCAAGCATCTGTGGACGACGTTCAGCGACGACCAGATCGATTTGAATTTTGCCGACGAACAAGTGTTTCTTGATATCGCCAAAGTGCTGCTGTTCTATACGCGGCAGGGAGCGCGCCTGCTGCGGTTCGACGCGGTCGGATACATCTGGAAGCGGTTGGGCACAAGCTGCATTCATCTGGAAGAAGCGCATCGCATCGTCCGGTTGTACCGCCGGATCTTGGACATCGCTTCGCCGGGAACCGTCATCATAACGGAAACGAACGTGCCCCACGAAGACAACATCCGGTATTTCGGCGACGGATACAACGAGGCGCACATGGTGTACCAGTTTCCGCTGCCGCCGCTCGTACTGCACACGTTTTTGACCGGAAACGCCCGCAAGCTGTCGGCGTGGGCGGCTTCGCTCGAACCGGTTTCCGACCGGACGGCGTTTTTCAATTTTCTCGCCTCGCATGACGGCATCGGCGTCGTGCCCGCCAAAGGCATCCTGACGGAAGCGGAGATCGGGAATCTCGTCGAGCAGGTAAAGCGGCGCGGCGGGTTCGTTTCCTACAAGCACAACGGGGACGGAACGCAAAGCCCGTACGAACTGAACATCAATTATTTCGACGCGCTGGCGGATGTTGACGGCGATGACGACGCCAATGTGAGCCGTTTTCTGGCATCGCAGGCCGTCATGCTGTCGCTCGCGGGCGTTCCCGGCATTTATTTGCACAGTTTGCTCGGATCCCGGTCCTATCACGAGGGTGTGAAGATCACCGGCAGATACCGCAGCATCAACCGCGAGAAATTGCGCCGGGACATCGTCGAGGCGGAACTGAAGGACCCGGCGTCGCTGCGCGGCAAAGTTTTTCACGGGTACAAGCGTCTGCTGAAAATTCGGCGCGGCGAGAAGGCGTTTCATCCGTGCGGCGGCCAGAAGGTGCTGCATTTGAACGATGCGGTGTTTTCGTTGGTGCGGACGTCGCCCGACCATCGGGAGCAGGTGACGGTTCTCATCAACGTATCCGGTTCCGGACAGGAAGTGAAACTGGGCGCGCAACAAGGCGCCGCCGGATTGGGAAATGCCGTCGATCTCGTCTCCGGATGCCGCATTCCCGACCGGGGGGAGGATCTTGTTTTGAGTCTTGCTCCCTATCAAGTCATGTGGATCAAAACCGAGTTATCGGCAGAATCTTGAGAACGCGGGGACAGCGGCCGGTCATGATTCCGGCGCTGCCCCTTATTTGTCATGTTGTCGGCGTGCGGTTTGGCCGATGTTTTGCCTCAAAACGTACGACGGCGCGGCGTGAGCGTTCCGCATGATTGCTAATAAGCTATTGTAAAGAAAACATGGCTTATCCCTTATATCCTCCTGTAAAGAAAACATGGCTTATCCCTTATATCCTCCTGTAAAGAAAACATGGCTTATCCCGAAAAGTTAAAGTACAATCGAGTATAAAGGGGCAAGCAAGAGGCAACCAGGCAAACCAAAGGGAGTGATGGGATGGATATACTCAAACATGATGATCCGCTGTACGTCTCCTTTGCGCAGTCCGTTCAAACGGGCGATGTGGAAACGTTGAGCCGTCTGCTGAGCGAAGTTCCCGGCTTGGCCGCCAAACGATTCGTGGACGATCAAGGGTTCGTTCGCACGAGTTTGCATCTGGTTGCGGATTGGCCCGGCTATTTTCCGAACGGCGTTGAGATGGTCAGGCTGCTGATTGCCGCGGGGGCAGATCCGAATGCGCGGACGGCAGGGGGGAAATTTGCGGAAACTCCGCTGCACTGGGCGGCCAGCAGCGACGATGCCGACGTGGCCGCCGCCTTGATCGACGGCGGCGCGGACGTGGAAGCGCCGGGCGGCTCGATCGTCGGCGGAACCCCTTTGGACAACGCCGTCGGCTATCGGTGCTGGAATGTGGCGCGATTGTTGGTCCAGCGCGGGGCGCGTGTGGATAAGCTTTGGCATGCCGCCGCTTTGGGAATGATGTCCCGCGTGGCGGAACTGATGGACCGCGATCCGCAACCGACGGCCGCGGATATCGGTCTGGCTTTCTGGTTTGCCTGCAGCGGCGGGCAGCGCCGAGTGGCCGAATACCTTCTCGCCAAAGGAGCGGATATCAACGGCATCCCCTCCTTCACGAACCAAACGCCGCTCGATGCGGCGGCCGGTCTCGATACCAGGAGAGAGACGATGGTTGCATGGTTGAAAAGCCACGGCGCCAAGTCATCCAAAGAGTTTATGAAGGATTCGGCGTCTACTTGACCAGTGATTCGAAAAAAAACGATGGCAGCCGCATGACCAGACGTTTCCCCTCATGGTCGCCGAGGCGGCCGGCAATGAGGTCGTGGTTCGAATCATGACCAATTTGATCGATCTGCTGCGCCAAAGCTGCTTGCCGTCCAGCCGGGAGACGCGGCTAAAGAGGCGGGCGGATTCGGCAGACAGGGAATGATTGAACGGCATTTAACCCTTTTCCGGGATGGAAAACCGGACGATCGTTCCCTGATCCGGCTCGCTCTCTATGTGCAAACCGCTGCGAAACAGCTGCCTCAGCCGCCGTTCAATATTGCGCAGTCCCACGCCATTGCTCAATCGCGTGCCTGTATTGGAGTGGGGCGGCGCGGCAAAGAGTTGCTCGATTTGTTCTTTCCGCATTCCGACACCGTCGTCTTTGACCAAAATGTCCACGCGCCCCTCTTGCCGACGGATGACGATGGACACGGTTCCGCCGCGGCTCCGACTCATGAGGCCGTGTTTGACGGCATTTTCCACAAGCGGCTGGATGGACAGCGGGGGCACCCGGATGCTGATCCCTTCATCCACCTCCCATTCCACCTTGATCCGGTCTCCAAAGCGTTCCTGTTCAATGTAAATGTAAGAGCGGACAAGAGAAAGTTCGTGCTCCAGATCGACCAGCGGAGAGGCGTTCTTGAAGTCAAAGCTCAGCCGCAGGTAGTTGCTGAATTCATACAGCAACGTCAGCATCTTCTCAATGTCGATGGCCGCCAGCGCCGCGATCGAGTTCAGCGTGTTGTACAGGAAGTGCGGCCGAATCTGCGACTGGAGCCAGGCGCTCTCCATGCGCAGCCGTTCTTCAAAGGACGTTTTCAGCTGGAGGAGCGAACGGACCCGCGCCTTCAATTCCCAGGCGTCCGCGGGTTTTTTCACGTAATCGTTGGCTACGGCCAGGAAACCGGTGACGATGTCCTCCGTCCGGATGCGGGCGGTCAGCAGCAGAACCGGAAGTTCCGTCATGTTGAAATGGTCGCGGAGAATTCGCGTCAGCTCGTAACCCGACATCTTCGGCATCATCACATCGGCAATCACCAGGTCGTACCGTTCCTTGAAAGTTTCGGCCAATGCCTGTTCCGCGCCGGTCACACACGTCATCTCGTACCCGTCCGGTTTCAGCGTTTCGGCCAGCACGTGCAGATTGACGGCGTCATCGTCCACGAGCAAAATTTTCGCCGCGGAAACGTCGTTTTCGCCGGTGCCGGCCGGGACGGGCGTTTCCGGCAAAAGGAGCGAGCGTTCGCAGGCGGGGCGTTCCCCGGCCAAGGATCCGGAAAGTTCGGCCGAAGCCTTCGCAAAGGTGTCGTAAATGGCGGCCAAAGAACCGGAATGAGCAGCCCATCCTTCGGAAAAGGAGATCGCAGCCTCGGCCGATGTATCGGCAAAAGCGCCGGAATGTGCGGCCAAGTCTTCGGTGAAGGAGCCGGAGACCTGTCCCTGGCCGGATTCTTCGGCGTACGGCAACGTAAAACTGAACACGGACCCTTCTCCCGGGCGCGATGCCGCGCGGATCGTTCCGCCGTGCAGTTCGACGAGCTGCTTGCAGATGGCCAGCCCCAAGCCGAAGCCGCCCCGGTTTTTGTCGGTATGGCGCTCCGCCTGTTCATAAGGAAGAAATATGTTGGACAAGTCTTTTTCGGCAATGCCGACGCCGGTATCTTCCACCCGGATTTCCGCCATGCGGTTTTGTCTCACGGCTTGAATGCGAATAAATCCTTCATCCGTGTATTTGACGGCATTGTGCAGCAGATTGAACAAAATTTGCACGAGACGGTTTTCATCGGCCAGGACCCTGGGGAAGTCCTTGTCAATGTCCACGCGCAGCCGGATCGGTTTTCTTTCCAGCATGATGGCGATCATGTCCAGCACGCCGGCAGCGACCGACTGCAAGTGGACGGGCCGCAGTTCCAAAGGGATCGTTTTTTCCTTCAGCCTCGTAATGTCAATCAGGTCGTCCAGCATCACATTCATGCGCCGGCTGACCCGTCGGGCCGTTTCGATTCGTTCTCTTTGCGTTTGGGAGATCGGCTCGTTCCGGTCGTCCAAAATGACTTGCAAAATATTGGATATGCCTTGCAGCGGATTACGCAGTTCGTGGGACGTATTGACCAAAAATTCGTCTTTTCGCTTGTCTTCTCGCCGCAGCTTTTCGGCAAGCCGCAGCGGCCGCTCCGTTTCCAGGAAAAATCGCTGAAACCAAAACGCGGAAAAGGAAAGGATGGCGATCATCAAATCGAAAGGATACCAAATGATCTCTATGCGGGGGATGTCTCTCCCGATGAGCGACCAGATCATGTTGGCGGCGACGGCCATGCACGCAAAGATCAGGAACAGCATGCCGTCGGTCCGGCGGAATTTCGAAATTAGAATATACCCGGATATGCCCACCGACGCGAAAAAGGCATATAGAAACAGCCCCCTGGCGGATGCCAGGATGATCGCTGCAGGAGATAAGACCAAGTGGAGAGCAATGAGCGCGCAGCTGATCGAAAACGCTTTGGCCATTCGCCCGCCGATGTTTGACGGGAACAGGCTGTCGGACAGCAAGGGCAGACAAGCCACGATCCCGATATAAGTGAGGTAGACGAGTCTCAACTGCCACTCGAAACTCGTTTCGATCCAATGAAACAACAGTTTGTCGTCGGAGGTCAGGGCGGCGAGCGCCAACAGGGTCATAATGGCGAGAAAGTAGAGAATGCCGTTACGCCTCGCCCCAAGGGCGTACAGGATCAGTCCGTACAGACTGTGGAAGAGCGCGATGACGCACATCAGCAGCTGCAAGCCGACGAGCAGGTTTTCCCTCTGCCTGACTGCTTCAAGCGTACCGAAACGGACGGGTTTGGAAATGCCGCCGTTCCCCGTGTCGCTGGACACATGAATGACGACATCCAGTTTGTCGCTGCCCGGCGGTATGGTAATCGTATACGGCAAGTCCGCGCCCCGATGCCGACCCGCATTGGTAGACGGATGTCCCGACGATTTGGCCAATTGACCGTTTATGTATACGGCGGAAGCGTTCCCCGCCCTGGACAGCCGCAGTCCCAGCGTTTTCGAATGATTCGGGTTCAGCAAAATTTGCAGGCGATAGCTGCCGTATCGAAACGTCGAATCGCCCGGTACGTCTTCATTGTCCCACGTTTTCGGCACGCGCATCGTGGTCTCCCGCGCTGCGGACACGTCGATTTGGGCGCCGTTCTCTGCCATGAGAAAGGTGCCGGGGTAAAACCGCCATTCCCCGTTCAGTTCCAAAGTCTGGTGCGAATTCCATTCCACATGCCGCAAATCCAGCACGCCGTCCGCCGCCGTCGGCGGGTCCGGATAATCCCAGGTGGACAAATACTTCATCCACAACAGCCTGGACGCCGTAATGAAGGCGAGAAAAACGGCGACGGCCAAAATCAGTTTTTTTTCGGTGATTTTCATTATGAATACTACTTTTCTCCCAGAATGATATTTTCCGGTTCAGATTGTTCATCGTGCACAATTCCGAAGGCGGCGTGAGGTGCCTGGGTGGAGAGGAATTCGTCGAATTCGTTTGGACGCCCGTGTCGTTTACACCTCTGGACCGTTTCACTTATCGTATCATGAAATGATGATTTGCGGGAACATTCTATTGGAAGCATGAAAGGATGGAAGGGAAAGTGGTAGAGTTGTAGTGCTCGTGGTTGCGATTGTTCTTCTACCGAATGATGCCGAGGTACTTCCAGGTAGAAACGGATTCATCGTACTTGAGCATACGGGTCTTCCAAGTGCGGGATCGCACCGGCGATTCGATGGTCATTTTCGAGAATCCGGATCCTTTCGAGCCATTTTTCCGGCGGATGTCCCGCGCGTTTAACGAGGTTATGGAGATCCGGGAGCCCAGTTCCATTGAAAGAGATGCTGCGATTCAACGATTCGAGTTTACCTTTGAAGCTGTATGGAAAGCCGTCAAATCGGTGCTGTTTGAACGCGAAGGAATCGATGTAGGTTCTCCCAAAGCGGTTATTCGCGCAAAGTCGTACCTACATCCGTTCGTACGGGGTACGGAGTATGAGCGGATGTTCCAGTGGATGTATCATGAATAAGATGAATGAGCAGATGTTCCAGTGGATGTATTCTGAATAAGACGATCGAGTGTTTGTTATTTTGGAAGTGAGTGCCGAAATGGCCCGGATAGCGATGATGAAATATCGTTATCATTTTCAGAAAACGGTTACATCCGGCATTGTGCGGAAAATAGGGTGATCGGATGCGTCTTATTCGGCGGTTTTACGGTAAGGGAACAAAAATAAGGAAGATTTGATCGTGTTATTTGGCGGCACGGAATCGTGTTGCTCATATTGATTGCGTTTGCTGTTCCTTTTTTATCAGCGCGGCGGTTGACGGAAAAGGTTTTTTGCGCTTGCAATATTGCAAGACGAACGGGAATTATTGCGGGGATTGTGATATAGTAGGGATGAAACAGAGGATCGACGGAAACAGGGGAACAGCGGACGATGAAATTATTCGAAGTGTTGCCGGAGCGTTTTTTCCATTTGTTGACCGGACAGAACAAGCAGTTGTACGCGGAGGCGGCGCTGCTCATCTATGAGCAGGCTCAGCGGGAACGGTTCGGCATTCGTTATGACGTGATGAGGGATTTGCTGCAGGAGATGATCGAGACGCAGCGGGAGCTGGGCGTAACTTATGCGCCGGATGAGGACGAGCCGTTGTCGGATGAAGGGGGTGCACCTAGCAAAGGTGCACGGACAGCGATTCGTCCCGACGGCTCCTCGCGAGTCGGGGGAACGGGACCGCAGCAGATCACCGTGGAAGAGGCGGCCAGGACACAGGCGAACTTCATGCTGCGGCGGCTCGAAGCGTTGAAGTGGATCAACATCGAAGACCGCGACCAATTTCAGAGGTATATCGTGCTGCCTCATTATACCAGCCGAATGCTGAGCTTGTTCAAGGAACTGTGTGAAGCTCGGACGGTGGAGTACCAGCGGTTTGCTTTTACCACGTTTCAAATTTTGACCGGCGACGAAGCCAAGCTGCGGCCGTGCTTTGCCGTGCGCGAAGCGCTGGAGATGACGACGCGGTTTCGGCAAGAGTTGATCACCCTGTACAACAACATGAAGCATCACATGGAACAGGTCGTGCAAAAAACGTCGATTCAGGAAGTGCTCGATCATCACTTCGAAACCTACAAAACGCAAATTGTGGACAAAAGCTACCATCGTCTCAAGACGTCCGATCACGTGTCGCGCTACCGCTTCCAAATCTTGCAAAAGGTTCAGGAGTGGCTGTTGGACAAGGACTTGATGGAGGAAACGATCGCCGACGGCTTGCGGAGCGATTTTTACCGTTCGCGGGAAGAAGCGGAAGACGACATTCGTGGGGCGCTCCTCACGATTGAGGAAATCTACGCGGGATTGGACGAAATTTTTTACCATATCGATGTGCGCCACAATCAATATTTACGCTCGTCCTACGACCGAGCCCGTTATCTCAGTCAGCATCAGACCGGGGTCACTCAACAGCTGGGCGTTCTGCTGGAGCATTTGTCGCAGCGCGCGGCCGCGCTCGGCTTGAAAGCGGACTTTGAGGACGAGGAGGCGGCAAGCGCGCGCCTGTTTCGCCTGCAGCGGATCGGGCAGCTGAGCGAAGGCTCGCTTTACACTCCCCGCCAGCGCCGTCAGCCGCATCAGCCCGAGCGGCATATCGTGGTCGGCATTCCGAGCGAATGGAAAGAACAACTGCGTCAAGCGAATTTGGAACGGATGCGGCGGTCGATCACCCGCAAGAAGGTGGAGCGATTCGTCCTGGAACGGATGGGGGAACGCGACCAAATGGAGATGCGGGAACTGGCTCCGGAGACGGCGGAGGAACTGTTGCTCCTGACCTATGTGTATTTGTACGGGCAGGACGGCTCTTCCGCCTTTCGCCTGCGGCGGAACGAGGATCGCGTCATCGTGCAGATCGGACCGTACCGATTTCACAATCATACGGTGGTTCGTGCCGCAAGGAGATCGGGCCGATGAACGGTTCGGAGATGAGCGAGCGAGGGACGGATCGTGGGATGAAGAGGCAGACGTCGAGGGTTGTGGAGGAGAGAGATGCGGAGTCGAGTGGTGCGGACAGGAACGGTGATACGGCGGATGCGGAGCGGTTGGGTCGGGACGGAGAAAAGAGCGGACGGAGACGCTTCGGGGATGAACGGCGCCAACGACGGGCGGAGCAGGCGCGGGAACAGAGTGAAGAACGAACGTGGCAAAGTACGGGCGTAGCGGAAAAAGGGCGGAGGATGAAAATGCAAACGAAGAGCAGATCGAAACATGATCTGGGGGGACGAACGTCATGACTTTCAGCGGTGAAAATCCCCAAGTCGCCACAGGCGGCCTGGCCTTGTTGGAGGCGCTGGGTGAATCGGACAAGCAGAAAATGGCCGCCGCGCTCAATCGGCTGCTCGCGAATAACTTTCTGGTCAAGGAACGGGACCGTGAAACATACATGTTCTTGCGCAGAAACCGGGAAGCGGCGCAGGCGTTTTTCCGGTTTTTGCAATGGGATTTCATCCTCGACGAGCGGCATGAGGTCGTCTACGTGCAGGGGCCGGACAGCGCGATCCGCCGCTCCTTCTCTCGCGATGAGACGATATGGTTGCTGATCTTGCGCCTGATCTACCAAGAGAAGCGAGAGTCCTTGTCGTTGAGCGAATATCCGATGACGACGCTATTCGAGATCCGGACCAAGTACGACACCTTCCGCCTGCCGTGGATCAATATGACGACGCTGGACCGGTTGGTGCGTCTGTGCACACGCTGCCATCTCCTCGATGCGCTGGATGGAGATGTGCGCTCCGACGACTGCCGCTTTCGGCTTTTTCACAGTTGGATCTATTTCATCAACATGGAAGAGGTCAAGTCGTTGACGGAACGGATCGAGCGGTATTCATCGAGGAAGGAGGACGACCTGTTCGATGAAATGGATGAAGAAACTCCGGTTGATTAACTGGCACTACTTCGTCGATGAAACCATGGAATTCGGCAGGCAAACGCTCATTACCGGCCAGAACGCCGCCGGGAAATCGACGATCATCGATGCGCTGCAAGTTCTCCTGATCGCCGACCAACGCCAAATCCGCTTCAATCCGGCGGCCCACGAAGAAGCGAAGCGCTCGATGATCGACTACCTGAAAGGAAAGATCGGCAGCGACGATCGCACCTTCGTGCGCGACGGCGACTTCACCACTTACATCGCGGCGGAATTCCGCGACGAGGCGAAAAAAGAATCGTTCGTGGTCGGCGTCGTCATCGACGTGTTTCGCGATCAGCAATTTGAGGAAGAGTATTTCATCCTGGCCGACTGCCGGCTGGACGAGGTCGATTTCATCAAGCCGTCGGGACATTTGCGCAACCGAGACGAATTCAAACGCAGGCATGCGGTTTCGTCCGCCGGTTCCCGGACGCGGTCGATTTTCGAACGGAACAAAACGCTGTACCAGAAAGCGCTGCTCGCGAGATTGGGCGGGCTGAACGAACGTTTTTTCCGCATTTTCCTGAAAGCCCTCTCCTTCAAACCGATCCAAAACGTGAGAGAGTTCGTGTACGACTACATTTTGGACGAAAAAGAACTGCAGTTGGACTTGATGAAGCAAAACTTCGACATTCATGAAAAATACAAACGCGAACTGGAGCAGCTGCAAATTCGCAAAGATAAACTGCAGCGAATCCGCGACGTGTTCGAACAATACGACAAACTGCGCATTACCGTCCAGGAACAGGAATATGTGATTCGGCGGCTCAAAGTGACGCTGGAGGAAGAGCAGCTGGAAGCGCACCGCCGGCAACTCGCCGATCTGGAGAGTGACTTGCGTCGGCTGGAGGACGAGATGGCGCTCGCGGAGATGAAACACGACGAAGCGAAATCCGAAGCGGAGCAGGCCTTGACCCGCTGGAAGAGCCATGACGCCGTGAAGCGCGCGGAGGAACTGCGGCGGCAAATGGACGAACTGCACGACGGCCAGGAACGCCTGCGGCAGGAGTTGGATTTCGCCAAGCGGGCGTTGGAAGGGGAGCGGCAGCTTGTCGCGCAATTGGCCGACTGGCCTGGCAACGAGGGGTGGACGCCGCTGCCGGAGGATCGGTCCGTTTTGGCGGCCGGAGTGGAGATGTTGTCGGCGGCGATTGGCCGTGTGGAGGAAGCGCTGGATCCGGATGCCGCGCAGGATTCGTTCGGTGACGTCGTCGAAGAGCTGCAGCGGCGGATCACGGATTTGGGGGCGCGGTTGAACAACGTGCACGAGCGGCTGCTCATCGAACGGGCGCGCGCGGAAGAACGCATCCAAGCTGTGGTCGGCCGCATTCGCGAACTGGAACAGGTGATCCGCGATCTGGAAAATAAAAAACGTCCCTACCCGGATTCCGTTATCCGGTTGAAGCAGGTGCTGGAAGAGCGTTTGGGCGGGCGGTCGCCGGTGTGGATTTTTTGTGAGGAAATGGAAGTCGAAGATGAAGAGTGGCGCAATGCCGTCGAGGGCTTTTTGAACACGCAGCGGTTCGATCTGCTCGTGCGGCCGGAAGTGTTTGCCGAGGCGCTGTCGATATATGAACGGGAGAAATTCCGTCTTCAGCTCGAAGGAGTGGGACTGGTCGACACGGAAAAAGAGCAGCGGTACATCCATACGGCAGAAGCAGGTTCGCTCGCCCAGGTGCTCAGCACGGACAACCCTGTCATCCGGGCGCATATTGATCATTTGCTCGGCCGCGTGATGATGGCGGAGGACGAGCAGGACCTGCGCCTGCACCGGACGGCCGTGACGCGCACGTGCATGGTGTACAACAACCTGATCGCGAGGCAGATGAAACGCCGGCAGTATGAGCTGCCTTACATCGGTGCCAAGGCGATCGTTCGCCAACTGGAGCTGAAAAAGCGGGAACTGGTAGAAGCGTCTCGGGAACATGCGCATTGGACGGACATTCATCGGGACATCGCCGGGTGGACGGAAAAACTGTCCGACAAAAAGTCGCGCATGGAACGACTTGGCGGACAACTGGCTCTGGCGCCGCAATTGGTCGAGACGCGCCGGCGTCTGGCCGAAGCGAAGAGCGAGCTTGAACGGTTGGATCTGAGTGAGGCGCGGCGGTTGGAGGAAATTTACAAACATTGGCGATCCGAGGAAGATCGCTGGAACAACCGGCGGGTTGAACTGGGCAAGGATTTGGGGAAGAAGGAAGAAGAACGCAAGCATGTCAACGGCTTGATTTACATTCAGACCAACAAGTTGGAGGAAGCGCGGCAGGTGCTGGACAGCTGGCAGGCGGAACATGACCCCGGACTGCTGCAGGGGGCGCTCGCCCGGTGGGCCGATGCCGAGAAGCAGGACATTCCGACCTACCGCAAATTGGAAAACTGGCAAAACAACCAGAAAGGCAACGCGACCCGCCGAGACGATACGCGCAGTGAACTGCAGAAACTGCGGCTGCAGTTCAATACGGAGCATTTGTTCGACGGACCGGAAGCGGCGGAGGACAATGCCGTGTACGATGCGGCGCTCCGAACCGTGGCCGAACTCAACATTCCCGATTACCAGGCGAAGGTCGAAAAGTCGCTGCAGGATTCCGAGGAGGAGTTCAAATCGCATTTCGTCTTCAAGCTGCGGGAAGCCATAGAGATGGCAAAGCGAGAATTTCATGAGCTGAATTTTGCCCTGCGCCATTTTCCGTTTTCCCAGGACCGGTATGTGTTCGAAGTGACGCCGAGCGAGAAATACCGACGTTTTTACGACGCGGTCATGAATCCGCTGTTGGCGGAGAAAGGGTCGCTGTTCGACTTGCCGGACAACGATTCCTCGGAAACGCTGCATGAACTGTTCGAATTGCTCGTCCGGGGCGAAGCCGGCGATTTGGAAGAGTTTACCGACTACCGCCGTTATCTCGATTTCGATATCAAAGTCCATACCGGCGAGTCCAGCTATTCATTCTCCAAAGTGCTGAGGGAGAAATCCGGCGGAGAGACGCAGACGCCGTTCTATATCGCGATTTTGGCCTCGTTTTACCATTTGTACAAGACCAACAAAACTTCCCGGCTCGTCGTGTTCGACGAAGCGTTCAACAAGATGGACGAACAGCGCATCCAATCGAGCCTGCGCCTGATCAAACAGCTGAACCTGCAGCTGATCGCCGCGGTGCCGGACGAGAAAATGCAGCATATGGCGCCGGAAGTCACGACGACGTTGATTGTCACGAACCGGAACTACCGCTGTTTCGTCGACATGGTCGACCGTTCGGATCTCGCCGAACTTGCGGCCGATGAAGAAGGGGGCGGTGCTGTCGCCTCCGGCGCGTCGGAGTTCGCCGCGCAGGAGAACGGATTCGGTGCGGCCGCCGATATGGCGGAAGAGGGGTTCGGTGCCGAAAAAGACGGGGACGCTGCGGCGGAAGAGGGGGGCGACGATGCGGCTAACGATGCAGTGGAGATCGGGGCCAAGGCTGCGGAGAACGGGCACGATGCCGGATCCGATGATGCGGATCGCGGTGATGCGGAAACGGTGCGGCAGATTGAGCTGTTTTAACCAAGCGTTTTGGGATTTCCGTGGAAAGGAGCCGTTCTGGCATTGGCAGCAGATCGGAATGTTTTCGGCGAGCGGGAATACAAGGAAGAGTTCAGGCAGCGTCTTCTGTCGCAATTGATTCGGAAGTACGAAAACAGCAAGGCGTTTGCGAACGGCGAACCCGTAAAGCAGAAACCGCAAATTTCCTTCAACAACGGTCCGTTCCAGGCGGAGTATGAAGACGAGATGGATTTCCGCAAAAAGGAATGGATCCATGAAGTGCTCGAATCGCTCACCGCACAGGGGATCGTGTCGGTGAAGTGGGAGAAGTTCCGGGAAGGCCGGCAATTGGACAAAGTGTATCTGGATACCGACCGCATCGCGGCGGCATACGAGCTGGCGGGCATGATGCCGCGCGAACGAAAGATGGAGAGGCTTGGCGGCATCTTGTCGACGCTGGGGGATCACCCGTGGGAATGGGTCGCGCAATGGTCGCGGGAAACCGTGCAAGCGTTGGACGAACGAAAATCCGCCGGCTTGGATCTCGACGATCCGGAAGGATATGCGCGGCTCGCGGAAGTGCTGCGGGAACTGCCGCGGCTGGAGGATGACATCCCGAAACGCGTGCTGAGCCACCGCCTGTTCCGGGACACGAAGGTGTTCGAGCGTTTTGTCGAACGCCGGCTCGTTCACCTGATCCAAACCCGTTCCGGTATTGAATACGACAGCGATGAGGATGCGCTGGAGAGCGTCGGCATCGCCGACCATCCACGCAGCGTGTGGATCGCCGGGGCGCTCAAGTGTTCCGTCGGAGCTGAGACGGTATCGCTCGCCATGTTCCCCGGCGGCATCGGCTTGTCGCGGGATACGGTGCGGAAGTTGACGATCGACGAGATCGCCGGCGAGCGCATCGTGTTGATCGAGAATCTTACTTCCTGGCATCAGTGGGTAAAGGCGCGGCAAGGGGAGAACGAGCTCGTCGTTTATACCGGCGGTTTCCCGAACCGCACCGCGCAGCTATTGTTGCATAAACTTGGTAACTACGTGTACGGCGATGCGGGTAAGGGATGTTCGGGGCCCGGCAAGGACGGCAGGATGCCGGTTTATCATTGGGGAGATATGGACGCGGGCGGCATTCATATCTTCGAATTTCTCCGCGATCACTTTTTTCCGGGGCTTGAGCCGGTCGGAATGGATGAATCGAGCTATCTGCACTATGCCGACACGGGTATGGAATTTGGCCGCTCTTATGCGAACAAGCTGAAGGATATGCTGGCGAGCGGGCGGTTCGACCGTTGGCACGGCCTGCTTGAGCTTATGCTGGCCCACGGAAAACGCATCGAACAGGAGAGTATGGAAATTCCGGCAGAGGCGTTCGGATGAATCGCCAATGGCGGTTGATGAGTGGGGGCATCCGTCCGACGGAACCGATTGACAGCCGGCGTGACTCGTGACAAAACGGGTCCTCGTAACCGGCCTGCAGAACCGGCGAGAGAAGCGGCCATTCCAGAGCCATCCTAGAAGCCAACTTTGAAAGTCATCCTAGAAGTCATCTCCAAGCCTCCCTAAGCTTTCCCAAGCCATTCCCAAGCCCATCCCCAACGGTGGTGTCGCCCGCAAAAATCATACGGCAGAGGAAAGTTGGCGATCGGGGGGCGAGACGATTGGGTCCGGCTTCGCTGTTGCGAGGGCTGACGATGGCTGAAAAAACTGCGGCGGTTCATCATGTCCATCAGCGGTTTTCGTCGAAACGGAACGCTTCGTAACCCCACTCCGGTCGGGGCCTACGGTTGAGTTGACTCTGGCGCGGGGCGGAAGAATGAAGGACAATTTAAGAAAAATGATTGTTGAAACGCGAAGCACGCGCTGTCAAACCCGTAGTAGGGGGACGGCGCTTTTGTGTTTTTTATGGGAGGAGGGGTTCCGGTGAAAAATTCGTTCGACAGGGAACTGGGATTGTATTTGGAAAGGCAAGTTGCGGAAAGTACAGGCGAGCGGCGACGGAGGTTGACGGGGGGGAATCGGCATGCGGAAACGCTGTTTTTGCGCAATGTGTGGTGGCCGATGTGCGGCAACTTCGATTATTTGCATGCGGAGTGGGAGGTTTCGGACTTGTGGAAGGGGGTTAGATATTTGGATTTCGCGTATTTGCGTTATCCGCTGCGCATCGGCATCGAAATCGAGGGCTTCGGGCCGCACGCGAAGCATGCCGATCGGGGCAAGTTTGCGGACGATCACCTGCGGGCAGCCGCGTTGACGGCGGAAGGATGGATCATCTTGCGGTTCAGCTACGATACGGTGAATGAGCATCCGGAACGGATTCGGCAATTGCTCACCTTGCTGATCGGCAGATGGACGGGAATCGGCGAGAAGGCGCCGGTGCTGGACGAATTGGACAAGAAGATCGTTCGACTGGCGGTGAAACTCCAGCGGCCGATCACACCGGGGCAAGTTTGCGAGATGGCGGGCGTATGCGCACAGACGGCACGGCGTCGCTTGAAGGAACTGACGGACAAACGCGTGTTCCGCCCGCACGGAGGAGTTACCCGCATCCGTTCGTACGAGCTTTGTACGGAGAATGAGCGGATGTTCCAGTGGATGTATCATGAATAGGACGAATGAGCGGATGTAACAGTGGATGTATCCGGAATAAGATGAATGAGCAGATGTTCCAGTGAATGTATTCTGAATAAGACGATCGAGTGTTTGTTATTTTGGAAGTGAGTGCCGAAATGGTCCGGATAGCGATGATGAAATATCGTTATCATTTTCAGAAAACGGTTACATCCGGCATTGTGCGGAAAATAGGGTGAT
>Ga0066871_100142_pt1 | contig 60866 bp, 52 predicted proteins | sample CeladaPassage60B_FD_62209 | JGI IMG/M metagenome (GOLD analysis project Ga0066871, IMG submission 62209) | Cellulose-adapted microbial communities from the Joint BioEnergy Institute, USA - Passage3 60B | ecosystem: Engineered > Bioreactor > Continuous culture > Unclassified | place: USA...
ATGGTGCGCGTGCAGGCCTCCGCCTCGGTCAACCGGATGTTCCTCGCCATCGCCGACCGCACCGGGACCGAGCGCGGTGTGGAGTGGGTGTCCGGCTCCCTGATCGTCGGGCCCCACGGCTTCCCCCTCGCCATGGCGGACCCGGCCGCGGGCGAGCAGATCCTCGTGGCCGACTGCGACCTGGCCGCGGCGGACGACAAGCGGATCTCCCCGCGCAACGACGTGCTCGCCGACCGGCGGCCCCACCTCTACGGCGAGGTCGCCGGGGCCTAGGCGGGCATGGCCCGCCGTGCCCGTCCGCGCCCGGGCACGGCGAACCTCGCCCATCGGGCGATCAGGTCGCCCCCGGGTCCGTCCCAGGGTGATCCATCGGGTCACCGGCACGCGGCCCGGCCGAGGTCACCCGCCTCGGCCGGGCCGCTCTTGTGTACGTCACTTCCGTACGGCGGCTGGTATCGGCCGCCACGGGTGATCGGACGCACTCTGCGCCCGGCGCGACACGGAACCGGAGCCGTCCCCACCGGGAGGCCCTCGATCACCCCTACGGCCACGGCGCTCGCGGAACCCGCGCTCGGAACCCCGCGGGTCACCTCCCCGCCACGGCCCTCACATCACAGGAACGAGTTCTCCCTGGTCAGGCCGAACTCCGGGTGCTCGCCGACCACGATCGACTCGAAGATCCCGTAGCCAGCGGCGTCCGCCTCGCGCACCCTCACCACGCAATCGCGCAGCTGGTGGACCTCTCGGGCGATCTGCGGATCGGAGACGTCGGCGTAGCGCTCGCCGTCGATGTGCTCCCGGCCGAGGTAGTTGCCGTGCCGCATGCCCTTGAACCCGAAATACAGGCCGGTGCCGAGGTGGAATCCCGTATCGCTAACCGGCTCGATCTCCAGCTCCCGGGTCTTGCCCCAGCCGGCGTCGAAGATGAGTTTGCCGGCGAGCAGCCGCCGGTTGGCGGGATCGAACTTCAGCTCCTGACGCACACTGTGGAGCGGAGTCTGGCTACCGTCGGGGTTGTTGACGAACCCGGAGAAGTAGCTGATCTGGCCGTCGACCGCCTGCAGGTAGTGGTGGATCTCGTACCAGGTGCCGTCCGGCCGCTGCAGGTACAGCGGGCTCCAGGTGAGGATGAAGTCACGCTCCAGCCGCATCCGGTCGTAGCGCGGCAGGTCGGGATACGGCTCGCCCACGTCCATGCGCAGGCCCCAGGAATGGTCGCGGACGCCGAGCCACTCCCCTGGACGGATCGGCACGGTCGTGCCGTCGATGGTCACCCATCCCTCGACGGAGCACAGCTGGTGGTAGCGCATGACCTGCGAGCACACCCGGAACCCGACCGGCTCCCGCTGGCCGTCCTTCGCCTCGAGGAAGGGCGGCAGCATCGCGGTGAGCGTGACGTCGAACTCGAGCGGCATGACGTCGTTCTCGCGCAGCACGAACCGCACCTTGCGCAGCGGCTCGATGATCGCGTAATCGAACGGGCCAGCGCCGAGTCGATCCGGGTCGAGGTCGAGCTGCCGGCTCGCCCGCACGGTTAGCTGTTCCACGCCTCTGGACACGCCGGCGAACATGTCCATCACGTTGCGGTTGTGATACTTGCCGAGACCGCAATCGATCTGCAGCGAACCGTCCTTTGCGAACAGTGACGCCCAGATCTTCTCGGTCCAGGACACGTCGGCCTCGGCGATGGTCGCGAAGGTCTCGGGGATCTGGTGAATCAGCAGCTCGTCGGCCGGGGTGAGCCGCTGCATGGAGTGTCGCATGGGGCGTACCTCCTCAAGCATGGCCCGTGACGCCGTCCCTGCCACGGCATGGGCCTGCGGTCAGCGCAGCGGGGAGAAGGCTCCTGGCATGCCATTGGCGACGAGGGCGGTGCCGAAGATCTCCGCTGCTTTGGCGTCGTCGTCCAGTGGGTCCGGGTAGAGCGCCATGGTCTCCGGAGAGATCGACCAGTCGATCTCGTCCAGCACTCCGGCGTACGCGGCGAACGGGCGCAGGCCCCGCGTGTACATCGAGGTGGCCGAGAAGATCCGTTCCTGCCGGTTCATGCCGGCGAAACGGGTGTAGAGCGCGATGTGGGCCTTGCTGACCTGTGTGGTGATGTCCGGCCACGCCGAGGGGTCGACGATCTCTATCCTCCCGTCCGGCGTGTGCCCGTACACCGCCGCCTCGGTCACCGCGGTCAACAACTGCGGCTCGGAGAAGGTGGTTCCCCAGTCGTTGATCTCGAAGCTGGCGAACCTCCCCGGGTCGAAGATCAGAACCAGGGTCAGCGCGGCATAGGACACCTCGAGCCCGTCCGCCCAGGGATAGCCGAAGACGCTCTGCCCGAGGGAGAGGAAGTCACGGACGATGACCCGTTTGCCATCCTGATATGGGTATGGACCGGAGTCGTACATGCCGACCCGGGAGTCGGTGAAGTACAGGAACGCATAGCCCGACACCGTGGCGTTGAGCCGTTTGAGGACCTTCGCCGTCGTTCCGTTCAGGCTGATCGCCTGATCGGCCATGCCCTCCACCACGTGCTGCGGGAGGTACCGATTGGTGAATCCGGCGTCCTTGTTGTCCAAGGTGCCGTCGCCACGGTGGGCGAGCGTTAGCCTCCGCCAGAAGTCCACTACGGTGCGGATCTCGTCGATCCGCTCGTCGTGGCGCAGCCGGCCCATCTTGATCAGGCACTCCCGCCCGCAGAGGAAGTGGTAGCCGACCATCCAGATCCACAACGGGCTGATCTGCGCCGGAGCGTTCCGCAACCGGGCACCTAGCTGCTCCCCCGGCATAGCGGCGTCGATGATCGACACCCGCTGCGCGTAGGTGTGGAAGTCATCGATCACCGCCATCGTCATGTACGGCAGCATCGGGAACAGCTCCGAGGTGAACGAGGAGCGCCGCGTCATCTCCGGCTTGAACGCCCGGCCCATGTGCTGGATCAGCTCATCGAGCCGGGTGTCCGTCAGCTCCTCTGCGATCAGCTCCTCCAGCTCCGCGGGGCCGACCGTCAGATCGAACGGCTTGACGCCGATCTCGTCACCGACCCGCCGGACGTACTCCCACCACTTCGCAGACACCTCGCTCATGGCGCCTCCTCACGTCGCCGCCCGCTTCCGGCTCGCTCCTCCCGGTGGATCAGACCGATGCCGTCGCTCCGGGATTGGAGAATGACGGTGGTTCCATCGGGCGGGACCTCGGCCATCTCGGTGCCGACGATGCACGGCACCTCGAACTCCCTGGAGACGATCGCGAGATGAGAGCGCAATGTGCCGTCCCGGCAGATGACGCCAGCGAGCCGGCCGAGGATCGGAGAGAGGAACGTGGTCCCTCCGGACTCGACAAAGGCGATGGTGTTCCCCAGGTCCATGTCGATGGAGGCGACGACATCCTGCGGTGACGAGAACCTCTTGAGCGTTCCGGTGGTCGTGCCGAAGTCGAACGCCGGAACCCCCCTGCCGATCTCAACCACGGTGCCCTCCCTCGGCGAGCGGCCGGAAGCAGCTGTCGCGGTCCTGCGGCACGAACACACCGCCGATGAGCTCCAGGGCGACCCGCGGGTCACTGAAGCGCTGATACGAGTCCTTGATCCAAGGGGTGATCTCCCAGTCGATCTCGTCGTAGCACCCCGCGAGGCGAGCCCAGCTCTTCAACTTCCAGCTGTACATCTGGGTGGCGTAGAGATTGCGCTCGCGGGGATCGGTCTCGGCGAACCTCGCGTACAGCGCGCGGTGCGCCTGCCTGATCGCGACCGTGGCGGCCTCCACCTCCGAGGTGTCGAGCGGGCGGAGAGTCCCGTCGTCGGTGACGAACACCCTGGCCGCGATGGTCTGGCTCAGGTAGTCGCTCGGGGTGAACCAGGCGGTGCCCCACACGTTGTTCTCCATGCGTACCGAACCGGGCAGCTGCAACGCGATCACGAAGTGATGGAACGGCAGGGTCTCCCTGATCCCGTCCAGCCAGGGGAAGTCCCCAGATCGGTCAGCGCACAGCTCGCGCAGGGCTAGGAAGGAACCATGGTCCAGTGGGTAGGGCCCGGTGTCGCAGACGGCCATCCGGGAATCGCAGTTCTCCAGGAAGATGTAGCCGGTCAGCCGGGCGAGGAACCGCCGAAGGCCGGCCCGCTCGCGGTCATCGGTCACCGTCAGCTGTTCCCGGATCTCGGCGATGGTCCCATCGCTCACCACATGCGAGCTGTCCGGTGGATCGGCGTCCATGTTGAAAAGCACGCCATCGGTGCGCATGGCGATGGTGGCCTGTCGCCAGAAGCGCAGCACGGTAAGCTGATCTTCAAGGCCATCGCTGAGCGAGCGCTCCCCGAGATCGGCGAACAGTTCCCTCCCGGTCAAGTAGTGCAGCGGCATCGCCGCGAGGTTGATGAAGTTTTTCTTGGTGCCGATCGGCAGCTCCGCGGCGACCAGCTCAGCGGCACTACGGTGCCGCAGTATCGTGCGGATCCGGTCCGGGATGCGGAGGTAATCCTCCATCATCGACATCACGATGTAGGTGTTCATCCCGAACAGCTCGGACTCGAACACCGTGCGCCGCGCGAGCTCCTTCTTGTAAGCGGCACCGGCCCGGTGGACCAGCCAGTTCCATTCCTCGAGCGTCGGCTCGTAGTCCGGGTCGGTGTAGAGCGCGGTCAGCCGCTCCGCCTCGAACACGTGCGTGGTCATGTCGCCAGCGCCTCCCCGGCCACCACGTGCACCGCGGCCCGATACGCGTCGGCCAGGTCCAGGACGACCGTGTCCCCGTTATGCACCTCATCGCTCAGATTCGCGGCCAGGACACAGGGCACCCCCGACTCACGGGCCAGGATGGCCAAGTGGGATTCCGGGCTGCCGGCGGTGCACACCACGCCCCGCAGGTCGGGCAAAATGGGCGACAAGAACGTCATCCCGCCCTTGTGAACGAACGCGATAGTCTGCTCAACCTCGTCCTCGTCCACGGACAGGACGTCGGCGGTCTCGTGGAACCAGCGTGCGGTCCCGCGCACCACTCCCGCCGGGAATAGGTTGGTCCCTGTTCCGACTTCTTTGAGGTTCTCAGACATGCTCCTCCCGTGCGTGGCGAGCCTCGTGACGTGCCCGGCTCGGATGCGATCCACGTGACAGCCGGCCGCGCTGCGTGTACGGTGTAACGTTTGGCTGCACGGTAAGAAGAGCGCGCGAGGTGTCCGAGTGCACTTTGGGGGACATAGCGCCGCCGACATCCCAGAGTTCCTGCGGCACCACAGTGCACCGAGCCGTGACGCCGGGCTCGACCGGAGAGCTGCCGCAGACGCACGGCAGGCGTGACCGGAGGGCGGATGGCATGGGACGGCCCGGCCGGTGAAGGCGTGACAGGTCGCCCGCTCGCCAGGCACGCACGGTGGAATCAAGGCCTGGGAGCACCCCGGTGCCGCCTCGGGAGGCGGCAGGCTCCATGGCGGGCCGGGGTGAGCAGGCCGCGGGGTGCCCGGCGCCGTTCAGATAGCCGACCGCACCAGCAGCGCCAGCTCGAGCCTTGAGCGGCAGCCGGTGATGTCGAGGATGCGGCTGATGTACTTCTTCACGCTGTCCTCAGCGATCGAGAGGGTCTGGGCGATCTCGGCGTTGCTGAGGCCATCGGCCACCAGCCGCACCACCTCCCGCTGACGCTCGGACAGCGCCCGCAACGCGGCGTGGTTCCTGGTGAGCGGAAGCCCACGAGCCATCGACGACAGCGGCCCGGCTATCCGGCGCAGGATCGCCATCTCGTAGGGACCAAGTTTCGTAGGTGACCTGTCGAAGATCCCGATCAACCCGGTGTGGCCGTGCGGAAGATCGATCTTGAGGGCGACGGCGGCCTCCATGTCCCAGGTCCGGACCAGGAATTGGCGCACGTACGCGGCGGCCGGAGCCGGGAGCACGCCGACTCCCGAGAGCTCTGCGAGCGAGGCCACCCGGCTGGCCATTAGCATCCGCATCGCCGGTGGGGTGGAGAAGAGGTCGTAGCGGTACCAGCGCTCCTGGTACTCGGGCAGCATCTTGGCGGTGTAGCCCTCTACCACCGGCGTGGCGTCCGAGAACGTGGTCTGGTACGTGGGGCCGGAGAAGAACGACACATGGTCCAGGCCCATCTGCTCGCATAACGCCTCGACGAGTCGGATCTTGAAGTCGCCGACCGAGGATGCCAGCGAGCACCTCTCGAGAATGCCGACCATCCGCTCGTAGTCGCGGCTCCGCAGCTCGATTTCACCGGCCCGGTGAGGGCGGCGCGAACGGCGACCTGATGGGCCCGAAATGTCCACCAAAGTGGGCTGTATCCCACCCATGAACTCACGTTAGCGAAGTATGACGTGCTGGTGAACACCAGCGCACAGATGCGTAAACGGCTTTCGGGTCCGCGCCCGAATCGCTCCTTGCCGCGAGGTGCCGATGTCCGAATCCCTCATTACGCCCCCGAAGTGGGGTACAGCGGAGCTGATGCCGCTGCCCGCCCGGTTTAACAGTGCCATCCGCGAGCTCGCCGCCCGGCGGTTCGCGGCGATGGACGCGGCCTGGAAGGACGTCGTATTCGACCGCGAGTTCGAGCTGTTCTCCCGGTCGGACGCGGAGGCCATCGAACGCGAGGTGCTGGATTCCGGCTACCGATTCGACTATTCGGCGACGGTGTCGCTGGAATCCGAGCCGGACAAGTACAAGCGGCCGGAGCGGGAGACGGTGAACTTCACCGCCGGTCACGTGGCAGAGGGCCGCCGTCTCGTCGGCGTGGGGGACAACGTCATCTGGAAGCCGGAGACGGTGGTCGGGAAGGTCGCCCTGATCTCCACCACCGAGCAGGTCGCAGCCTTCCTAACCGACGGCGTCCCACCGGGGACCATCGCGGTGGTCGACGACTCCGGTGGCACGCTCACCGCTCCGATCCTGGAGGGCTTCGCCGGCGTGATCTGCCTCGGCGGGACGATCCGCTCCCACCTCGGCATCCTCGCCAGAGAGTACGACGTGCCGACGCTGATGAACTGCCAAATCGACGGCCTGGCCGACGGCGACGTCGTCGAACTGGAGGTCACAGCCTCCCCGCCCACCCCTGAGGCCTACGAGAAGGGTGACATCCGGCACGCCAGGATCTGGAAGATCGAGGGCTGAGACATGACCACGCCGAACAAGGGGCTGACCTACCGCGCCCTGCTGGAGGCCAACAACTTCCTGCGGACCCTCAGTGACACGACGTACTGGCTCTGCATCACGCGCACGGTGCAGGAGTCGAAGCTGTTCCCGATGAACCCCTACATGCTGCTCTCCTATCTGAACAGCTTCTACCGGCTCCCACCGCTGCTCCGCGGGATCGACGCCGTCACCCCGGCCGAGGAGCTTGGCGACCGGGCCCGGGAGTGCAGCTTGAAGGTCAACACGGTCAACGGGGCCTGGGCCATCCCCACGTTCTACCTGCTCGGCCGGGAGATGCTGCTAAACTGGGGTCTGCTGCGCCCGCAGGACGCAGTGGAGGACGTGGTCGACGTCCTAGACTTCTGCCGCCGGTTCAACCTCGCCTACCGCCGCAACGACGGCCACATCTCGAACAAGGAGTTCGGCGACCGCAGCCAGCTGCTCCCGGAGCGGACGCTGCAGGTGTTCGAGGCCGACCTGCACGGGGTCCGCCCGGGAGACCGCCTGCACACCGCGGCTACCAAGCTGCTGGCACAGCTCTCCCAGTACGCGTTCCTGGCCCACTGCGAGTGCCGCATCGGGATCCACAACAGCGGCCCGTACCGCATCGGCTCCGATCGGCAGATGATCGTCCGGGACTTCTTCGAGCTCACCGAGGGCGACTACCCGTGGCTCGACGGCATCGCCACCGCGCTGCCGTACCCCAACCTGACCATCCCCATCGTCTTCAAGGACACCAACTTCCACCTGGTGGACGACTGGGCGTCCTTCGAGGCGGAGCCGAGCTACGACTCGAACAACATCGTCGCAGTCGGCCTGTACACCTCTGACCCGCTCAGCGACGGCTACCTGCCGGTCGGCATGGACGACCCGGCCACGCTCGCCGACACGATGGAGCAGTACCGGGAGATCCTCAGCCAGGCCACCGTCGACCTGTGGAAGCGCGTCGCCGGCTGGTCGCGCGAGCAGATGATCGACGCCGGTGCGCTGGTGTACTCGACCGTCGCCAAGGACCTCGCCCACCTGGCCGGTATCTACCGGCAGGAAGACTGGATGGTGCTCGACGAGCGGGTGCAGCGGTTCAAGCCGCTGATGAACGACGAGTACGCCCGGGACCAGCTCGGCGAGATGGTGGGGCTGCTCAGCCTGCCGCACCAGAAGGCCAACGAGTACACCATGGCGCGGTACTCCAACCAGAACCAGAACATGCTGACCGGCGTGCCGTACTCCGTACTCGTCGATGACGACTACGCGCCCACCGTCGGCGGCCTGAGACCGGGGTGGAGCAGCCTGCCGCCGAAGACCGGACGGTGGACGACCACAGCGGGCCAGCTCGACATCGAGGAGTACAACCGGCGGGCGCGTGAGTTCCGCCCGTCGGTGCTGGAGGAGCCGTACCGGTTCCTGGACGACGAGTGGATCAAGTTCAACTACCGCGACCCGCGCGCAGACGAGCTGTACCGGCGGACTCAGCGGCACTCCCGGAACCTCGCGGGCCGCGGCGCCGGGCTGCGCCGCGCCGATCTGCCGGACGGGGCGCCGGCGCGGTGACACTCTCGCGACCTGCCCGGCCGAGCCGTCGGCTCCGGCCCGGCCGGGCGGCCCCTCGCCCGCGTTCGTGGGCTTTCGCGCCCGATGAGCCGGTTCGTTTGGTCATCACGGGTTGCCCGACGAGGAGGCTGGATGCTGATCGCTGACCTGATCCGCCGGGCGTGCCGGCAGTACGGCCGGGCGCCAGCCCTCATCGAGGGCGACCGGGTGGTGAGCTTCGCCGAGTTCGACCATCTCACCGACCGGCTGGGAAACGCCCTCCTGGCGAGAGGACTCCGGCCCGGCGACCGGGTGGCCGTGCTGCTGCCGAACGGGATCGACGCCGTCGTGGTCTACTACGCGCTGGCCAAGGCGGGCCTGGTACGGGTTCCACTGAACCAGCGCGAGACCTCCCGCGAGCACGCGTTCAAGATCGAGGATTCTCAGGCGCGCGCGCTCATTCACGCCGGTGAGCCACCGGTCGAGCCGGAGATCTCCATCGAGGCGGGCGAACTGCCCCGGCTGATCGACCGAGGCTCCGCCGCCCCGTGCGCGGTCACCCGTGACCCGGATGAGCCTTACCGTCTCGCATACACCGGCGGCACCACCGGCACGCCGAAGGCGGTCGTGCTCACCAACGGAACCGAGCTCGCCGAGATCACCAACTTCCTGGTCGACCTGCTGCCCAACCTGCATCCCGGCTCCGTGATGCTGCACGCCGCACCGATCACCCACGGCAGCGGCGCCTTCTTCCTGCCCCACCTGCTCAAGGGCGCGTGCAACGTGGTGCTGCCGCGGTTCACCCCCGCGGCGTTCCTCGAGGCCGCGGAGCGGTACCGGGCGACCACCACGTTCCTGGTGCCGACCATGATCTCAATGCTGCTGGAGGAGCCGGCGACCGCGGACGCGAAACTGCCGCTCGAGCGGCTCTGTTACGGCGGCGCACCGATCGCGACCTCGGTGCTGCGCCGTGGCCTGGACACCCTCGGGCCGGTGTTCACCCAGCTGTACGGGCAGGCTGAGGCTCCGTTGGCGATCACCTGCCTGCAACCGTACGAGCACACCCCGGAGCGGCTGACCTCGGCCGGCAAGCCGTACACGCTCGTCGAGGTCGAGGTGCGCGGCGAGGACGGCCGATCACTCGGCCCCGGCGAGGTGGGCGAGGTACTGACCCGGGGACCGCATACCATGCGCGGGTACTGGCGGCGCCCCGAGGAGACGGCGAAGACCATCGAGGCGGACGGGTGGCTGCACACCGGCGACATCGGGCGGATGGACGAGCAGGGCTACCTCTACCTCCTCGACCGCCGGAACGACATGATCATCAGCGGCGGGTTCAACGTCTACCCGCGCGAGGTCGAGGACGTCCTGCTGAGCCATCCCGCCGTGGTCGAGGCCGCGGTCGTCGGCCTTCCCGACGAGAAATGGGGCGAACGGGTCGCCGCAGTCGTCGTCACCCGTGCCCCCGCCACACCGGATGAGCTGATCGAGTACTGCACCGGCCGCTTGGCCGGGTTCAAGCGGCCGCGGATGATCGAGATCTGGCCGGAGCTGCCCAAGAGCGCGGTCGGCAAGTCACTGCGCCGAGCCGTGCGCGACCGGTTGATCACTGCGAGCCAGAAGGTGGAAAGCCGTGGATGACCCGTACCTCCTGACCCTGCACGCGCTCACACTGCGGCAGCCGGCCACCGCCGAGCAGATCAACGGCATCACCGGCCTGCCGGCCGCCGAGATCGAGACCGCGCTGGACAAGGCGGTCGGCCAGAAGGAGGCCCTGGCCGCCCGCGGCGCCTACCTGATCACCCCTGCGGGGCGGCAGCGGCTGGACGGCGCCTATCCAGTGGTCTATGCGGCACTCCGCGCCGACCCGCGCGCCACGGCGGCGATGGACCGCTTCGAGGCCGGGGTGAACAAGCAGGTCCTCACGCTCATCACCGAGTGGCAGACGGTGGAGGTGGACGGCCGACGCATGCCGAACGACCACTCCGACCCGGACTACGACGCCGCGATCATCGACCGCCTGGGCACCGCGCACGAGCGTGCCGCGGACGTGCTCGCGCCGATCACCGCGGCGGACGGCGTCGCGGACCGGTTCATCGAACGGCTGGGTGCGGCGCTGGTCCGGGCCGAGGGCGGTGAGATCGAGTACGTCAGCGGAGCCCGGGTCGACTCGTTCCACACCGTCTGGTTCCAGATGCACGAGCACCTGCTGCGGATGTTCGGGAGGGAGCGGCCGGAATGAGCACCACCGTCCCGCTCTCCCCCTCCGGGGCATCGTTCCGCTGGCTGTACGTGCCGGGCGCGGAACCGGGCGAGCCGAGCCGCGAGCTGATCGGTGGCAAGGCGTGGAGCCTGTGGCGGATGCGCTCCCTCGGCCTGCGGGTGCCGCCGGCGTTCGTGGTGACGACCCGTGCCTGCGCGGCCTACTTCACCGGCGGGCGGGTCCTGCCGGACGGTCTCGACCGCGAGCTGGCCTGGGGAATCCGGCTGCTGGAAGGAGAGCTGGGCCGCGTCTTTGGCAACGGCGATCGCCCGCTCCTGATCTCGGTCCGCTCCGGGGCAGCGATCAGCATGCCCGGCATGATGGACACCCTCCTCAACCTCGGGATCAACGACGAGGTCGAGGGGAGACTTGCCGCCGAGACCGGCGATCCGGTGTTCGCCGCGGAGGTGCACCGCCGGTTCTGTGCCAGCTACGGCAGGCTGGTGCTCGGCTGCACCGCCGAACTGGACGAGCTTGGCTCAGTCCAGGAGGTGCGCGCCGCGGTCCGGGAGGAGACCGGCGAGGAGATCCCGGCCGACCCATGGGAGCAACTGCACGCCGCGGTCGCCGCGGTATTCTCCTCCAGCCGCTCGCGCCGGGCCATGGCCTACCGCAGGCACTACGGCATCCCGGACGACCTGGGCACGGCGGTGACCGTCCAGGCGATGGTGTTCGGCAACCTCGACGATCACTCCGGCACCGGGGTGCTGTTCAGCCGGGATCCGCTCACCGGTGAGCACCGGCCGTACGGGGAGTACCTGCCCCGCGGCCAGGGCGAGGAGGTGGTGTCCGGGCGGGTCACCCCCGAGCCGCTGGAGTATCTGGCCGAGCGGGAGCCCGCCGTCTACGCCGAGCTGCTCGACGCGGCGGAACGGCTGGACGCGGCGGGACGCGACGCCCAGGACATCGAGTTCACCGTCCAGAGCGGCGTGCTGTACCTGCTGCAATCCCGGGCCGCCAAACGCACGCCCAGAGCGGCGGTCCGCATCGCCGTGGCCCTGGTCGACGAAGGGCGGATCACCCCTGAGGAGGCAGTTCGCCGGGTCAACGCCGACCAGGTGCGGGCCCTGTTGCATCCGCAGATCAGGCCGGAGGACGCCGAGCGCGCCGAGGTGCTGGCCACTGGGATACCCGCCTGCCCCGGCCTGGCCACCGGGGTGGTCGTCACCACCCCTGAGGAGGCGCAGCGCACCCCGGGTGCGATCCTCGTCCGACGGGCCACCAGCCCGGACGATGTCCACGGCATGATCGCCGCAGCGGCGGTGGTCACCGAGCAGGGGGGCGCCACTTCCCACGCGGCGGTGGTCAGCCGCGCCCTCAACACGCCCTGTGTGGTCGGCTGCGGGGACGGAACCATCGCCGCGCTCGCTGGCCGCACCGTCACCGTAGACGCCACCGCCGGTCGCGTCTACGCCGGCGAGGTGGCCGCCTCCGTCCCCGGCGAGGACACCGACCCCGATCTCATCCGGCTGACCGAGTGGGCGGCGCGGCTCGCCCCCGTCCGGGTCATCGCGCCCACCGACCCCGGGGAGCCACCGGAGTTCGACGCCGATCAGGCGGCTCTGGAGGAGCTCGGAGAGGGTTTGCCGCCGATCCCGCCCGGGACCAGGACGGTGCGCGGGGCGCTGTTCTCCTCCGACGAGGGGGTGCGTGCCGCCCTCGACGCTGGCGTCACGGTCATCGCAGCGGCACACCGACTCCCCGTTCTGCTCACCGCGATCGCACACGCCGGAGGCAGGTCATGAGCACGGCCGACCAGCAGGCTCCGCTCAGCGTGACCCTGCGCGAGATCCAGGAGATCCTGAACACCTTCCAGCGGTCCTCATGGACGTCGCTCCGGCTCGAGATCGCCGGTATGCGGATCACCGCCGACAAGAACGGCGTCCCGCAGGCCGAAGAGGCCGCTCCGGCGGCACCGGCGGCCGCCTCCGCCGAACCGCCAGCGGCGCGCACCTCCTCGGGCGGACCTCCGCCGGTGCCCGCGGCGCGCTCCCCCGAGCCGGCACCCGCGCCGGACGGACCACAGCCGCCGGCCACCCAGGCCGACCCCGCGGGCCCATCGCGCGGAGCCGCCGCACCGTCCGAAGAGGGCCTGGTGGAGGTCAAATCCCCGGCGGTGGGCACGTTCTGGGTCGCGCCCAGCCCTGGCGCCCCGCCGTTCGTCGAGATCGGGCAGACGGTAAGCGCCGGCCAGCAACTCGCCATCGTCGAGGTGATGAAGCTGATGAACCCGGTCTTCTCCCCCTGTGCCGGCGAGGTGGTCGCCGCACTCGCCCGGAACGCCGATCTCGTCGAGTTCGATCAGGTTCTCTTCCTCATCCGGCCCGCAGATGAGTGACCACGCCAGATCGATCCGCCGCCTGTTCGTGGCCAACCGCGGTGAGATCGCCGCCCGGGTGATCCGTACCTGCCGGGCGCTCGGGCTCCGGACCGTCATCGGGGTGTCCACGGTGGACCGGGACAGCCTGCCGGCGCGGATGGCCGACCGGTCGGTGTGCATCGGGCCAGGGCCGGCCGCGCGCAGCTACCTGGACGGTGACGCTCTGCTCAGCGCGGCGATCAACACCGGATGCGACGCGATTCACCCCGGCTACGGGTTCCTCGCCGAGAATCCCGGATTCGCCCGGGCCTGCGCGGAGCACGGGCTGATCTTCGTGGGCCCGTCCCCGGAGGTCATCGCCCGGGCGGGCGACAAGGCCAGGGCGCGCGAACTGGCCTACTCGGCCGGCATCCCAGTGCTCGCGGGATCCCCGGTCCTCGAGTCGGTCACCGACGCCGTCGCCGCCGCGCGCGAACTGGGATACCCAGTGCTGATCAAGGCGGTGGCGGGCGGCGGTGGCCGGGGCATGTCGGTCGCCGAGGACGAGCAGGAGCTGCGGCGGCGCTGGGCGGCGGCCTCCCGCGAGGCCGCGGCCGCGTTCGGGGACGGACGGCTCTATCTAGAGCGGTTCATCCGCCGCGCAGCGCACATCGAGGTGCAGGTACTCGGTGACCGGCATGGCGCGATGATCCACCTCGGGGAACGCGACTGCACGCTACAGCGCCGACACCAGAAGGTGATCGAGGAGTCCCCTGCCCCGAACCTGCCCGAGCCGGTACGCGCCGAGATCCGCGACAGCGCGGTGGCCTTCGGCAAGGCCATCGGCCTCGACAGCGCCGGCACCGTGGAGTTCATCTACGACGTGGACACGCAAACCTATGCGTTCCTGGAGTTCAACGCCCGCATCCAGGTCGAGCACCCGGTGACCGAGCTGGTCACCGGCGTGGACCTGATCGAAGAGCAGCTTCGCGCCGCGGCAGGAGAGCCGCTGCGGCTACGGCAGGACGACATCACGATCACAGGGCACGCCATCGAAGCGCGGGTTACGGCCGAAAACCCAGAGCAGGACTTCCTGCCATCCCCGGGCACCGTGACCGGCTGGCGGCCACCGTCCGGGCCGGGCATCAGGGTCGACACGCACTGCGAGCCCGGGCACACCGTCCCGCCCTACTACGACTCGCTCCTGGCCAAGGTGATCGCGCATGGCCAGGGGCGGGACGAGGCGGCGGACCGGCTCGCCGGCGCACTGGAGGAGCTGCACGTCAGCGGAGTGCCGACCACCGCGCCCTTCCTCAGATTCGTCCTCACCCACCCCGACTTCCGTGCGGGAAAGGTGACCACCCAGTGGATCGCCTCGCACGGCCTTCCCGGATACCTGGAGAGGCGGCGATGACCGACTACCTGGACTGCGCGCTCCGCCTTCCCGGCGGACGGCGTCGCATCGACATCATTGACCAAACCTTGCGGGACGGGCCGCAGAGTTGGTGGGGCATGCGGATGCGCAAGGACATGGCCCTGCCGATCGCCGGCGAGCTCGACCGCACCGGGTTCCACACGATCGACCTGGCCGGCAGCTCCATCTTCGAGGTCCTGGTCCGGCACTGCAGGGAAGATCCGTGGGACCAGCTCAGCTCGCTCTGCAAGGCCATGCCCCGCACCACGGTACGGGCCGGGACCCGCAGCAACGGGATCGTCACGTTCGGGCTAACCGCGGACAGCGTGATGGACCTGTGGGTCCGGCGGCTGTGCGCGCACGGCATCGGCAGTTTCTGGATCTACGACGGCCTGTTCAATCTGGACAAGATCGGCCGCTTGATCAAGACGGTGCAGGGCGAGGGCGCCAAGGCGGTGGCCTGCATCCTCTACGCCGATAGCCCGTACCACACCGACGAGTACTACGCCGCGCGGGCCGCTGAACTGGCGAGCCTCGGGGCGGACGGCATCGAGCTGGAGGACGCCGCCGGACTGCTCACGCCGGAGCGGACCCGGACCCTCGTTTCGACAATCGTCGAAGCAGCGGGCGGCCTGCCGGTGGAGCTCCACTTCCACTCCAACAACGCGCTCGCGCCGATCAACTACCTGGAGGGCGTGCTGGCCGGGGCGAGCATCGTCCACACCGCGAGCCGGCCGCTGGCCGCCGGGGTCTCCCTGCCGTCCACGGAGGTAACCCTGGCCAACCTTCGCTACGCCGGATTCGAGGTCGAGCTGGACGAATCACGGCTTCCCGTGGTCGAGCAGCACCTGCTGCGGGTGGCCGAGTACGAGAACCTTCCGGTCGGCCAACCTGCCGAGTACTCGCTCTTCCATTACCGCCACCAGCTGCCCGGCGGGATGACCGGCACCTTCAAGAACCAACTGCGGGAGCGCGGCATGGAGGACCGGTTCGAGGAGGTCCTCGACGAGATGGCCCTGGTCCGCCGCGAGCTCGGCTACCCGGTGATGGCCACCCCGTTCTCCCAGCTCGTGGGCACCCAGGCGGTGCTCAACGTGGTGACCGGTGAGCGCTACTCGGTCGTGCCCGACGAAGTGCTGATCTACGTGCACGGGTTCTACGGCAAGCCGGTCGCGCCCATCGACCCCAACGTGCTCGACCGGATCATGAGCAACCCGCGGGCGAAGGACTTCGAGAACTGGCAGCCGCCACAGCCGACCTTGGCGGAACTGCGCAAGCGGTTCGGCCCGGGCATCTCCGACGACGAGCTGCTGCTCCGGCTGCTGGTCCCGGAGAGCGACATCAACGCCATGCGGGCCACCCCGCCCCGGCGGCGGGACTTCACCGCCACCACCAAAGAGATGACGTTCATCCGCCGGTTGATCGAGACCGCGACCGGCGCCTACCTGCGCATCGAGAGCCCGAGCTTCTCCCTGACCCTGCAAGGAGAGCACTGATGGAAGTCGCATCGCGGGAGGAAGGCATCGATGCCGGCCGGCCGATCAAACGCCGGGCCGGTGCGACGGCCGGTGGGCTGCCGGTTGCCGACCCGCGCCCCCGGTTCTCGGATGGCGCCGTGCACGGCTCCCGGTGCACGGCGTGCCGATACCCGTCACCGCAACAGGGCCTCCCGTGGTGCCCGGTATGCCACGCGCCGGTGGAGCCGGCCCGCTTCGCCCCCACCGGGCGGGTGTGGTCGTCCACCGTCGTCGCGATCCCCGTCACTACCCGGCGCCCTCCGTTCGGGCTGGCGTACGTGGATCTCGACGACGGGCCGCGGGTACTGGCCCACCTGGCCGAACCCACCGTGCTCCCCGCGGGAACCAGGGTGTACATCGCGGGCACGGACCACGGTGACCTGGTCGCCCACCGGGCCGGAGGAGGGTGATGACCATGCGGGAGGTCACGGTATGGGGCGTGGGCACTTCAGCCTTCGGGCTGTTCCCCGAGCGCCGCGTCGAGTCGCTGGCCTGGGAGGCGGTCGCCGAGGCCGTCCGTGACGCGGGTATCACACCGGACCGGATCGACGCGATCATCGCCGGCTCGGTCTTCGGCCCACCGGGGATCGCCACCCGGGTCCAGCGCGGGCTCGGCATTCCCAGGGTCCCGGTGTGGACGGTGGAGAACGCGTGTGCGAGCGGCACCAGCGCCTACCACGAAGCGGTGCAAGCCGTACGGCTCGGCCGGTTCGACTGCGTGCTGGTGCTGGGCGTCGAGCAGCTGTCGACCTTGTTCTCCGGGGCGATCGTGCCGGAGGCGACCGATCCGGAAGGGGCGTCCGGGCTGCCGATGCCCGGGCTGTACGCGTTGCAAGCCCGACGGTATCTGGAGGTTCACGGTGTCACGGCGGAGCAGCTGGCCGCGGTGTCGGTGAAGAACAAGCGCAACGGGGCGGACAACCCCCGGGCGCAGCTGCGCGCCATCGTGCCCACCGTGGAGGAGGTGCTCGCGTCACGGATGATCGCCGATCCGCTGACCCTGCTGCAGTGCTGCCCGACCAGCGACGGCGCCGCCGCCGCGGTCATCGGGCGAGCCCGCGGCAAACCCGGTGACGTGCTGGTCGAGAGCTCGGCGCTGGTCTCCGGCGGCCTGTGGGACCACCGGAGCGAGCACGTGTGGGGCTACTCCACGGTGGAGCGGGCAGCCCGTCAGGCGTTCGCCGAGGCAGGCCGGACCCCGGCGGAGATCGACGTGCTCGAGGTGCACGACGCGTTCACCATCGGAGAGATCATCACTCTGGAGGCCCTCGGCTTGGCCCCGCCGGGCCAGGGGGCAGAGCTGGCTCCGTCCGGGCACACCGCACGCGACGGTGCGCAACCGGTCAACCCCAGCGGTGGGCTGCTCTCCCGTGGTCATCCGCTGGGCGCGACCGGGCTGGCGCAGCTGGCCGAGGTCACATGGCAGCTCCGCGGCCGGGCGGGCGCCCGCCAGGTGCGGCGCCATCGCGTGGGCCTGGTCGAGACCATGGGCGGGGGCGCGGCGGGCATGGACGGGAACGCCTGCGTGGTAACGATCCTTTCGGCGACCGCGTGACAGGTCCGCCCTCTTGGTTCGCCCTACGTGCCCGACGCCGCGTAGGCGGCCAGAACGCCCGGATCACCGGCCATGGTCGGGCTCTCCCCCGGCCGTGCCAGCGTGACTCGAGGTCGGCATCCTCAACCCTGAGCGCTCACGGCGAACTTCTCCATGCGCAGCGAGGCAGCCGGTGAGTGCAAGGCGAATCGCTCGGACACGGTGGTGAGCATGCCGGTGGGGCCGCACGCGTACACCAGGGTCTCCGGCGACGCGTGCCGGAGGATCTCATCGAAGGGCGGTATGCCGCGCTCGTCCTCGGGGTAGAGGTCGATGCGCTCCGCGGGGTACCGGGACAGCCGATCGAGGAAGGCCATCCTGGCACGTGACCGGCCGGCGTACACCAGTTTCCACGAGGCTCCCCGCGCCTCCGCCGCCTCGATCATGGGGACGATCGGTGTTATCCCTATGCCACCGGCGAGGAAGAGATAGTCATCGGCCTCATCGAACCGGAAGCCGTTCCGCGGGCGGCTGACCGTGAGCGTCCTCCCGGGTTCGGCGATCTCGCACAGCTCCCGCGAGCCGCCCCGGCCGTTCGGGTCCCGGAGCACGGCGATCATGTACTCGGCGGGCCGGTTCACCGGCCCGCATAACGAGTACGGCCGGGACCGCCCGGAGGGCAAGACGACGTCGATGTGGGAGCCGGGATCCCAGCCTGGCAGCGGCCGGTCGGCGGGATCGCGGAGCACGATCGAGATGATGTCCTCCGCCTCGGTGCGGACCTCCGCGATGACGAGGGTCAGCCGCTCGGAATCCGTGGCTTCTTCGGCCGCGTCTGGAGTGCGCATGGTCTCCGGGATGTGTGTGATGTGCATAGAGCTCCAGCGGCGCGAGGGCCGCCTAGCGGTCGATCGGGCAGGCAGCGCGCTCTGGGACGCAGTCCGCCGCTCCGCCGCTGAGGGGGCCTGGCGATGCCGTGCGGTGATGCGCTGATCGGAGGGGCCCGACCGGTGATGCCGCCGTGATGGTGACCGCACGCGCGTTGCTCAAGGTGTCGACCTCCGCCCATGAGCGCCACCATGATGACGGTGGCGCGAGTATGCAGATTTGTCAACTATTGAGAGTTCGGCTATTTCCGCATACCCTCGGCTCGATCGGTGTCGTGGTGGCCACCACGCTCTCTGTGGCGATGGCGAACGACGCCTGAGCGACCTCGGGTCCGGCGCGGGGTGCCTCACCATACCGTTCCTCGGGACCCTGAGATCGCTCCGGCCGGGAGAGGCGGGCACCGCACCTTCGCCCCCGCGCTGGCGGCGGCCGGAACACCGGCACCCTGCACCGAGCCCGCTGGTTCTCGTGACCGAAAGCCTTGATATAGATCGGCCCGTTATCCGACACCACTTCCAGAGACGGGAGGGACGCGGTGTCCAAGACCCCACAGGAAGGTGACCTCGCGGCTCAGGGTGGTGACGTGGTCACCCTTCTCGCGGCGTTTCAGCGCACGGTCGAGCGCCAGGGGCCACGACCGGCCCTGCGGTGGCGGAGCGCCACGGCGGAGGACGAGATGACGTGGGACGAGTACGCCCGATGCGCGTGCGCCGTCGCCGCGGGCCTCGCCGGCCTCGGGAAAGGCCGGGGCGACCACGTCATCTTGCTGATCCGCAACCGGCCCGAGTTCTACCTCGCGGACACCGCGTGCCTGCTGCTCGGTGCGGTTCCGGTCTCCGTGTACCTTTCACCGGACATCGACGCCCTCGCCCAGGTGATCGGTGATTGCGCACCGGTCGCGTGCATCGCCGAGAACGCCGTCTTCCTCGACCGGGTGCGGGCCGCGCTGCAGAAGGTGGACGGGCCACGGCCACGGCTGATCGGCATCGACGACGACACCGCCGCCGCGGACGTCGTGCCGTTCTTCGCCGGGCTCCGCGAGTCCCCCGGGCTGGACCTCGCAGCGGCCGCAGGCGCGGCACGGCCCGGCGAGGTGGTGACCATGATCTACACGTCGGACACCACCGGTAGGCCGAAGGGCGTCCCCCTCACCCACGCCAACCTGCTCTTCAGCGCCACGACGCTCAGCAAGCGGATGGGGGTGCCGCTGGCCGGGCGCCGGCAGTTCTCCTACCTGCCGATGGCCCACATCGGCGAGCGGCTGGCCACCCACTACCTCACATGTTCCAGGGCAGCACGGTCACCTGCTGCCCCGACCTCGCCGAGTTTCCTGCCATGCTGCGCGCTACCAGCCCGCACATGCTCTTCGGCGCCCCGCGGATGTGGGAACGGCTCTACGAGCAGGTGCAGGCCCGCATCGACGCGGACCCCGGGCTGAGCGCGCGGGTGCGCGATCCGCACCTGTCCCCGGGCGAGCGGCGCGAGCTGCTCCGCGATGTCCTCGCCGGGCTCGGCCTGGCCGACGTCAAGGTGGCGATCGTCGGCTCCGCCCCGCTGCCGCGCCGCATCCACGAGTTCTGGCTCGGGCTCGGCTTCCCGCTCGCCGACTGCTACGGCCAGACCGAGACCGGAGGGCTGGCCACCTGGGACCCGCACGACATCGTGCTCGGCACCTGCGGCAAGCCCTTCGACGGCATCGATGTGCGCATCGCGGACGACGGGGAGATCCTGGTCCGCAGCCCCGGGGTGTTCGGCGGCTACCACGCCGATCCCGAGGCCACGGCCCGCGTGCTCGACCGGGACGGCTGGTACCACACCGGTGACCTGGGCCGTTTCGACGAGGGCGGCAACCTGGTGCTGCACGGCCGGAAGAACGACGTCCTCGTGCCGACATCCGGGCACAACGTCCACCCCGCCCCGCTGGAGGAGAGGCTGCGGCGCATTCCCGGCATCGCGCACGCGATGGTCGTCGGCCACGGCCGGCCGTACCTCGCCGCGGTGCTCGCGCTCGACCCGGAATGGGCCCCGCAGCACGGCAAGCCGGGGGCGTCGCTCGCCGAGCTGGCCGCCGATCCCGAGCTGCGCTCCCGCATCGAACGGGCGATCGACGAGATCAACGAGAGGCTCCCGGGCGCCGAGCGGATCCGGCGCTTCGCTCTCGTGCCGGATCCGTGGCCGCTCGCGTCGGACGTGCTCACCGCCACGGGGAAGATGCGCCGTGCCGGCGTCGCCCGCCGGTACGCCGGCCTCATCGACGCGATGTACGAGCGTGACCCGGAGCGCCGATCGCGCTGACGACCGGGCTTGCGGCCGGCCGGCGGTGGGCGACCGCTCCGGCCGGCGGCGCTGTCCGGCAGGGCGGCGGAACCGCTCGCCGTGCCATCGCCGTTCGGGCATCACCGGTCCCGGGCCGGGGGCGGATGAATGAAAGTTTCACCACGCATTCGCATCTGATTGATCGACTTCGGCCCGGAAAGCCGCGGACCGGGATACGGTTCCGCCCGCACGTCCCCGGTCGTTGAACCTCACCCTCCGGGAAGACCAAGTTAGTTGAGAGATAGAGTTTATTACTGGAGACGTAAGGCTCGCCTACCCGTCTCGGGTATGGGTTTCTGCCAGTTCGGCCTTCATGATCTCGAAAATGACCAAGCCGGTGATGTCTCACCCTAGACTGTTGATGGTGCGGCATCCCGTGCGCAAAGCTCGACGGACAGGAGCAGGAATGGCAGCCCGCCCAAAGCAAACCACGGCTAGGGATACGAGGACGCTGACCGACCCCATCGACTGGGCCCGGCACTTCTGGCGCCGCCACGGGCTGGGCGACCACGAGGATGCCTTCATCGCCATGAGCTCGGTGCTGCGCTTCCACCGGCTCATGGTCGAGGCCGTGGAGAACCAGCTACGGCCGCTCAACCTCAACCTGACCGACTACATGCTGCTGATGACCTTGCAGCTGAGCGAGACTGGCACCCGGCTCATCAGCCAGCTCGCCCGCAGCCTGCTCGTCCACGCGACCACCGCCACGCTCGCGACCGACCGGCTCGAGGGCCGCGGGCTCATCACCCGCAATCCGCACCCCACCGACCGCCGGGCCACCCTGGTGTCCATCACCGGCGCGGGCCGGAAGCTCGCCGGCCAGGCCACCGACGCGCTGCGCGAGATCAACTTCGGCCTCTCCGACAGCACGGTCGAAGACCAGCGGGAGCTCAGTGACGTGCTCGCCCGGCTCCGGCTGGCCGCGGGTGACACCGACACCCCGCTGAAGACGGTGCGCGAGCGGTAGCACCGCACCTCATCGGCTCACCATCGCCTCTCTCCCGGCCGCGGCCGGCGATCCCCCGAACGGTGGTGCCGAGCCAGGTCAGGTCGCCTTGAGCGACCGCCGTCCGCGTGCCGCGGTGGCCATCCGGTGCCGATCCATCGCCGGGCGCGCGGCCATGGTGACGCGCGCACCGTTCCCTCCGGTTCACCGGGCGCGGCACTTCACGCCGCGAAGCCCGCCTTGCTCAGCGACTCGGCCCGGTCCTGCGCCCTGTCGTGCCGCAGGGAATCAGCTGTTCACCCGGTACGGAGCACCGGCCCCGCAAACAGCCCGGGCCGCGGCATCGACCTTCGGCGGGCGTCCGAACCCTTGCTCCCGTCGCCCTGACCGCCGCGCGCCATCGCTCCCGCGCAGCCCCCATCGCCACGCGACACGCCACGCATCCCTCGAGGTACTCCACGGATCCCTCGTGGCATGCCATGCCTCCCTTCGGGGCGTGCCATTGCCGCCGAACGCCGCGGCGGGGCCGGGGCGCGCCAGGTCGTGGGCGGGCGATCAGCCCCACTGCGGGACTCCCGCGGCAAGAACGTCATCGGCCCGCGCCACGGCGATCGGCACGGCGTCGCCCGCCCGGGTGCCCACGGTGCGATGCCCCGCAAAGCGGCCGATCCGGACTCCCCGAATAAAATCCATGTCTGTATTATTGATGGCTAGAGTGTTGTACTCACCGCCGTGACCTGCGGCGATTGGATGGCAAGCATGGCGAAGCAAGTTCCGGTCGTCGACTACCTGAAGCTCGGCGACCCTCCCCATCTGACGGCCCACGCGTGCACCTCCTGTGGCGCGCTGTACTTCGACCGGCGCAACGCCTGCGCCCGGTGCTTCGGCAGAACGTTCACTACCCGGGTGCTGTCGAACACCGGTACGCTGCGCACGTTCACCGTCATGTACCGGACCAAGAAGCCGTTCGTGTCGGCGATCGTCGACCTGGACGGCGGCGGGGTGGTCAAGGCGAACCTCCTGGGCGTCGACGATCCGGAGGAGATCACGCCGAGGATGCCGGTGGAGCTGGACACGTTCATCGCCGGCGTCGACGACGAAGGCACCGAAGCCGTGGCGTTCGGCTACCGACCGCGAAAGGTGGAGAAGTGAGTTCCGGCGATGTGTGGATCATCGGTATTGCGATGACCCCTTTCGGGCGCTTCCCCGATAAGGACCTCATCGACCTGGCCGCCGAAGCCACGCTCGATGCGCTGGCCGACGCCGATCTGACCATGGCCGACGTCAACGTGCTGGCGCTGGGCAACGTCTACGAGGCGAACTCGCACAACGGCCAGCGGCTGCAGAAGCAGATCGGGCAGACCGGCATCCCGGTGTACAACGTCGTCAACGCCTGCGCCACCGGCGCCACGGCGGTCCGCACGGTCATGATGGCCATCCTCGCCGGAGAGGCCGACATCGGGCTGGCGGTCGGCGTCGAGAAGATGGGCAAGATGGGCATGCTGGGCGCGGCGGCCAAGACGCGCGAGGAGAAGAAGGTCTTCGAGCCCAAGGGCCGCTACGGCTCCGTCATGAAGACGGAGGGTGTGCTCGGCACCGGTCTCATGCCCGGGGTCTTCGCGCAGGCCGGGATGGAGTACGCCTTCAAGCACGGGGTCACGATCACCCACTTCGCGAAGGTCGCACAGAAGAACCACGCGCACTCGGTGCTCAACCCGCTGGCGCAGTACCGCAAGGAGTTCACGCTGGAGGAGATCCTCTCCGCGGAGATGATCTCCTACCCGAACACCCTGCTCATGTGCTGCCCGACCGGTGACGGGGCCGCGGCCGCCGTGCTCTGCTCCGACGCCAGGCTGCGCCGGCTCGACCCCGACGTCCGCCGCCGGGCGATCAAGATCTCCGCCTCGGTGATGACCTCCGACCCGTGGAGCGACTCCGGCCAGGCGCTGTCCGATGTCAACACCCTGACCCGGATGGCCGCGGACGCGGCCTATGAGAAGGCGGGCATCGGCCCGGAGGACCTCGACCTGGTCGAGCTGCACGACTGCTTCGCCACCGCGGAGCTGCTGCACTACGACAACCTGCGGCTCTGCGAGCCCGGCGGCGCGGGCGACTTCATCGACTCCGGCGCCCCCTGGCGCGACGGCAAGCTGCCGGTCAACGTCTCCGGCGGACTGCTGTCCAAGGGACACCCGCTCGGCGCGACGGGGATCGCCAACATCTACGAGGTCGTCACCCACCTGCGGGGTGAGGCGGGCCAGCGGCAGATCGAAGGCGCCCGGGTGGGGCTCACCCACGTCATCGGGCTCGCCTCCGCCTGCGCCGTCCACATCCTGGAAGCCCCCGTCCGCCGGTGAGCACCGCGATGACCAGACTGCCAGCAGAGGGCGAGCTGACCGTTCCCGCCGTGCGCGAGCGCTTCACCCGGTGGCTCGCCGAGCACGCCGGTGAGCTCGCGCCGTTCACCAAGCTCCCCACCGACGTCGACGGCGTCTTCGCCGCCCTCTCCCGGTTGCAGCGCCTGCTGTACGACGCCGGCTGGATCCGCCTGGGCTGGCCGGAGGAGCTCGGCGGACTGGGCGGCAGCGTGGCGCTGCGCGGTGTGGTGAGCGAGGAGCTCGCCGCCGCGGGCTACCCGCCGCCGTTCTCCTTCGGCACCCAGGAGGTGCTCGGCCCCGCGGTGGCCCGCTTTGCCTCGCCCGAGCTCGCCCGCACCGTGCTGCCCCGGCTGCTGCGCGGCGACGAGACCTGGTGCCAGGGCTTCTCCGAGCCGGGGGCCGGCAGCGATCTCGGCTCGCTCCGGATGCGCGCGGTCGACAAGGGCGACCACTTCCGCGTCACCGGCGAGAAGATCTGGACGAGCTGGGCCCAGTACGCGGACCGCTGCCTGCTGCTGGTCCGCACCGGGACCCAGGAGGCAGCGCACCGCGGCATCACCGCCCTCTTCGTCGACATGGACACCCCCGGCATCACCGTCAGCCCACTGGTCGCCATGACGGGGGAGGCCGAGTTCTGCAGCATGTTCTTCGACGACGTGCCGGTGCCCAAGGAGCGGGTGCTCGGCGCCGTCAACGGCGGCTGGGCGGTGGCGATGTTCATCCTCGGCTGCGAGCGCGGGGTGGCCGCCTGGCAACGGCAGGCGTGGATGCGCTGGCGCCTGGAAGGCCTCCTCGCCGAGGCCCCCGAGCTCCCCGACGCCCGGGCCGGCGAGGCCTTCGAGCTCGTGCACGCGCTGCGCCTGCTGTCACGCCGTACCCTGCGCTCGCTCGCGGCAGGCGAATCCCTCGGCGTACGGCCGTCCTTCGACAAGCTCCTCATGTCGACCGCCGAGAAGTACCTCTTCGACGCGGCGCTGGAGGCCATGCCGGGCACGCTGCTGTTCGGCGGCGACGACGCCGCGCGCGACTGGCGCAACGACTACCTCTACTCCCGGGCCGCCTCCATCTACGGGGGTGCCGCGGAGATCCAGCGCAACATCATCGCCGAGCACATCCTCGGCCTGCCCAAGGAGTGAGGCGTGGACCACGACGAGCGGAGGCTTCTCAGGGAGAGCCTGGCCCAGGTGATCACCACGGCGGGGCCCGGCGGGCTGCGCGCGGCCGTCACCGAGTTCGGCTGGCACGACCTGCTCGCCGAGCACACCGAGGCGGCCGTCTCCACCCTCGCCACCCTGCAAGGTGAGCACCTCACCGGCATGACCATGATCGATGACTGCGTGCTCGCCGCGTCCGGTCTCGCGGGCCCCGCCCGGGTGGTCTATCCGGACCTGCCGTACGGCGAGCCCACCAGCGCGCTCGACGGCCGGACCCTGACGGTCGCTGGCGTGGTCGTGGCGGGCGAGGCGGAGCGGCTGGTCATCCCCGCGCGCCGCGGCGGCGGATGCGCCATCGTCGTGGTGGACCACCGGCTCCCCGATGCGGAGCCCACCGGGCTCGACCCCGGCTCGGGATGGCGCAGGGTCCAGGTCCGGCTGGAGCTGACGGACGACGCCGAGGTGCTGGACGAGGAGCCCTCCGCCGCGGCGTGGCGGGCGATGCGCGCGGCCGGGCAGCGCTGGCTCGCCCACGAGCTCATCGCGGTCGGCCGCCGGATGCTGAGCGGCGCCGTCGCGCACGTCACCACCCGGGAGCAGTTCGGCCGGAAGATCGGGTGCTTCCAGGCCGTCAAGCACGCCCTCGCCGACGTGCGGTTGTGGCAGGAGTGCGCCGAGCTCGCCGCCGAGGCCGCCTGGGAGGACGACCGGCCGGAGGCGGCCGAGCTGGCCAAGATTCTCGCCGGCCGGTTCGTGCGCACCGCGGCCGCGAACTGCCAGCAGGTGCTCGGTGGCATGGGCTTCACCTGGGAGCACGAGTTCCACCGCTACCTGCGCCGGGCACTGCTGCTCGAACCCCTGCTCGGCACGGCCGCGCGGCTCCGCGCTGCCCTGGGCGCCCGGATCCGCGCCGAGGGGATCCCGCGGCTGGCCGCGCTCTGAGCGGTGCCCCGCCCCCGGGCTGAGGGGCCCCGGGCTGAGGGGGTGACCGCAGGGCCTGAGTGACGCAACGGGCTATCGTGGCCGGGCCGGTGAGATGAGGCGCCACGGCTCAGGGCGGCCCGCTCAGCGAGCGGGCCGCCATCTTTCGTTTCCGGGGCCCACCGGCGTACGGCCCGGCCGGGCCAGGCCCGGAGGCCCGCGCCGCGGGCGAGCGGGTGCCACGGTACCGGTCCGCTGCGCGGGCCGAGGTACGGGCCTCTCGGGTGGGCGGCGGCGCGGCCGGCCCGCGCGCAATGCTCCCGGGTGCGGATCGCCGCGCCGTTGTCCAGCAGCGCAGTGCTCAGGGGTGCAGTTCGGCCTGGCCGTTGTCGAGCACGATCCGCCGGTTCGAGCCGTCGGTGCCGCAGGCCTCGGTGCGGAACACCGCGGTGCGCTCCCCGGTCCGCCAGATCGAGGTGATCAGCCGCTCACCGGGGAAGACCGGCGCGGTGAACCGGGCGGACATCGCCGAGATCTTCGAGGCGTCCCCGTCGCAGAGGCCCGCCACGAGCGCACGGCCGGCGATGCCGTACGTGCACAGCCCATGCATGATCGGGCGGGGAAATCCGGCCTTCTCCCGGGCGTACCACGGGTCGCTGTGCAGGGGATTACGGTCACCGGTGAGCCGGTAGATCAGCGGAAGGCGCTCATCGGTCGGCTCGTCGTACTGGGCGTCCGGCGCGCGGTACGGGATCTCGACGGGCTTCGCCCGCTCCCCGGGCTTGCCGCCGAACCCGCCCTGACCGCGGAAGACCAGCGTGGTGAAGGTCTCGGCGACGAGTTCGCCGGTGGCGGGGTCACTGCCCCGGCCCGCGAGGGTGACGATCGCGTTCTTGCCCTCGCCCTTGTCCTGGATGTCGGCGATCTCGGATACCACGGACAGCTCGCCCGCGGGCGGCAGGGGCCGGTGCACCCGGATCTCCTGCGCTCCGTGGAGCATCCGGCTGAAGGAGACCTTGCCGAGCTTGGGCAGCACGTCGAAGCCGGGGGCCACGATGACGGCGAAGGTCGGCAGCACCTGCTGCCGGATGCCGTGCGAGTTCTCCGTCACCAGCGAGAGGTCCTCGGGACCCGCCCCTACGCCGAGGGCGTACAGCAGGGTGTCCCGGTCGGTCCACCGCACCAGCCGGGGACCGGCCGTCGCCCCCAGGGTGCCCACGTCGATGGTCATCACTACCCTCCTCAGGTCTGGATGGCGGCCTTCGAAGCGAGAAGCGCGTCGACATCGGGGACGCCCCAGCTCTCCAGCACCTCCCGGGTGTGCTGGCCGCGCCGCGCGGGCGGGCGCTGGATCGCGCCGGGAGTGCGGTCGAAACGCGGAGCGGGCGCGGGCTGGCGCACCCCGTCGACCTCGACGAACGTGCCGCGCGCGACCAGGTGGGGGTGCTCGGTGGCCTCCTTCAGGCTGAGCACCGGGGTGACACAGGCGTCGCTGCCGGCGAACACGGCCTCCCATTCGGCCCGGGTGCGCGTGGCGAACGCGCCGGCGATCGCGCGGCGCAGCCGGGGCCACTCGCTCGGGCCGGGCCGCGGCCGGGCCAGGTCCTCGGGCAGGCCGAGGCGGGCGATGAACTCCGCGTAGAAGCGGGACTCCAGCGGGCCGACCGCCATCCATCCGCCGTCGGCGGTCTGGTAGACGTCATACCATGGGCACCCGGTGTCGAGCAGGTTGACGCCCCGCTCGTCCCGCCACGTGCCGGCCGCCAGCATGCCGTGGAGCATGGCCGTCAGCGACGCCGCCCCGTCGACGATCGCGGCGTCGACCACCTGGCCGCGCCCGGATCGGTCCCGCTCCCACAGCGCGGCGAGCACCCCGACCACCAGGTACAGCGCACCCGCCCCGAAGTCGCCGAGCAGGTTCAGCGGCACGGCCGGGGGTTCGCCCTCCCGGCCGATGGGATGCAGGGCACCCGCCAGCGCGATGTAGTTGATGTCGTGGCCGGCCATGGATGCCCACGGCCCGGTCTGCCCCCAGCCGGTCATCCGCCCGTACACCAGCCCGGGGTTGCGGGCATGGCACCGCTCCGGGCCCACGCCGAGCCGCTCCATCACCCCGGGCCGGAAGCCCTCGATGAGCACGTCCGCCCTCTCCACCAGGGTGAGCAGCGCCTCCACCGCCTCCGGGCGGCGCAGATCGAGCACGATCGACCGCCGCCCCCGGTGCAGCACATCGGTCGCCGTGGCCCGCTCGTCCGCCACCGGCCCCGGCCGGTCCACGCGGATGACGTCGGCCCCCATGTCGGCGAGCAGCATCGCCGCGAACGGCCCCGGCCCGATGCCGCCGACCTCCACCACCCGGAGGCCGCGCAGCGGCCCGGAACCGCCGGACACCTCCTGCCCGGTCATCCACTCCCCTTCCCGATAAGTCTATAGATAAATATTAGATTACTAGATCTTATTCGGGAAGTTCTCACCGGCGCGGAAGACCCGGCGCGGGCGCCGGCATCCGTGCCTGGCGGACGGCGGTGGCCGCTCCTACCCGCCCGGGCACGCCGGCGGCCGCTCGTACGGCGCCACGGGCAGGCCGGCGGCCGCGAGTGCCCGGCTTCCCCGGGACGGTTCCGCCCGGTAGCCGTCCCGCGTCCACGGGCACGCTCCCGGGCCGCCCGGGCGCAAGGCCGCCCGCACTCGGCCATGGCGCCGGCCAGGTGCGCGCACCGGGGCCCGGGCGCACCGCACGCTTCCCGGACCGCCCGGCCACAGATGGACCGCCCGGCCGCAGGTAGGGCCGGCGGGACGCACGCACCACCGGCGGGACGCACGCACGGCCTGGTGGGACGCGGGGCTACGGGCTCCCGGCGGCGCCCGCCGCCCGCCGTACCGCGTCCGATCGCCCGCTCACCCACCTCTCGAGGGCGCGCTTGTACAGCTTCCCGTTCTCCCCGCGCGGCAGCTCGGGCACGAACTCGATCGACCGCGGGCACTGCGGGCCGGGCAGCTTGACCCGGACGTAGTCGAGCAGCTCCCTGCCGAGCTCCGGACCGGCGGAGACCCCGGGCGCCGACACCACCAGCGCGTGCACCCGCTGCCCCAGGTCATCGTCCGGCACGCCGATCACGGCCACGTCCGCGACCGCGGGATGCCCGGCGAGGCGGTTCTCTATCGGCTGCGGATGGACGTTCACCCCGCCCGAGATGATCACCTGGTCGACGCGGCCGGTCAGGTAGAGATAGCCGTCGCCGTCGAGCCAGCCCAGGTCACCGACCGTGGACCAGCCCCGGGCGTTGCGCGCGCTCCGGCTCTTGGCCTCGTCGCCCTCGTAGCGGAACGGCCGGGTGCCCTCGAACCACACCTGCCCGACCCGGCCCGCCGGGAGATCCGGGCCGTCCGGGTCGCCGGGGTCGAGGATGTGGATCCGCCCGGCGATCGCACGCCCGACCGACCCCGGCCGTTCCAGGGCTTCGCGGGGGCCGATGTGGCAGTTCCCGTAGCTCTCCGAGGCGCCGTAGATCTCGTGGAGCACCGGCCCCCACCAGTCCATGATCCGCCGCTTGAGCTCCGGCGGGCAGGGGGCCGCCCCGGTGATGGCCACCCGCAGCGACGACAGATCGTACCGCTCCCGCACGGCCGTGGGGAGCCGGAGGAGCCGGGTCAGCATGGTCGGGACGAACTGGGCGTGCGTCACCCGGTACCGCTCGATCGCGGCCAGCGCGCCCTCGGCGTCGAAGCGCTCCTGGCAGACGACCGTGCCGCCGAGCTGCTGGACGGCGAACACGAACCGGAAGGGCGCCGTGTGGTAGGTCGGGGCGGGTGACAGGTAGACCGTGCCGGAGTCCATCTCGAGGAGCTCCGTGTACGGCCCCAGGTGCGGCGGCGCGTCCGCCGGGTGCACGTCGACCCGTGGGTGCCGGATGCCCTTCGGCCGCCCGGTGGACCCGGAGCTGAACATCATCCGGCTGCCCAGTAGCTCGTCGGGCAGGGGTTCGCCCGGGTGGCCGGCGATCGCGGTGTCGTAGTCATCGAACCCCAGGGCGCCGCCGCCCAGGCACAGCCGGACCGTCACCGAGGGCAGCGCGCCGAGCGCCTCGCGCACGGCCGCGGCGTGCTGCGGTGTGGTCACCACCGCCCGGGCCCGGGCGTCGGCCAGCACGGCGGCCAGGTCTTCGCCGCTCAGGTGGCGGTTGATCGGGGCGAGGCAGAGACCGGAGCGCTGCGTGGCCCAGATCAGGTCCGCCCACTCGGCGCGGTTCTCGGCGACCACCGCGACCACGTCGTCCACGCCCAGCCCGGCGGCCCGGAGGAGGCGGGCGAGCCGGTTCGAGCGCCGGTCGAGCTCCGCGTAGGTGACCGTCGCACCGGAGCCGGTCATGATCACGGCAGGGTGATCGGGACGGGTTCGCGCGTACACGCCGGGGTACATGGGCAACCTCGCTCGTCGTCGGATCACACGGGTCGGGTGCCGTACCGCCCGGGCCGCACCGTGGGTGCCCGACCGGCCGGCGCGGGCCCGGCGGGCCCGAGGTCACCGGACCGGATGCCTCCGGGCGGGCGGGCCCCGATGCCAGGAGCGCGGCCCCGGTCAGGCCGCCGGCCCACCGGGACGGCCGCGCCCGGGGCCGGCCTGCGCCGGCCGTGAGGCCGGGCGCCCCACGGCGGGGCCGGGGCGCATCCGCGGGAGAGCCGGCCGGGGCGCGCCCGCGGCGGGCAGCCGGTCAGATCCGCTCGATGATCGTGGCCGTGGCCATGCCGCCGCCGGTGCACATGGTCACCAGCGCGGTGCTCAGGTCGCGGCGCTCGAGCTCATCGAGGGCGGTCTGCAGCAGCATCAGGCCGGTGGCGCCGATGGGGTGGCCCAGCGCGATGGCGCCGCCGTTGACGTTCACCTTGTCCTCGTCGATGCCGAGGTCCCGGATGACCTTCATCGGCACCGCCGCGAACGCCTCGTTGATCTCCCACAGGTCGATGTCGGCGACGGTCATCCCGGCCTGGCGCAGCGCCTTCTCCGAGGCGGGCCCCGGCGCGGTCAGCATGATCACCGGCTCCGCTCCGGCCACGGCGGTGGCCACCACCCGGGCGCGCGGGCACAGCCCGTGCGCCGTGGCGTACTCCGGCGAGGACAGCAGCATGGCGCTCGCGCCGTCGACCACGCCGGAGGAGTTGCCGGCGTGGTGGACGTGGTCGATCTTGCTGAGCTGCGGATAGACCTGCAGGCACATCTGGTCGTACGACAGGCCCTCGGGCTCCCGGATCTTGGCGCCCATCCGGGCGAACGCGGGCTCCAGGGCCGCGAGGGACTCGGCCGTGGTCTCCGGCCGGGGGTGCTCGTCCCGGTCGAGCAGCACGTTCCCGTCCGCGTCGCGCACCGGGATGATGCTGTTCGCGAACCGGCCGTCCGCGATCGCCTTGGCCGCCTTCTGCTGGCTGCGCAGCGCGAAGGCGTCGACGTCGGCCCGGGTGAACCCCTCGAGCGTGGCGATGAGGTCGGCCGAGATGCCCTGCGGCACCAGCGGATACCGCGCCCGCAGCGCCGGGTTCCCGCCGTCGAGGGCCGGCCCGCCGCTGCGCGGGCGGTAGCGGGACATCGACTCGACCCCGCCCGCGACCACCAGGTGCTGCCATCCGGCCGCGATGCCCATGGCGGCGAAGGTGACCGCCTGCTGGCCCGAGCCGCAGAACCGGTTCAGGGTCACCCCCGGGACCTCGATCGGCCATCCGGCGAGGAGCACCGCGAGCCGGGCGATGTCGTCGCCGTGGTCGTCCCGCTGATCGGCGTTGCCGACGACCACGTCGTCCACGTCCGCCGGATCGATTCCGGTGCGTTCGGTGAGCGCGCGCAGCACCTGGGCCAGCAGCTCCTGCGGGTGCACGTGGTGCAGCGCACCGGTCGGCTTGCCCTTGCCCCGCGGGGTCCGCACCCCGTCGATGATCCACACCTCGGCCAACGATGTCTCCCCAAGCCCTTGAAACGATCGCTCCTTGCTCGTGCGCGCGGCGGTGGCGGGCCCCGTACCGCGGACCCCTCGGCCGCGCCGGTCCTCAGGTCGTGAAGTTCGGCGGGCGCCGCTCGGCGAAGGCGCGCATGCCCTCCTTTGCCTCCGGCGAGCGGAAGCTGAGCGCCTGCGCCACGGCCTCCGCCTCCATCGCCTGGGCGAAGGAGGTCTCCATGGCGGTGTTGAGCGCTCTCTTCATGAGCGACAGCGCGAGACGCGGCCCGCGGGCCAGGCGCCGCGCCCAGTCCTCGACGAACTCGTCCAGCTCGGCGCGGGGCACCACCCGGTTGACCATGCCGAGCCGGAGAGCCTCGTCCGCTGGCACCCGTGCCCCGAAGAACAGCAGCTCCTTGGCCTTGGCGAGGCCGATCAGCCGCGGCAGCGCCCAGGAGGCGCCGCCGTCCATGGCCAGCCCGCGCTCGGCGAAGATCTCACCGAACACCGCGGTGTCGGCCGCGACGACCAGGTCGCAGCAGAAGGCCAGGTTGCAGCCGAAGCCGATCGCCGGGCCCGGCACCCGGGCGATCGTGGGCTGCGGCAGCTCGTGCAGCAGGGTGCACATCGCGGTCACCCGCCGCATGAAGGTGAGCTCGTCCGGCTCCGGCCGGGCCGACAGGTCCATGCCCGAGCAGAATGCGTCCCCGGAGCCGGTGAAGACGACGGCCCGGTCGCTCACCCGGCCGGCGACCTCGGTGAGCACGCCGATCGTCTGCTCCACCATGGCGGGGGTGATGGCGTTCTTGCGCTCCGGCCGGTGCAGGCTGATGGTGACGACGCCGTCGCGGCGATCCACTCGAACGAATTCCACCGTGGTCCCTCACACGTCTCGGTCTCCTGCAGGCGAACGGCTCCGGGCGGGCGTCAGCCGCGGGAGAGCGCGCGGACGGTCGTCACGACGTCTTCCGCGGTCGGGAAGCCGGACAGGTGCGGGGAGAACGGGATGGGGGCATAGGCCCCGCCGAGCCGCTGCACGGGCGCCAGCAGCTCGCCGAAGAGCTGCTCGGTGATCTGCGCGGCGATCTCCGCGCCGGGACCGCAGAACCGGGTGGCCTCGTGCACCACGACCGCGCGCCGGGTGCGCTCCACCGAGGTGAAGACCGTGTCGAGGTCGAGGGGAACGAGCGTGCGGAGGTCGATCACCTCCGCGCCGATCCCCTCCCCGGCGAGCCGCTCGGCGGCGTCCAGCACGACCGGCACCTGCGCGCCGTAGGTGATGATCGTGACGTCGTCCCCCTGGCGCAGCACGCGCGCCTTGCCCAGCGGGACCACGTGCTCCCCCACCGGGACCGGCTCCTTCTCGCGGTAGGCGAGGTTGATGTGCTCGATGAACAGGCAGGGGTCGTCGTCCCGGAGGCACGCGGTGAGCAGGCCCTTGGCGTCGGCGGGCGAGGACGGCATGACGACCTTGATGCCCGGGGTGTGCATGAACCAGGCCTCCAGGGACTGGGCGTGCTGAGCGCCGAACCGGCTGGAGCCCACGACCGTGCGCACGGTGATCGGCGCCGGGGTGCGCCCGCCGGACATGTACCGGAACTTCGCGGCGTGGTTGACGAGCTGGTCCATGCACATCGCCACGAAGTCGAAGAACATGATCTCCGCGACCGGCCGGTAGCCGGCGAGCGCCAGCCCGATCGCCGTCCCGACGATGGTCTGCTCGACGATGGGGGTGGCCCGGACCCGGTGGGTGCCGTACTTGGTGGACAGCCCCTTGGTGACCTTGAAGACCCCGCCGATCGGGTCGGCGATGTCCTCACCCAGCAGGATGATCTTGTCGTTCGCCGCCATCTCCAGGTCGAGGGCGGAGTTCATCGCGGCCACCGCGGTCATCAACGCGGTCCCGGCGCCGGCCTCGGTAACGGGAGCCTCGCTCATCTGAGATCACGCACCCATCTGCTCCAGATCACGCACCCACGTGCCGTCCGCGAACACGTCGGTCAACAGCTCCTCGGGGCCCGGTGCTGGGCTGGACTCCGCGAACGCGAACGCGTCGTCCACGTACGCGGTGGCCTCGGCCTCCAGGGCGTCGAGCCGGGCCTCGGGGACCAGCCCGGTCGTGGCGAGCCAGCTCCGGAAGTTCGGCACGGGGTCGCGCCGGAGCGCGGCGTCGAGCTCGTCGCGCGGCACGTAGCTGTAGTCCGCGGTCCCGGTGTGCCCGGTCAGCCGGTAGGTGACGCACTCCACGAAGACCGGCCCGGCCCCGGACCGCGCGTACGCGACGGCGTCCCGGAGCTCCTGCCAGGTGGCGATCGGGTCGAACCCGTCCACCTTGACCGCGCGCATGCCGTACGCGGCCGCCCGGGCGGCGAGATCGGTGGACGCCGCGTAGGCGGCGATCGGGGTGTGCTCGCCCCACTGGTTGTTCTGGCAGACGAACACCACGGGCAGCTTCCACAGCGCCGCCAGGTTGAGCGCCTCGTGCGTGGTGCCGATCGACGTGGCCCCGTCCCCGAACGTCACCATCACCACCCGGTCGTCCCCGTCGAGCTGCGCCGCCAGGCCGAGGCCCACCGCGATCGGCAGGCCCGATCCGACGATGCCGGTGGTGGCCATGAAGCCGACCGAGGTGTCGTGCAGGTGCATCGGCCCGCCCTTGCCCCGGGACGTCCCGTCCAGCCGGCCGTACAGCTCGGCCATGATCGACCGCAGGGGAACGCCCTTCGCCAGCGCGTCGCCGAGGTTCCGGTAGGTCGAGACGATCTGGTCGGTACGGCGCAGCACCTCCCCGATCGCGGCGCAGACCCCCTCCATCCCGCGGATGGGGTAGAAGGCCGCCTGCAGCCGGCCCGCCTTGGCCTCCGCCTGCGCCTTGCCGTCGGCCAGCATCGTCGTGACCATCAACCGGTACATGCGCTCCAGCGCGGCGGGCTCAGGGTGGTCGTCGATCACCGACGCGGAGATGCTTCCGGCTGCTGACTCTGACACCACAACCTCTCCTCACTCACTCCGATCCTCTCGCCATACCGGTCGCGGATGTGCCGGCGGCCGGCGGGCGGGAGCCCGCCCGGGCTGCGGCGGCATGCATGCGCTCACGCGGCGGACCGCCTCCGCACGCATCGGGCCACTCCGGGATATCGGGCATCCCGGAAAAATCAGAACGTCATTTTAGTCTAGTTAAAAACAATTGACAATAAGAATTTTCCGGGCGGCACCGAGCTCACCGCATCCCCGGGGTCGTGACCCGCCCAGGACCCCGCGGCCGCGGCAGGGCCAGCGCGGCATGGCGGGCCGTATCCGCGTGACCGCGCCGGCCGCGAGGCGCAGAAACGGGGCCGCGTGGCCATGGGCCCGTCCCCTCGGTACGACCGGGCCATGCCGCGCCTCACGCCCGGCTCCGCGCCCCGGACGGCCCGGAGACCTCGGGAGCGGAGGACAGCCCCTCGCCGAGCAGGCGCAGGTGGCCGGTCTCGTTCAGGCTGATGATCGTGTACTTCCCCTTGCCGGCCCGGGCCCGGCTGATGCTCACGTACGCGGGCGCGTGGAACGCCAGCCCGTCGATGCCCAGGACGTGCCCGAAGAAGACGTTGGCGACGCCGCCGTGGGAGACGAGCACCACGTGCTGGCCACGGTGCCGCTCGACGATGGCGCCGATCGCGCCGAGCACCTCGGAGCGGAAGGTCGCGGCGTCCGTACCCCACGGGCTCAGGTCACCGCGGAGGAAGGCCTGGTAGTGCGGGTCGTCCGGCGTCAGGTCCTCGAAGTGCTGGTAGCGGTGGCTCCGGCCGAACTCGGCCAGCTCGTCGACCACCACCGCGGGCCGGCCCACGGCGGCGCTGATGTGCGCGGCCGTCTCCCGGGCCCGGCGCAGCGGCGAGGTGTACAGGGCGTCGCAGGGCTCACCGGCGAGGAACTCCGCGACGCAGCGCGCCTGCGCCACGCCCCGCTCGCTCAATCCCGGGTCGTTGCGCTCGTGCGCGGAAACGTTCCTGGCGGGTTCGGCGTGCCGTACGAAGGTGAGGTACATTCAGTGGCCCTCCGCTCGGTCGTGACCGGCGCGGCGGAAGCCCCGGCCGGTGCACTGGTCCGGCTGGTGTCCCGTCATAGCCCCGCGGTGGTGGCGAGGCGGTCACGGTACTGGTCGGGGGTGCCCAGGTAGAGCTCGGTGGCCTTGGCCCGCCGGTAGTACAGGTGGGCGTCGTGCTCCCAGGTGAAGCCGATGCCGCCGTGGACGTGCAGGGTCTCCTCGGCGGTGTACGTGTAGGCGTCCGAGCACGTGGCCTTGGCGAGGCTCGCGGCCTGGGCGAGCTCGTGGCGGGTGTCGTCGCCGGGGCGGCCGAGGTAGGCGTCGGCCGCGCTGATCGCGATCTCGGCGGCCGACTGGGCCATCTCCACCTTGAGCAGCACGTTGACGAGGGTGTGCTTGACCGCCTGGAAACTGCCGATGGGGCGGTTGAACTGGACGCGCTGCTTGGCGTAGTCCACGGCCTGCTCCAGGCAGTACCGGGCGCCGCCCACCTGCTCCGCGGCGAGCAGGGCCAGGGCGATGTCCACCGCGGCGCGCAGCCGCTGCCCGGCCCCGGCGACCGTCCCGACCAGCCGCGCCGGGACCCGGTCGAAGGCGAGCGAGCCCATCGGCCGGGTCAGGTCGAGCGTCCGGCTCGGGTGCCGCCGCAGGCCGCTCGCGTCCGCCTCCACCGCGAACAGGCCCGGCCCCTCGGCGGTCACGGCCGGGACCAGCACGATCTCGGCGGTGGCCGCGTCGACCACAAAGCCGCAGCGCCCGCTCAGCCGCCACCCACCGGCGTCCGGCTCGGCCGACACCACGGGCGCGCCCTCCAGGCCGGGGCGGGGCCACTCCCCCACGGCTAGGGTGGCGGTGGTGCCATCGCCGGCGATCCGGGTGAGGAGCTCCCGGGCGAGCGGATCGTCCCGGTGGACCAGCAGCGCGCTGGTGGCGAGCGCGACGGTGGAGAAGAACGGGACCGGTGACAGGGCGCGGCCCAGCTCCTCGGCCACCACCGCGAGGTCGGCCACCCGGCCGCCGGCACCGCCCAGCTCCTCAGGGACGATCAGGCCGGTCACCCCGACCTCGGCGGCGAGCCGCCGCCACAGCCCGGCGTCGAAGGGCTCCTCCGTGCCCGGCTCACCGATCAGGTACGGGCGGGGCCCCCGGGCGCGCTCCAGGCACCGGCGCACCGCGTCGCGCAGCTCCTCCCGATGCTCGACCACCGGTTCGACGACCGTCATCCATTCCCCCTTTCCACCCGGCCTGCCCGGTTCACCTCGTGCTCCCGGGCGCGGGCCCCGTGACGCTCCCGCCGGTGGGCCGTCGCCGGCCGGACGGCCGGCGCCCCCGGCGCACCTCCGGTCACCCGCCGTCCAGCTCATCACCCGGTACGGCGGGCTCGGCGGGCCACCGGTGACTGGCCGTCCCGGGTGGGGAGCGCGACGATGGCGCTGCCCGGCATCACGTCCTCGCCCCGCTGGTTGCGGGCGAAGGTCCGCACGTGCACCACGTGCTCGCCGTCGGCGTCGATCTCCTTCTCGACCACCTCGCCGCCGAGCTCGAGGACGTCCGACAGGTAGACGAACCCCCGGTACTGGGCCTGGATGTGCTTGATCCAGCCGGAGTCGCCGGCCCAGTGCGTCATGAGCTGGACCTGCCAGCACTGCCGCTGGAACCCCACGTCGTACTGGAAGGCCACCCCCATGGCGTTGGCCGCGGCCTTGTTGTAGTGCACGGCGTAGATCGGCTCGCGTGCGCCGGTGACCGGGTCGCGGAACGACCACGCCGGATGCCTCGCGTAGTCCCGCAGGGCCGCCGCGTGCGCCTTCAGCCGGGGGATCGGCGTTCCGCCGCCGGCGATGAACGCCACCTCATCGGTCACCCCGATCGGCCCCTTGGTCAGCGGCCCGACCGGGTCGCCGACCGCCACGTCCTCCCAGTACCGCGGCACCTCGCCGCGCGGCTTCTCGGCGAGCACCCGCTCCTCGATCTCCTTGAGCTCCTCCTCGGTCCAGGGGTGCGGCACCTGGACCGGAGCCCGCTGGGACCGCCGGCTGCGCGCGCCGGCCCGCTCGAAGTTGACCACCTGCCAGCGGATCTCCGCGACCTTCTCCCCGAGCTGGTTGCGGTAGACGTTGGTGAAGTGGTCGGTCACCATCCGCCCGGCGAACTTCGACGGCCGCGGCCCGGTGAACCCGTCGTACCTGCAGGACGCGGTGATCTTGTCGTACCAGTAGACCGGGAGGAACAGGTCCATCTCCGTGGCCGAGTGGAACGAGCCCAGCCCTGGCCAGCCGAACTGGATCCCGGAGAAGCAGCCGATCACGAACGACGGCGGCGCGACCGGCGCGCCGTAGTCCGATCGCCTGCCGTGCTCGGGATCGGTCCACAGCGGGTTGACGTCCCCGATCCCGCCGGCGAACTTGGCGACCGCGATCCGCGTCGCCTCCTCGTTGTTGATGGAGTGGTCGATCCGGAGCTCGACGCCGACCTTGGCGCGCATCGACTCGATCATGGCGTCGTCGATGACCGCCTCCGGCATTCGCGCCTCGGCCTGGCCGCTCACCTCGTCCACCGTGCCGGCGCTCACCGCTTACCGCCCTTGCCCGGGTTGGCCGTCCACCACTCCGACCGGGGCACGCCCACCTCGGCCACCGCCTTCTCGAGCCCGGCCACGGTCCAGCGGCCCTCGGTCTGCAGCCGCCACTCCGGGTCGCGCTCCCAGGGCCGCACCCGCTGCACCCGGCTGCCGCCCACGATGAACGCCTCTCCGGTGATCTCGCATCCCGGGCTGGCGAGGTAGGCGACGAACGGCGACACGTTCGCCGGATCCCACCGGTCGAACTCCCCGTCCTTCGCCGAGAGCGCGTTCCCGAACGCGCTCTCGGTCAGCCGGGTGCGGGCCTGCGGGAGGATCGCGTTCACCCGTACCCCGTAGCGCGCCAGCTCCTTGGCGGCCACCATCGTGAACGACGCCACGGCCGCCTTCGCCGCCGCGTAGTTGGCCTGGCCGGGGTTGCCGAACACGCCCGACTCGCTCGAGGTGTTGATCACCGAGGCGTGGACCTGCCGCCCCGCCTTGCTCTGCTCCCGCCAGTACCGGGCGGCCGCCCGGGTCACCAGGAACGTCCCCCGCAGGTTCACCCGGACGACGACGTCCCAATCGTCCTCCTCCAGGTTCACGAGCATCCGGTCCCGGAGCACGCCGGCGTTGTTGACCACGACGTCCAGGCGGCCGAACCCCTCCAGTGCCTGATCGATGAGGCGCTGGGCGCCCTTAGCGTCGGCGACGTCGTCGGTGTTCGACACCGCCCGGCCTCCGGCCGCGCGGATCTCCTCGGCCACCTGCTCGGCGGGACCGGTGGACGATCCGGTGCCGTCCTGCGCCCCGCCGAGATCGTTGACCACCACGGCCGCTCCCTCGGCCGCGAACAGCTTCGCGTGCTCGCGCCCGATCCCCCGTCCGGCGCCCGTCACCACCGCTACCAGCCCGGATAGAGCTCCCATCACCTGATCCTCTCGATCTTGCTCCGGTACGGCGTCAATATAATCGTAAACTATATATTAGCTCAATAGACTTTTTCGGACCGCGTTGGGTCCCTGGGCATCGGCGGGCACACCAGCGCCCGTGGCCCCGCGGGCCGTCAGGACCGGCGAAGCACGGCCCGGCGCGCCGCGCGCCCGCCGCCGCGCCTCCGTTCCGGGCCGGCGGCGGGCCGATGCGGCGACTGTTCCCGCGTCTCAGCGGGTGTGGCCGGCCGGCTCGGCCGGCCGGGGCTCCTTCGGCAGCCCGAGCACCCGCTCGGCGATGATGTTCCGCTGGATCTCGTCCGTGCCGCCGCCGAGCCGGAACCCCGGGACGCCGAGCACGAACTCCGACCAGGCGAACGTGCCCCACTCGCCGGTGTCGGCGAGCAGCCTCGGCCCGAGCGCCAGGCCGACCAGGTGTGAGAGGGCGGCGAGGTTCTCGGTCAGCGCCAGCTTCGACAGCGACATCTCCGCGCCGATTCGGCCCGCCTTGGCCGCGGCCTCGGCGCGGGCGCGCATCACCTTGGCCGCGGCCACGCCCGCGTGCACCCGGGCATAGGCCTGCCGGACGTGCGGGTCGTCATAGCAGCCGAGCTGGCGCAGCATCGCGACCAGGCGCCGCAGGTCGAAGATGCCGTTGCCGCCGCCCGCCGAGCCGCCGATCGCGCCGCGCTCGTGGAGGAGCGTGGCGACCGCGACCTTCCACCCCTCGTTGACCTCACCGAGGCGGTAGGCGTCGGGCACCACCACGTCGCTCAGGAAGACCTCGTTGAAGTCCGCGCCCCCGGTCATCTGCCGCAGCGGGCGGACTTCGACACCGGGCGCGTGCATGTCGATCACGAAGGCGGTGAGGTTCCGGTGCCGCGGCCCCGGTGCGGTCCGCGCCAGGAGCAGGCCGACGTCGGAGAAGTGGGCCCCGGAGGTCCACACCTTCTGGCCGTTGATCACCCACTCGTCACCGCGCCGCTCCGCCTTGGTGGAGACCGCGGCGAGGTCGGATCCCGCGCCCGGCTCGCTGAAGAGCTGGCAACCGACGGAGTCGCCGCGGTAGATGGCGCGCAGCCAGCGCTCCTTGGCCTCCCGCGACCCGAACTGCTGGAGGATCGGCCCGACCATCCCCAGGCTGACCCCGAGCGGGGACCGGGACGGCGTGTCGTATTCGCGCTCCAGCTTCAGATACGCCTTCTCGTAGCGGGCGGGCAGCCCGCGCCCGCCCCACTCGACCGGCCCGGTGATCCAGCCGAAGCCGGCGTCGAAGACGGTCCGCCGCCAGATCCGGGCCTGCTCGACCTCCTCGGGCGTTGCGCCCCGGAAGAGGGTCACCCGGTCGTCGCCTTCGCCCCAGGTCTGGTTCACCGGGCCGCGGCGGCGCGCGGCCTGGTCGAGGAAGGCCCTCGCCTCGGCGAGGAACTCCTCCAGGCTGGGATGGTGCTGCGGTTCCTCGGACACCCCTTCGCCTCCCTGTTGATAGATCATTCAATATTTTATCTATAGACCTTTTCCAGAGCGGGAAGGAGAGGCCTCACGCCGAGACCGAGGCCGTCCGGGGCGGCCAGTAGCGGCGCCGCAGCGCCCGCTTGTCGAGCTTCCCCATCGCGGTACGGCCAAGCGAGGGCACGAACTCCACGCTGCGCGGGCACTTGTAGTGGGCCAGGCGGGCCCGGCAGTACTCGATCAGCTCGCTCGCCTCGGGCGGGGAGTCCGGGTCGACCGGCACGACCAGCGCCTTGAGCTGCTCGCCCATGTCCTCGTCCGGCACCCCGATGCACGCCACGTCGGCGACCGCCGGATGCCCGGCGAGCACCTGCTCGGATTCGGCCGGGTAGATGTTCACCCCGCCGGAGACGATCATGTCGGAGAAGCGGTCGGTGATGTAGACGTAGCCGTCCTCGTCGATGTAACCGATCTCGCCCAGCGTGAAGACGCCGGGCCCGAGCTCGCTGCCGGCCCCGGCCACGCCCCGGTGGTAGACGATGCCGCGCCCGGTGGTGTCGCGGAAGTACAGCCGGCCCTCCGTTCCCGGAGGGACCGGGTTGCCCTCGTCGTCGAGGACGAAAGCCTCGAACGGCGGGATCGGCCGGCCGACCGAGCCCGGGTGCTCGAGCCACTCCTCCGGGCCGATCAGGCAGGTGGTCCCCACCTCGCTCGCGCCGTAGGACTCCCAGATCACCGGGCCCCACCAGTCGAGCATGGCCCGCTTGACGTGGACCGGGCATTTCGCCCCGACCTGGAGCACATACCGCAGTGAAGACGTGTCATAGCGCTCGCGCACCTCGGGCGGGAGCGCGAGGAGCCGCTGGAAGTGGGTCGGCACCATGATCGACGAACCGATCCGGTCCCGCTCGATGGCCTCGAGGACCGTCTCCGCGTTGAACTTGCCGAGCACGGTCACCGGCGCCCCGCCGACGAAGAGCCGGGTGCCCGCCAGGGGACCGCTGTGGTACATGGGACCGACGATCAGGTGCCGGCCGTGCCGGAGCATCCGGTTGGAGCGCAGGCGCCGCACGTGCTCCGCGATGTCCGCGCCGCCCACGAACGACGTGGGCGGCAGCTCGACGCCCTTCGGGCGGCCGGTGGTGCCGGAGGTGTAGACGAGCGTGGGCCGGGGCGGTGCGTCGGTGGGGGGTTCCGCGTCGGAGGCGTCCTCTAACCAGGACGACCAGTCGGTGACCCCGGGGACGGCCGCCGCGCCGCGCCAGCCGACGACGGCCTCGATCCCGACGTCGCGCGCCGCCTGCAGCCCGGTCTCCGCCGTCCGCCCGTCGACGAGGACGGCACGGGCCCCCGAGTCCTCGAGGATGTACGCGGTCTCGGCGGCCGTGAGGTGGAAGTTGACCGCCACGGCCGAGGCCCCGGACAGGGTCGCCGCGGCGTACGCGAGCAGGGTCTCCGTGCCGTTCTCGGCGAACACCGCGATCCTGCGGTCCGGTCCGAGGTCGAGGCCGCGGAGGGCGTTGACCGCCCGCCGGAGCACGTCGTCGACCTGCGCCCAGGTCAGCGCCGTGCGCGCGTCGCGGACCGCGATCTCCTCGGGACGGGAAGTCGCGAACTCAAGTGCAAACGTCATGCGATCACCTGCTGTGCTGCCTGTCGTCGGTCGGGGCGGGCGAGGCATAAGATCTATGCATTGACTATTTATATCGCGGCAAAGTTCCCTCGCGGAGAGGCCCCCTATCCGGCCGCTCCCTGCCCCCTCCGGACGTCCGTGCCCGGCGGCCGGCGAGCCGCGGCCGGTGCGGCGCCCACCGGCATCCCCGCCGTACCGGCCGCGGCGATCCGCGAACGGGGCGCCCGGCTCACGACCCTGGGCACACGGCCAAGCGGACTCGGCGCTCGAAGGCCACCGGATTCCACGCCCGAGGGAGCCGCCCCTCCCGGCTGCGGCGGCGTGCCGGCGCACCCGGCGGAGAGCTCGAACAGCAAATAATCTCTGGATCGATGACGGCAGGCACCGGCCGCGGGACCGGGCGGCGTGTCCTTGACCCGCGGTGCGGAGGGGTGCCTCAGCGGCCCTGCCCGTTGATCGCCTCAGCGTCGCGGCCCGGTGAACGCGTCCTGCTGCCACACCTGCTCGCGCTCGAGCTGCCGGCGCAGGTACCCGCGGACCGCCTCCCGGACCGGGTCGGCCGCGTCCGGGACCGCGTTGATCACCGAGACCAGCGCGGAGCGCAGCCGTACCGCGTCGTCCTGGAGGTCCGCCAGCGCGGGATAGCGCGGCTCCGGCGCCCGGTTCACCGCGTCGAGCACCACGCCGCGCACGTCATCCGGCAGCCGGTCCGCGGACGAGGCCAGGAGCGCGCGCAGCTCGGCGTTGTCCTCGGCGAGTGACGCGGTCTCCTCGCGCACCCGCACCCGCACCGACCGCAGCATCTGCGCCACGGTCCGGCACAGGCTCGCCGCGTAATCGTCGCCGACGCTCGGGGCGATCTCCCGCTCGACGGCGTCGATCACCGAGGCGAGAACGTCGTCCACACTCGGGTAGATCATGCGACCGCTTCCTTCATCAGGTCGACGCCGAAGAGCCGGGCGAGCCGGAGCTGGCTGCGGAAGGCGACCTCGGCCGCGGTCCACACGAAGCGCAACGGGGCCGGGCCGCCCCGGCGGACCCGCACCGCGGCGTGGTGGGCGTACAGGAACTGCAGCACGCCGTAGACCGCCCGGTAGTACTCGACGCGTTCGACGGTGATCTCGATGCCGGTGCGTTCGCGGTAGTACGCCAGCGCCTCGGGCAGGCCCCAGATCCGGCGGCCGTCCCGGTGGATCTCCGGGATCATCTCCTGGATCTGGGCGAAGTCGTAGGCGGGGTCGCCGAGCGTGGCCAGCTCCCAGTCGCTCATCGCGACGATCCGGCCTCCGGACCAGACCTCTTCCCCGTGCCCGTTGGTGCCCTTGCACAGGGTGATCCGCGGGCAGTCCCGCGGGGCCCGGTCGAGCAACAGTGCGACGCTCTCGGCGAGCACCGGAGCGGGCTCGAACTGGATCTCGGCCAGCCGGGCCAGAGTGGTCCGGATCAGGTGCTCCGCGCAATCGGCCGGCGACGGCGGAACGGGGAAGAGCTCGCCGAAGCCGAGGCGCTCCCAGTCCAGGGTGTGCACCAGGGCCAGTTTGTCCAGGTGCTCCTTGGAGGCCGCGATGCGCGCCGCGTCGTGCTCCGGCGCGTCGCCGGCGAGGAACGGCAGCCGCCAGTCCCCGTCCACCTTGGCCCGCACGTAGGCGCTCCTGCCGTCCGGCCGCCAGTCCGGATCGTCCTCGTACCACAGCACCGGCGCCACGGGCACCGCGGTGCCTTGCAGCCTCCGGTAGATCTCGTACTCGGTGCGCAGCGTGCTGGGCACGATGCTGCCGGCGGGGTGATCGCGCCGGACGATGAACTCCCGCCGGCGCCATTCGCCGTCCGCTCCGCGCACCTTCGCGGCCACGGTCCAGGTCTGCCGGGAGACCCCGCGGGAGAGCCGCCGCACGCCCTCGACCCGCACGCCGGTCACGTCCGGGCCGAGCAGGGAGCGGCGGTGGCGGAACCAGCAGTCGACGAACGCGACGTCGTCGAGGCGGCCGCTCATGCCAGGCCCAGCGGCGCGTACGGCCCGTCGAGGAACAGCTCGGTGTGCCCGGCCCCGGTCCAGCGCCGGCCGTCCGGGGCGGTGGTGGTGATCCGCGACAGGTACTCCTTGCCGTGCAGGCCCCGCAGGACGGTGCCGTTGTACATCGTGTGGTCGAAAGGCTGCCGGGAGAAGTCGAACTCGTCCCACTCCAGGCTCACCCCCGGACCGTGGTAGGTCCGCATGGACCCGCCGTCCCGCCAGCTTCCCGCCTGGTAGCCGATGGTCGCGGTCACCCACGGGGGCCCGACGGGCTCGATGCGCTGCGTCCACTTGCCGCCCTCGGAGTCGATCAAGGTGATCGTGGCGGCCTTGAGCAGCCGGGTGCCGGGCACGAGCTCCAGCTCGTGGGATCCCCCGGCGAGCTCGATCGGGTGGTCCCACCCCAGGTACAGCCGGCCCTCGAACGGGGTCCCGAAGGTGTCGTTCATCGGGACCCGCTTGCCCTCGGGCGACTCGTGGATCGCGTAGAAGCCGGAGAGCCCGCCCGCGCCGAACAGGGTCCAGAAGCGGAGCGCGCGCGGCACTCCCCCGGGGTCGCGCGGCGGCAGCCACTTCGGGTCCGGGGCGAGCGGCGGGCGCTCGAAGTAGAGCCCCCAAGAGTGGTCGCGGCTGCCGTACCAGTGCGACGGATCCACCTCGATGCGCCGCCCGTCGATCTCGATCCACCCGCGGACGGTCCCGGGCTGGGAGTAGCGGGTCTGGTCGGTGGTGGGCCGACCCCGGTTGAACGCCAGGTGATGCGCCTCGAGGAAGGCCGGGGCCGACCCCATCCAGTGCAGGTCGAGCCGGATCCCGGACGGGTTGTCGCCGAGGGTGAGGTGGATGTCCCGGTACGGCTCGATGATCTCCATCCGGTAGGGCCCGACCGTGGTGTCGCACAGCTCCCGCCACGTGCGGCTGAACCGGACGGTCCGCTGCACGCCGTCCCGCATGATCCCCACGTAGCCGCCGATGATGTCGGTGTTCGGGTTGATCCGCAGGCCTTGGAAGCAGAAGCACCGGTCCTCGGCGGAGAAGGCCCCGAAGAAGTACCCGTCGTCGAAGCCGGGGTCGGTGGTGCTGACGATCGAGAGCGGATACGGGGTCTGGTGGACGGGAAGCTCGTCGTACGGGCTCAGGCTCAGCATCCGTGATTCTCCGTGGAAACGCGCGTGACCGCCGTCAAACCTGGGAGTAGGCGAAGGTCGCCATCGCGGCGCGGTCGAGCGCCGGCGACATCTCCATGGACTTGGCGGCCGACCGCAGGGCCGCCAGCGCCTCGGCGAGGCTGTCCGCCTCGATCTCGTAGATCGCCAGGTACGGGTACTCCGGCAGCTCGCCGTGCACGGAGGGCTCGGCCCGGAACCGCCGGGCCGAGACGAAACCCGGCACCTTTAGCACGTCGGGCACGTGCACTTCGTCGTACCAGGTGTTGAACTCCTCTTCCCGTCCGGGCACCGGCCGGGTGTGGACGAGGAGCACATGTCGTGCCATGGACAACCTCCATATCTCACGCGTCGTACGTCACCGGGCGTCGGCCGTGCGGTGGCACGTCGCGAACGTTCCAGGTGCGTCCCGGACGGCGACCGCGGGGAGCATCGCCGCATGCCGCCGGGTGCCGCATGGGTGCGCTCTGGCGGCACCGCGGTCCTGCGGTGTGCGGCGTAGGCCGAGGTGCCGGCGCGCGGACGCGGTCACGCCTCGGCCACCGGTCCGGTGAACCGGTGCGGGGGCATCCCGTGGCCCGTCGTTCCGCACGGCCCGCGCGCCGCTAGCGTGCTGCATGAATTAGTCGATATCAAGAATAATGAAGATTCGAATTTTAGAGCCGAGCGGCGGAGCGGGTCAGCGCCGGGCCGCGTACACCTCGGCGTCTCGCGCGATCGCCGCCTGCGCGGCCTCGAGGAGCGCCCGCGGCGGCCCGTCGAAGCCGGGCACCCGGCCGCGCGCCCAGCGCAGGAGCGTGGCGAGCTCGGGGTTGTCCTCCTCCGAGCAGGGGGCGAGCGGGAGCGCCCCCTCGAACACCTCGCCGGTCGAGCCGTCGACCGTCACCACCCGGCCCGCGAGCCCGGAGAGCGTGCCGGTGCCGCACCCCACGACGCACGGCGTCCCGAGCTCCCGGCTGACCACGGCCGCGTGCGAGGTGGAGCCGCCGATCTCGGTGAGGATGGCCGAGGAGACGATCATGCCGGACACGTCGTCGGGGTCGGTGGTCGGGCGGGCCAGGACGACGTCCACCCCGGAGTCCGCCAGGGACTCCGCCTCCTCGACGGTGAGCACGACCCGCCCGATGCCGACGCCCGGGCAGGCGGGCTCGCCGCGGGCCAGCAGCTTCGCCGATGCCTTGGCCTCCGGGGCCACCCGCGGCCGGAAGACCGCGTCGAGCTGCTCGGGGGTGACCCGGCAGAGCGCCTCGTCCTCGGTGAGCACCCCGGCCTCGTGCAGCCCGACGGCGAACCGGATGGCGGCGTCGGGCGACCGCTTCGCCGCACGGGCCTGGAGCAGCCACAGCCGGCCGGACTCGACCGTGAACTCGATGTCCTGCACGTCCTTGCCGTACCTCTCCAGCACGGCCGCGGCGGCGAGCAGCTCGCCGTGCACGCCGGGGAGCCGCTCGGCGAGCGCGGAGAGCGGGAGCGGGTCGTGGCGGCCGGAGACCACGTCCTCGCCCTGCCCGCGGGGCAGCCACTCGCCGTAGGGCTCCGGATCCCCGGTCAGCGGGTTCCGGCTGAACAGCACGCCGGTACCGGAGGCGTCGTCGAGGTTGCCGAAGACCATGGCCTGCACGGTGCAGGCCGTGCCCCCGTCGTCGGCGATGCCGTGGTGCCGGCGGTAGGAGATCGCCCGGGGCGAGTTCCACGACCGGAACACGGCGCCGATGGCGGCGATGAGCTGCTCCCACGGGTCCTCGGGCGCGGCCGTGCCGACCACGCGCTCGAACTGCTCCCGGAACCTGCGGTGGGTGTCGGCGGCGTACGCCGCGTCGCCCACGTGAGCGCGCAGGGCGGCCTGCACCCCGGAGTTGATGCCGAGGTTGAGGATGGTGTCCATCATCCCCGGCATGCTCTGCGCGGCTCCCGAGCGCACCGAGACGAGCAGGGGCCGCTCCGTTCCGCCGAAGACCCGGCCGGTCCGGGCCTCCAGCTCGCGCACGGCGTCACGGACGGCGGAGACGACGTCGTCGCCGAGCCGTTCCCCGTCGGCGTAGAAGCGGCGGCACACCTCGGTGGTGAGCACGAACGCCGGCGGCACCGGAAGCCCGAGCGCGTGCATGCGGTTCAGGCTGTGCGCCTTGCCGCCGACCAGCTCCCGGTCGAGATCCGCGTGCTCGCCGACCCACAGCAACGTCATCGCAGACTCCTCGCCTCAGCAGTCCTCTCCGGGTCAGACCGCGCGGCCCGCCGCGGCCTCCTCGGCGCGGCTCAGGCCGAGCAGCCCGATGAGTTCCTCGTGGAGCTCGAACCAGACCGTGTGGTAGCTGTCGGCGATCGGGCGGGCGACGAAGGAGTGGTCGCCCTCCTGAATCCGGGTGATCGCCCGCTCGAACCGCCCCGCGTACGGCTTGAGGCGGGGCACCGCCGCCACGATCTCGCCGAGCAGCGGGGCGAACCGGCCGTGCAGCTCCGTCAGCCGGGCGAGCACTCCCCGGTCGTACTCCGGGTCGGTGTGGTCGTTGGGCGTCTGCGCGTCCTTCATCTGCCAGGCCGTGATGATGGCCTTGAGCTCGCCGTTCACCTCGGTGAAGCGGTCGTAGCACCGCTGCAGGGCGGCCCGGTCGAGGGTGGCCCGCTCCTCCTCGAGGAGCGCGGCGAGCCGCTCCCTGCCCTCGGGGGTGATCCGTACGGCGGTGCCGGCCCGCTTGGCGTGGCCGACCGCTACCAGCTCGTCCAGCCGGGCCTGCGCCTCGGAGACCTCGATCGCCCCGCAGGCCGCGGCGGCCTCCGCGTCCAGGCGCCCCTTCAGCCGCATGGCCTGCAGCAAGAGCAGATCGATCATGGCGTCCTCCGTTCCATGGATGTCGTGGGTCAGACCGGTGCCGTCACCGGGCCCACCGCCGCGGCCGCGGCCGCCCGCGGCGCCGGGAGCCGCGATCCGGTGACGGGACGGGCCGCACCGGCGGTGGGGAGAGCCGCCCCTTCCCGGTCCCGGCGAGCGGCGGGCCCGCGCCCGCGTAGGCCGCCGGTACGGCGGAGCGCGCGGTCATCGGGCGAAATGCCGGGCGAGCCGCAGCCACAGCTCCCGGGCGTCCCCGTCGCCCGGGTGGGCCCGCGCCCACCCGGCGAGCCGGTCGGCGAGGTCTGCGGCGATGGCGGCGCACGTCGCATGGGCCTCGTTGAGGCCGGCGAAGGAGTCCTGGTCAGCATCGGGCAGGCGGGCGAGCCGCTCGGCCAGGTCGCCGAACCCGGGTCGCCGGGCGGGGTCGGCCTCGATCCAGGCCCGTACCTCACCGAGCAGCTCCACCAGGGCCGCGACCCGGCGGCGCAGGTCGAGGGCCGCGTTGTCCCAGTCGATCTGGGCGAGCACGGCGCGCACCTCGCGCAGCCGGGTGCGCGCGTACTCCGATGCGACTGCCGGTTCGACGACGTCGCGGAGGATGCGGCGGACACCGGCGATGGTCTCGGCGGGGGTGGGTCGCATGGTCACGTTCCTTCCGCGGCGAGAATGTCGGCGAGCAACCGCCGGGTGAGCGCGTCGGCCGGCGCTGCCGGGCGGTCGCCTCGTCCTTCGCAGAAGTTCCGGACGCCGGTGAGGGCGATGACCGCGAGGCGGAAAGTGGACAGGATCTGCCAGAACCGCAGCGCCTCCGGGTCGACCGGGAAGCCGGTCAGCTCGGTGTACCGGCGCAGGAAGTCGGCGGGCTCCCACCGCCCGGGGATGAAGTGCTCCTTGGCGTAGAGCGGGGCGGTGTACCACCCGAGGTCGTCGAGCGGGTCGCCGAGGTGGGCGAGCTCCCAGTCCAGCACCGCCTCGAGCCGGCCGTCGCGGACCAGGACGTTGGCCGGGCGGAAGTCGCCGTGCACGAGCACGGTGGTCCGCGGGGGCGGGGGCAGGTGGTCCCGCAGCCACGCCGCGGCGAGCCGCAGGGCGGGCTGAGGTTCGATCTCCTGGGCGTCGAGCTCCCGCACCCAGCGGTCCAGCTCGTGCTCGGCGGGGTTCGGGCCCGGGTCCTCGAGCTCGTCGCGCAGGCCGGTGGCGTCGACGTCCACCAGGTGGAGCCGGGCGAGCGCCTCGCAGATCTGCTCGGCGAGGGCGAGCTGCCCGTCGGCGCCGAGGGAGAGCGGGTCGGCCGGGCGGAGCACCGCGCGGTGCGCGGCGCCCTCGTACCGCTTGACGATCATGGTGGGCCGGTGCAGGAACTCCCCGGTGGCGTCGAGCCAGTACACCTCGGGGACGGGAACGGGCGTCCCCGCGAGCCTGCGGAGCAGCCAGAACTCCGCGTCGCGCCCGGTCTCGACCACGCCGGCGGACGGGTCGCGGCGCATGAGCAGCCGGTGGGTGACCGGCCTGCCGTCCACGTTCCACACGGCGTCGAACGGCCAGTTCTCCCGGGAGGTGCCCGTGCCCGAGCGGTGCAGGCCGCTGATCCGCGGCTCCGCACCGTCGGGCAGCCGGCTGCGCAGGAAGGCCTCGAGCGCGGCAGCCAGCTCGCCGGTGCCCGGGTCGGCGGCCGCCGGCTCGCCGGTGGCCGGCTCAGCGGTGGGCGCGCTCATGACCGCTGCCCTGCCTTCGGCCGGGGCGGGATGGCCTCCTGGTAGCGGGGGTAGCCCGGGAGCACCAGGTATTCGATGACGCCGTACCCGACCTGGCCGGCGTGCCGTACCTCGACGAGATGGTCGCTGCCGGCCTTGGCGTACCGGTAGAACTGATCGCGGTCGCCGAGGTCCCACACCTCGTGCTCGAGGCTGCTCTCCCCCTTCCAGTGGCCCTGGTACCAGCCGTTCCACCCCTCGTAGCCACCGCCGCGCAGGTGCGCCCGGCCGGGGTGCGCCGTGAGCTCCAGGTCGAGCTTCCGGCCGCTGGCCAGGGTCACGGTCATCCGCCCGCCGGCGAGCGTCGGGGCCGGGGCGCCGGCGACCCAGCGCAGGTCGTGTTCGACGCCGGCGACGCGGTCGATCTCGCCGCCCTCGCCGAGGCGCGGGGCGACGCCTCCGGAGAGGTGGAGCGGGCGGCCGGGCTCCGCCTCGTAGAGGTAGAAGTGGAGGCCGAACTCGGGAAGCTGGAGCGGGCAGAACAGCAGGAACCGCCACTCCGGGCGCTCACCGGGCGGCGCGCCCTGCGTCCGGGGCAGCGGGCGGGTCCCCCAGGAGTGGTCCCGCTCGCTCCACCAGGTCTCCGGGTCGAGCGTGTACTCCCGGCCGGGGGCGGCGAGCGTCCCGCTCGCCCGGCCGAGCTGCACGTACCGGATCGCGTCGTAGGTGACCCGGGCGCCGCTGACCTGGAAGTGCCGGTCTTCGAGGACGGGTTCGCACGTTCCGGTCCAGGTGATGTCGAAGGCCAGGCCGGAGGGGTTCTCATCGAGGATGAACCGCAGCTCCTGGAAGGGCTTCACCACCTCGATCCGGAGCGGTCCGACGTGCATGCGGTCGTTGTGCGGGGCGAGCGCCCGCGCCAGGCGCAGGTTGTGCTGCCGCCCGCCGGTGGACAGGACGGCGAAGCCCTCCTGCACGTTCTGGTTCGGGTACTGGCCCAGGCCTAAGGTCAGCACGGTCTCCTTGCCGGCCGTGTCCTGGATGCTGATCCAGTAGCGCTCCCGCCAGGCCGGGTCGCTGGACCCGACCATCGCGTGCGGGTAGGCGACCTGATGGGTGAAGTACTCGTCGGGCGGGCTGAGCCAGGCCATCGCGGTCATCCCCGTTCCGGGCTGTGGTCGGTTCCGGTGAACATGGCGCGCAGTGCCTTCTTGTCGATCTTTTCGCCGGCCAGGGTCGGCAGCTTTTCGGCCTGGATGCGCCAGCGCGAGGGGATCTCGAAGTAGGCGAGCCGGTCGGCGAGGAAGCGCCGGAGCTCCTCCTCGGTGGGCACCCGCCCGGGCCGGTGCACGACCACGGCGGCGAGCTCCTCGCCCAGGTCGGGGTGGGGGACGCCGAATACGGCGGCCTCCACGACGTCCGGGTGCTCGGCGAGCGTGAGCTCGACGTGGGCGCAGGCGATGTTCTCCCCGCCGCGGATGACGATGTCCTTGGCCCGCCCGTCGAGGTAGAGGTAGCCGTCCTCGTCGAGGTGGCCGAGGTCGCCGGTGTGCAGCCAGCCGTCCGGGTCGACGGTCCCGTCGTCCACCCCGAGGTAGCCGAGCATGACCGTGGGGCTGCGGACGAGGACCTCGCCCACCCCCGTCTCGTCGGGGTCCGCGATGCGGAGCTCGACCACGGGGTACGGGCGCCCGACCGTGCCGGGGCGCTGGGCGAGATCGCGGTTCCCGGCGACGGTGAGGAAGCCGCCGGACTCGCTCATGCCCCAGGTGTTGCCGAGGCCGCGCCGCTGGAGCTGCGGCAGCCGCCGGGCCATGCGGTCGAGCAGGCTCGGCGGTACGGGCGCCCCGCCGAGCGGCCAGGAGCACAGGCTGCTGAGGTCGTAGGACTCGAAGTCGGGGTGCTCGAGCACCCGGATTGCCATCGTGGGCACGCCGCCGAAGGTCTGCACCCGCTCGGTCTCGATCAGCCGCAGCACCTGGCCGGGGTCGAACTTCCCCGCGGTGAGCACCACCTTGCCCCCGAGGATCAGGTTGGTGATCAGGTTGGAGACGCCACCGATGTGGAACAGCGGGGTGCAGACCAGCGCGACCGGCTGCGGGGCGTTCTCGTCCAGGTTCTGCGGCAGGCGGCCGGAGCGCAGGAGCAGGTTGTGCTGGTTGGCGATGACCGATCGGTGGGAGAGCACCACGCCCTTCGGCGCGCCGGTGCTGCCGGAAGTGAAGATGACCAGGGCGGGGTCGTCCTCGCCGCGCTCCGGGAACCCGGCGGTGATCGCGTCGAGGTCGCCGGCCGTGCCGGTACCGAAAGCGGGGGCGAGCTCGGAGAGCGGGACCGCCTCGGCGATGCCCTTGGCCGCCGGGTCGGGCAGGTCGGTGAGGACCACGCGGGGCCGGGTCAGCTCCCGGGCGTGCGTGATCTCCTTCGCGCTCCACCAGCGGTTGCCGAGCACCGGCACCGCCCCCGCCCGCCAGGCCGCCCACAGGCCGAGCGCCCAGTCCGGGCTGTTGTAGGCGAGCAGCATGACGTGGTCGCCGGGGCGCACGCCGTGCCGCCGCAGGATGTCCGCCGCGGGGTCGAGGGCGCTGAGGAAGCGGCCGACGGTGATCCGCCGGTCGCCCTGCACAAGGTACGTCCGGTCCGCCCAGCGAGAGACCCCGGTCAGCATCTCGCCCAGGGAGGTGGGCCGGGGCCGGTAGACCCGGCCGGGGTGGCCGGCGTACTCGGCCTCGACGACCTCGGTCCCCCACACCTCGGCTAGCCGGGTGCGCGTCAGTGTCCCGCTCACCGCCCGCTCCATACGCCGGTCCGCTTCTCCTTGAACGCCGCGACGGCCTCCCGCAGGTCCGCGGTCGAGGCGCTGATCGCCTCGAGGTAGAAGGCCGTGTCGAAGACCTCGTCGATGCGGGCGGCGAGCACCTTGTTGAGCGCCCGCTTGGTGAGCTCGACGGCGACCGGGGGCAGCGCGGCCACCCGGCGGGCGAGCTCCAGCGCCATCGGGCGCACCGCCTCGGGCGACTCGGCGAGGTCGGTGACCAGGCCGAGGCGGTGGGCCTCCTCGGCCTTGAGCGGCTCACCCCAGATCAGGTGCCGCTTGGCCTTGATCAGCGGCAGGTTGCTCGGCCAGGTGACGCAGCCGCCGTCGCCGGCGACCAGGCCGAGGTGGACGTGGGGGTCGGAGATCAGCACACCGGGTGCGGAGACCACCGCGTCCGCGGTGAGGACCAGGCTGGTCGCCACCCCGAACACGTGCCCGTGCACCGCGGCGATGACGGGCTTCGGGGCGTCCGCGAACACCCGGAAGAGCCGCCGGCCCTCGTCCACCTGCGTGAGCAGCACCTGCAGGTCCGCGTTGGCCGCCAGCATCATGTCGACATCGCCGCCGGCGGAGAAGTGCTTGCCCGTGGAGGAGAAGACCACGGCCCGCACCTCGGGGTCGGCGCAGAGTTCGGTCAGCGCGTCCCCCAGCTCACCGAGCAGCAGACCATCGAACCGGTTCTGCAGTTCGGGCCGGCACAGGCGCAGCTCGCCCACCGGCCCGTCCTTGGCCAGCTCTACCGCCGTATAGTGCGTCATCGCTCCGTGGCAGCCCTCCACACCTCAGATGAGTTGGGCAGATAGTTGCATAGAAGATAATGTTTTACCAGGGTAAGTTATATATTTGTAATAAAAGAACTCTATGTCTCAAGTTCCCCATCGCGTCCCCGTGCGATACCGGCTCCGGAGCGCGGCCGGGTGCCGACGGTCCTGCCGCCCCAGGGGGGCCGGAGCACCCGGTACGGGGGCGGGAGCCCGCCGGCCGGGCGGCCCGGTCCCGCTCGAGGCCTGGATGCAGCGGCGTGGGCCGTGGCGGGCGCGGTGACCGACACCGGAGCCGGGCGCCTTCGGGACGGAGCCCGGGTACGGCCCGCCGCGGGCGCACCCCCGTCCGGGCTCCGGTCAGCGAGGCGCGCCCGCCGGCGTTCACTTGGCCGCGGCCAGCGCCCGGCGGGCGGCCTCCTCACCCGCGATCCGGCCGAAGCCGCACGCGTTGGCGAGGGAGTTGCCGCTGCCCATGTACGTCAGGCCGACGATGCCCCCGGTGCACTCGCCCGCGGCGTACAGGCCCTCGATCACGCCGCCGTCCCGGTGCAGCACGCGCGCGTACGGGTCGATCCGCAGGCCGTACCCGGTGGTGTTGACCGTGACCGGGCGCACCTCCACGGCGTAGAACGGCGGGGTGGAGATCGGGAGCAGGAACTTGGCGGCCTTCCCGAAGTCCAGGTCCTCCCCCGCGGCGGCGTAGGAGTTGTACCGGTCGATCTCGCCGCACAGCTCCTCCGGCGGCAGCCCCAGCCGCTCGGCCAGGCCGGCCACGGTATCGGCGGTGACGACCTTCCCCTTCGCGACGTTCTCCTCGATGAGCTGCTCGGTGTAGTTCTTCGGCCGGAACGGCGGGTGGTTCGGCCACACCTGCTTGTACGCGTCCCGGTACCGGTCGGCCAGCTCGGCGGGCGGCCGGAGCGCGGCGCCGTCGAAGACCACGTACGCCTTGTTGCCCCGGGCCCGGACCAGGGTGTCGAGGAGCCCGTACGGCGCGGTCTCGTCGCAGAACCGCCGGCCGGAGGAGTCCAGCAGGATGGTCCACCCGGGCAGGAAGGCCTCGTTCAGCCGGGCGAAGCCGGGGTCGAGGGTGCGCAGCCCGCGGTCGAAGCCGGTGAGCTGCGCCCCGATCTCCTCGGCGAAGTCCAGCGCGTCGCCCCGCGAGCCGTCCGCGCCGATGTACCAGGTCCAGTCCTTGATCCACGCGGACGGGAAGTACTTCTCCAGCTTCTCCGGGTTCGCCCCGAAGCCTCCGGTGGCGAGGACCACCGAGGCGGCGGTGAGCGACTCATCCCCGGACACCACGCCGCACACGGCGCCGTCCTCGACGAGCAGCCGGTCCACCCGGCGCCCCAGCGCGATGTCGACGCCGCTGCGCCGGCAGGCCGAGTGCAGCGCGTTGACCAGGGCCTGGCCGCCGCCGTCCACGCAGTGCCCGCGCGGGTGGCGTTCGTCCCCGCTGTAGATGAGCCGGTCGCAGAACCTCACCCCGTGGTCCGCGAGCCAGTCGATGGTCTCGCCCGACCGGGCGGTCCAGCGCCGCACCGGGCCCGCGGCGACGTCCCACGCGTTGAGCGCCATGTACTCCTTGAAGAGCTCCCCTGGGTCGTCGTCGATCCCGGCGGCCCGCTGGATCCGGCTGCCCGCCCCCATGATCACGCCACCGGCGAGCCGCGAGGATCCCCCAACCACCCCCTCGGACTCGCTGATCAGCACTCTCCGGCAGCCCGCCTCCACGGCGGAGAGCGCGGCGGACAGCCCGGCCGCACCCGAACCGACGACGATGACATCGAAATCCCTGGCCGACACTGCTCAAGCCTCCTGTGTATCGCCGGTCACCGGACGGGCCGCCGGGTGGACCCCATCGATGACCATGGGCGGTTTCCGCGCGGCACGGCGCGGCTGAGAACCTCTGGGAATCACGCCGCCGGCGCCTGGCCGCTCTCCGCCCGTGCGCACCCGGCGAGCCGGTGCGGGACGGCGCCAGCGGCACCAGCCCGGGCACCGCACGGGCACCGGGAACCGGGCCCGTGGGTGCCGGGCGGCGTCAGGACTTCTGCAGGCGGTGCCGGCCGCGCGGGCTGGCGATCCAGCCGCACATGTGCGGGTCCACGTCGAAGATCTCGCCCTCCAGCCAGCGGCCGTCCTTCGCGTAGATGCCGACCTTGCCGTCGCGCGTCGTGACCTTCACCCGTCCCGGACCCTCAAGTTCGTAGAGCGCACGACTGAAGGGGTGCCGCAATCCCTGCATGGTTCAGTCCAAATCTTTCAGAGGTCGAGTGGATGCCGCGGAGGAGCGGAATCGTCGCCGAACCGTCCGCCTCCGGGGAGCGGGCCGTCACCCCGGTCCCTCTCCGGGGTGGTCCCGCCCGCGCGGGAGATCATTCGCCCTCGACGTACTTGTCCAGGAGGGCGTGGAACCACTTGAGGTTGTCCTCCTGGTACGCCGCCAGCGTCATCCCCGGCGCGTGGCGCGCCAGCACCTCCAGGCCGCGCTGCATCCGGTCCATGTTGTACGTGTCCTGGTCGAGGACGTTGGCGAGGATGCCGAGCTCGCTCGCGTTGGACCACGGCTCATCCGGGCCGAGCTTGGTCTCCTGCGCCGGCTTGGGCCGCTCCCCCGCGAACGGGGACAGGAGGAACACCTCCATGATCGACGACTGGTGGTCGTCGCCGTTCGGGCGGAACCGGTAGCAGATCTTGTGCACCCCACCCCACGGCATCATGTTGGGGAACACGGTGTAGGTGAAGTTGTCGACCAGCTCGCAGTCGGCCCATTCGTCGATCTTGTCGCCGTAGTACTTCCGCCAGCTCTCGCGGGTGACCCGTACGATGTAGTCGCGGGCGCTCTCTCCCTCCTTAGGCTGCACCGGGAGGGGTTCGTCGAGGCGCACGTCGAGGGTCGCCCGCAGCATCTCCTCGACGTTGGGGTCCCAGCGGAGGAACGGCCCAGCCACCTCCGACGGGGTGATGAGCCGGGCGAAGTGCTCGTACACGTCGACCTGGCACATGCCGATGCCGGCGTACGGGAGGACCTGGGGGTGCGTGGCCGCGCCGTGCCAACACTCCATGAAGGCCTCCTGCGCCACCTTCCAGTTGCAGCGCAGCACCTTGGAGACATGGGCCTCGATGTAGCGGTTCTCCAGGTCCCACTTGGCGAAGTGCTCGACGATCTCCCCCAGGTACTCGTGGAGCAGCTGCGCGTTCGGGTCCGGGTTGATGAAGACGAACCCGGCCCAGGTGCCGACGCTGATCTCCGGAAGGCGGAACTTCTCCGGGTCCACGTGCGGGAACTCCCACGGCGCCGGGATCTCCTTCAGCCGGCCGTCCAGCTCCCACGCGATCCCGTGGAACGGGCAGCGGATCACCGAGCACCGCCCGGGGTAGTCCTTGAGCTGGCGCCCCCGGTGCAGGCAGGCGTTCGGGTACGCCTTGATCTGGTCCGGGGCGACCCGGATCACCAGGTACGAGTACCCGGCGATCTCATAGATGATGTAGTCCCCGACCTCGGGGATCTGCTCCTCGCGGCAGGCGAACTGCCACACCCGGCTCCACAGGTTCTTCTTCTCGCGCTCGTGCCAGTCCCGGTCGATGTACATGGAGACCGGCCGCACGCGGTTCTCGAAGGAGCCGCGGGACTCCTCCCAGATGTGCTTCGGGACCTCCCTGCTGTCGGCCGCGAGTACGTCCTTGTACTTGAGGCGAGGATCCCCGCCTTCCCATTTCATGCCCATGGGATGCCTCTCTTTCGGTGCTCGATCCGGGAGTCATCCGCAGCCGGAGCCGGACGTGATGCCTCGCGGACGGCTGCGGGAAGCGCGTCCATAGCGCGATCCCGCCGGAGACGCGTGGCGTCAGACGGTGAAGCGCAGGGGAAGCCGGGTGATTCCGCGCAGGGCGAAGCTCGGCAGGTACTCGACGTCGCCGGGGTCCATGTCGAGGCTGATCTCCGACATGCGGTTCAGCCAGGCGTTGATGCCGACCCGGCCCTCCATCCGCGCGAGCGCGGCGCCGAGGCAGAAGTGCTCGCCCTTGCCGAAGGCCAGGTGGCTGCCCTCCGACGCCCGGTCGAACTTGATCTCGTCGGGGTCGCTGAAGACGGAATCGTCCCGGTTCGCCGAGGCGTACGCGAGGAAGAGAGTGGCGCCCTTGGGGATGGTGACCCCGCCGACCTCGACGTCCTCGACCGCGATGCGGTACGTCCCCTGAGCCGGCGCCTCGAGGCGGAGCACCTCTTCGACCACCTTGGGCAGCAGCTCCCGGTCCGCCCGCACCGCGGCCATCAGCTCCGGCCGGGTGACGAGGGTGAGCATGATCGACGTGAGCAGGTTGGTCGTGGTCTCGTTCCCCGCCACCAGGAACTGGACCAGCATCTGGAGCATCTCGTTCTCGGTCAGCGGGGTCTCGCCGTCGATCCGCGCGTGGACGATCGCCGACAGAAGGTCGTCGGTGGGGTTGGCCCGGCGCTGCGCGATCTGCTCGGTGAAGTAGTCGTAGAACTCGTCCACCGAGTTGAACATGTCGGCGATCTCTTCATCGCTGAGGTTCATGCTGCCGACGCCGACGACGAAGGCGTCCGACCACCGCTTGAACGTCGGGTGCAGCTCAGGGGGAACGCCGAGGATGTTGGCGATCACGGTCATCGGCAGCAGGACCGAGAACTGGCTCACCATCTCCACGCGGCCGTCGCCGATGAACCGGTCGATCAGCTCGTTCGCGATCCGCTCCACCTCCGGCTCCATCGCCTGGATCCGGCGGGGCAGGAACGCCTTGTTCACCAGCTTGCGCTGCCGCCGGTGGTGCGGCGGATCGGCGAACAGGAGCACCCGCGACTCGCTGAGCTCAAGCCGCCGCCGGGCCTTCGCCCGTAACGCGGGGTCGACGTTGGGGTCGTCGGCCAACCGCCGCGCCAGCGGAGTCACCGACCCCGGGCCGCTCGCCATCGCGTTGGAGAACTTCTCCGGATTGCGCAGCACCTCAACGATGTCGTCATATCGGGTCACCACGTAGGCGTTGATCTTCTCAACCCACCTGGGCGCCTCTTCTTTGCGCAACTGGGCGTAGGCGAGGTGGGGGCAGCGCGTCGCATGCGGCGCCACATTGAACAGGTCAGCAACGAGATCCGGCACCGTCACCGCTATGGCCCTTCCTGGAGTCCTCGGGGTGAGCTTAGCCGCATGATAGTCTTGTAATAGACTATTTACAAGACTAGCTTCTTACCCATGCGCGACACCGGACAGCACTGATCAGCTCACTCTTGGACCTCGTGCGACGGGGTGCGGTTCACCGGACGGTTACCCGAGCATCATGACGGCCGGCCCCGCCACGCGACCGGGCCGCGCCCCGCCTGGCGGCCGAACGGCCCGCCCGTGCGGCCATGGGGGTTTCGCCGGTCGCCTGAGGGTGCATGAGCCGCAAGGCTCTCCATCAGGCGTGGCAGCTCAGCCGTCAGGCACGGCGGCGCCGTACGCGGGACGATCCATGATCACCTGCCCATGCCCGGGGTCCATCTCTCCAGGCGACCGGCTGCGGTCCGGCCGCCTTCCCCGGGGTGAGCGCGCCGGCCGGGTTCCCCGGGGTGAGATCGACCGGGTCGCGGGCCTCGTGACCGCGGTCCGGGACGCCGCCTGGGCGAGCCGGATCCGCGGGACCGTGCGGTACGGCGTCGGCACCGGCACGGCGGCGCTCCCGGCGCGGCCGGCATCCCGGCGTCCGGACCTGGCGGCTCAGGGACGATCTGCATGCGCGCCACTCAGGGACGATCCCCATTCGGGCCGCTTGGATGATCTGCATGCGCGCTCGTCAGCGGCGGCATCTCGGCATGCCCGGTCACCGGCCGGAGCGGGCACGTCCCGTGGCCTCGCCCCGCCGATCCCGTGCTCCCGCCCCAGAGGTTCCCCGGGCTAGCCCCATCTGTCGGAGACAGAGCATCATCTCCCCCGGAGACGGCGTATCACCTCTCGAGCCCGGTGCGGTCCTCTCCACAAGTTACTATGAACATCAATATTCAATGAATAGACTAATCCGCTAAACCCTCTGAGATGGCGGCATGGGTCAACCGGAGTCGGCGCGCCGGGACGGGTCCGGGAGCGGTGGTGCGGACACCGGGCCACGCCGGCCGAGTTCCCGGAGCCGGTCATCGTGGAGCGAGACCCAGCGATCTCGGGGTGGATGGCGCGGTGAGATGCTTCGAGCAACGGTGATCATGAACCGTTAGGAGTGCCAGTGGCATACCAGCGTGGTCACGACACCCGGGACGGTGCGCGGGACCGGCGCTACCCGCCGAATCGTTCACCGCTGCGCATTCGGCCCGGAGACGTGGCATGCCCATGCGCTCCGGGGCTTGAGAACCTGCGGATCTGACCGAGGTAGGAACGTGTCTCGATCTCAGAAGTCCGGGTGCGTCGGGGAGGTTTGAGCAGCTGTGGCCAAGCGGGTGCAGCAACTTGATCGCGTGATCATCCGTTTCGCCGGGGATTCCGGCGATGGCATGCAGCTGACGGGTGACCGCTTCACCTCTGAGACCGCCCGGTTCGGTAATGACCTGTCGACGCTGCCGAACTTCCCCGCGGAGATCAGGGCGCCGGCCGGGACGCTGCCGGGGGTCTCCAGTTTTCAGCTTCACTTCGCCGACCATGACATCCTCACCCCGGGGGATGCGCCGAATGTGCTGGTGGCGATGAACCCGGCGGCGTTGAAGGCGAACCTTTCCGATCTGCCGCCGGGGGCGGAGATCATCGTCAACACCGACGAGTTCACCCCGCGGAACCTGCA
>Ga0066871_100146_pt1 | contig 60035 bp, 54 predicted proteins | sample CeladaPassage60B_FD_62209 | JGI IMG/M metagenome (GOLD analysis project Ga0066871, IMG submission 62209) | Cellulose-adapted microbial communities from the Joint BioEnergy Institute, USA - Passage3 60B | ecosystem: Engineered > Bioreactor > Continuous culture > Unclassified | place: USA...
GAGCCATTGGCTATATCTATAATAGCCACCTAGTAGTTTTCTTGGATGACCCCAGGCTGGATGAGTAGATTTGCGTTCAAAAAGATGGAAAATATCCAAATTAAGATAAAAAAACAAAAGGAAGGAGGATGTCCTCAAAAGGTTATTGCTTTATTCCCCTTGGGGACAGTTCCTTTTTTCCTGACAGATCGACTAAACCAGTGATCTTTCGTACCGACATCCCCTTTAACCTTTCAATGGCTTACGTCCGTTCCTTTGAGACTAACAGCCGTAGTCAATCTACCTTCTAAAGCAGGTTTTATGGCCATGACGAGCAACAGACTTGCTGTCATTAAAATGCCATCTAGGAGCAACGCACTCCCCCAGCTCCCTGAATGGTCGCGCATGGCCCCTGAAATGACCGGGGCTAGCAACGCGCCGATTTCGGAAAACAAGTTCATCATCCCAAATGCCGCCCCTCTATGCTTCGACGGAGCGAGATCAGCGGCAATGGAATGGCTGACTGGCTGAAGAGCGAAAAAGAATACCCCTGAGATAAATAAAATCAAAGACATAACCATCGGGTCGTTGCCACCTAACATGACATAAAAAGCAAAAATGAAAATGAAGACGGTTAGCAATCCGGTCAGCATAGCCAATATATTTCGCTTTCCGTTGACCGTGGTAGAGTATCTGTCAGCTAACCGTCCTCCGAGCGGAAAGCCAATGAGACCTGCAATAGCGTTAAACGAAGCAATGAGTGCTGCCGAAACGAGCGTGCCACCGCCGAAATCTTGCACAATCGCCACTGACCAAAAACCGTAAAACCATAGATGCCATAATACCGGAATAAACGAAAGATATAAAAGCAGCAGATTGCGACTTTTTAGGATCGGTCCGACTTCTTCACTCTTTGTTTTATAAATATACGCAATATATAGCATCGCCAGCGCTGTCAAAACGAGGCCGATCGTCGCTGGCGATAATTGCATAGCATTCGTGGCATAATATAAAGCCATAATAGTGATCAAGAACAAGAGAGAGGTTTGCAACAACTTGCTTACCGGCGGACCATAAAACTCCGACTGGGTCATAAAACTAACTGGTCTCATCCACTTGTACATCATCGCACCAACCGCTAACGTAATCACCCCCATAAGCAAAAACGGTGCTTTCCATGCATGTGTCCCCATTAACGGCTGAAACAACTGAACGACGTATGGAGTAGCAATTGTTGCGATCGTTAATCCAAGTGTTAGACCGGTCAATACGATGCCCATCCCAAGTCCGACTTTTTTCGGCGGCGTCACTTGGGTGATCAATGAGCGGTCGTTCGAATAAAAGACGCCCTCCCCAAGTCCAGTAAGCACACGCAAGACAATAAACGCTACCAAACCGCCGACCAACCCGGTCAACAGCGTCGTCACACCAGCCCACAAAATGCTGATGATAATAATAACGCGGTAACCAAATTTGTCACCAAAATATCCGCCAGGAAATTGTGTGAGCATGTACCCGGCAAAAAACAGGCTGCCAAGCAATCCCCCAAGCGCGTGCGGATTGGACGATTCCGCTAAAAATTCGACCTTGTTTTCGATCATCCACGTAACAACAGGCCCTGTTAACGTTCGATCAATGTAAGAAACAACCCAGCCTAAAAAGAGCATTAGCCATATGGTATGGTACCGCTGCCAACCTTTCTCCATAGACCATCCCTCCCCCTGTTACCGCAATACAGCCGTATTAGAGGCTAAGGCAACATGAACGGAGTATCCCCCAACCCCCTCGATTTCCATATGAACGACATCCCCATCATGAATCGGCCCAACGCCATCCGGTGTTCCTGTCGTAATGATATCGCCAGGCTCCAGCGTCATAATATGCGAATAAATTTCCACCAACTCAGCGACAGAACAGATCATTTCCTTTGTGTTGACCTGCTGCCGAACTTCGCCATTGACTGTTAGCACCATGTTTATGTTGTTTGGATCAGCAATTTCCTCTTTTGTCACAATCCATGGCCCCATCGGGGTAAACGTATCAAACGATTTGCGTAAGCACCGCTCTTCATGATGTGCATCATCCGGACGCATCGTTACATCGATTAACCCGGTGTAGCCAAATATATAATCGTAGGCATTTTCCGCTTTGACGTTTTTTGCTGTTTTGCCGATAATAAACGCAAATTCCAACTCATGGTCAAAACGACGGTTTGGATTAGGCAAAACGATCGTGTCCCCCGGTCCGATGATTGATGTAGGCGCCTTCAAAAAGAAACCTAATCCCCTTGCTGTATGCTCTACTTTCATTTCTTTTTGATGAGACACATAGTTAACAGGAGCAGCGACAATTTTCCCCGGCTTTTTCACCGGCTGGCGCAGCCGAACATCCGCTAACGCATAAGTCGGGCATTCGTATAAATGGTTTTCAATTTGCGGATAATAGGTGTCAAACTCGGCAACCAGCTGTGTCATTGGACAGAAACCAACTCCTTGATGCAGACATCCGAACAGTCGGCTCCCAATCTCATAAATGATATCATCAACAATGACTCCAAGCTGAAAGTCATTAAATAGTGCTACTTTCATACCGCTCATCAACTCCTTTTTCCTACTTGTGTTCCATTTGCACATATTGTTTGCGCAATATTCCTTTGCTTACCTTTCCAGATGCTGTCGTCGGCAGCTCACCGACTATTTTTAAATATTCAGGTAATTTATATTTTGCCATTCCCGCTTTAAGCAAATATTGCTGCATGTCTTCGAGCGAAAATGTCGTTCCCTCTTTCAAGGACACAATCGCGCAGCCGCGCTCTCCAAGTCGTTCATCAGGAACGGCGATCACCGCTGCTTGACGAATATGCGGATGCGAGAGCAAGACTTCCTCAATTTCCGCGGCATGTACTTTCAATCCACCGCGATTGATAATATCTTTTTTTCGGCTGACATAGTGAAGATAGCCTTTCTCATCTTTCCACCCTAAATCTCCAGTGAGAAAAAAGCCATCTTTGGTCATGAATTGTTGAGTCGCAGCTTCATTTTTGTAATATCCTTTGAACAACGAGCGACCACGAAACGCGATTTCCCCTACCTGTCCATTCGGCAGCGGCTGCTGGTTTTCATCGAGAATACTGATTTCTCCCATCGGGCATGGCCGCCCAACCGTATCGGAAGCGAGATGTGGTGCATCGTTCGGCCTTGTAAACGATCCTGCTCCAATTTCTGTCATTCCCCATTGAGCAGCAACTTTACAGCGAAAACGTTGCCGGAACGACTCTACCATCCAGGCTGGAATCTTTGTCCCCCCTGTTAGGACAAGACGTAATGTTGATGGATATTCTCTCGTTTCATCCGTTCCTCTTAATATATCAATCAAATGAGTAGGTGCAGCTACACAAAATGTTACTGCGTGCTGGCTAAAAGCATCTAAAACGCGCTCGACCGAAAATTGCGATAACATTACCTGGACAGCACCGCTATAAAGCCCCATCAAAATCATTGGTAAGGAAAACATATGGCTCATTGGCGTCAAACAAAGCATCACGTCATCGGCTGTCAATCCATACTCCTGCCCATTGTGTAAATGGGCAGGAATAAACGTCTCATACGTATGAATGACTGCTTTTGGATCAGACTCCGTTCCCGAGGTAAACATCATTATCATTGGATCATCTGGCGAAATCCTGTCGTCATTCACTGAAAGCCCGTTACCTGTCAACAACTCCTCGACACTATAGTGATCAGGATGTTTTCTCTCCCCAACGATGATGATATGTTGCAACGTCGGAATCGTTTGCCGGAGCGATTCCATCATTTTCGCATGATCAAATCCTTTCCATTCGCTAATAGCAATGACTGCTTTAACATGGGCAAACGAAAACATAAACGACAGCTCTTTTTGTCGATACAGTAAGTTTACAGGCACCATAATGGCTCCAAGACGTGCCAAAGCTAAATGAGCCACCACAAACTCCCAGCTATTTGGCAATTGCACCGCCACAGCGTCTCCTTTTTGTACTCCTAAATCTCTCAATCGCTCCGCCAACTGCAAAGACCGGTCGTTCACTTCCACAAAAGACAGTACATGCTCTCCATCAATCAGGGCGGTCTTCTCTCCATAACGAGTCGCCGCATGCTCCACAATGTCCTGTGCCATATTTGGCATTTGAAGCCTCAACCGTATACCCCCTCTTTTTTATTGGCGCATACAGACGCAAATCATCTTGATTATTTTAAAATCGTTAGATGCCCCCTAAGAAAACAGCGTTTATGTTAAAGTTGGGAGAACGGTTTGAATACATCAACGATCGATTGATAACCTCCGTTTTTCTCATATGTCTCTTCTCTCTCCAAATTAAGCCGGTCCATGATCGGCAAATCATTGATAGAGAATAAATAGGCGTCTTCATCTCCCGTATTGACATGCTCATGCCAGCTCCAAGGCGGCAAAATGAAAAAGTCACCTTTCGACCATTCAAATTTAACTCCGTTGATAACCGTATATCCTTCGCCGTCAAGGATGTGATACACAGCACTATGGACATGGCGATGTGCTTTTGTGTGCATACCAGGAGTCAATTTTTGCATCGTCGTTCCAATGCGCAAATCAGCTGATTCTCCAGTCAACGGGTTGACGTAGTCGACCGCATAGCCATCATACGGATCGGGATCAAGTTGGGACAAATTTTCAAGCACTTGTTTCGTCGTTTTCCACTTATAAGCGATCAATGGAGAAGGATATCCTTTTCGTTTCCGGTCCATCACTGGGCGGAATGCTCCCGTTGAGTATTTGAACGTTGAACCGTTATGTGGGCCAACGACTGGGAATACATCTTCGGAATACGGCTCAAAAAACGAACCGGCAAAATTCCTTACTAATCCGACATCCAGGCCGTCCATCCAAATGACTGGTTCCGTTCCTTCGTGACCATGATCATGCCACGTCCATGACGGTGTCAAAATCAAATCCCCGCGTTCCATATACGTTCGTTCGCCATCGACAGATGTATAGGCCCCTTCACCTTCAATAATAAACCGGATCGCCGACTGACTATGACGGTGCGCAGGCGCCACTTCACCTGGCAACAACAGCTGTACCCCGACGTAAAGCGTATTTGTTGAATAGCCAATCAAACCATGCTTTAACAAAGACGGATTTTGCAAGTAAACAACCCGCCGTTCGCTTTCTCTTCCTAAACGGAGCAATTCCCCGGCTTCCATTAAATGCTTGCGAATCGTCTTCCATTTCCATAAATATGGAATAACTTCATGATCCGGCTCAGGTGTCACCATTTTCCCGAGCTTTTCCCATAACGGGCCTAAATATACTTTCTCTAAATCCTCATTCAGCCTCTCAAGCGCTTTCATTTTTGTGTTCGCCATGATCCTCTCCCCCTTAATTCATATAATGAATTAACAATTCATTTTTATGACTTAAATATATAACAAACTCGAATATATGTCAAACTATTTTAAAAATAACAAAAAGTAAGTCTTTCCTTCTGTGAGCGTATACATCATCGATTGTTTTATGTTACAATACTTTCAAAAGTCGGAAATGAAATTGCAACAGAGGGGCGCAACAATGAGAAAAGTAAATGTGGAAACAATTCGTTCAGTAGAAAGAGCGATCCATATTTTAAACTGTTTTAGTTTTGAACGTCCAAGCCTTTCGATTGAGGAAATTGTGGCTAAAACGAAACTAGCGAAAGCGACCGTCTACCGCCTATTATGGACAATGGAAACACAAGGGCTTATCCATTATGACCAAAAAGAAAATTTGTACCGGCTCGGTTACAAAATGCTCGAGTACGGGGGGATCGTTCTTGAAAACTTGGACATGCGACGCGAAGCGGAGCCATTTTTACATGAACTGCAAGCCCGGACAGGTTATACCGTTTTATTTGCTGTACGCCAGCAAGATAGCTTGCAATATTTAATCCGTCTCGATAGTGATGATGGTTTCCAGCCACGCTCGTACATCGGCCGTCGGCGCGTGCTGCATTATGGGGCGCTCGGAACGACGATTATGGCTTACTTACCCGAAGAGGAGGCAAAAGCCATTATTAAAAAACATCCGTTAGAGGCACACACACCGAATACAATTGTGGATGAGCACCGGTTTCTTGAGCGTTTACAAGTCATTCGGAACGATGGGTTTTTCGTTGATAAAGACGAAACGTTTATCGGCTTCACTGCTGTCGCCGCCCCTGTTTTTGACCGAACCGGCATTATTGGCGCCATCGGGCTGGCCGGTGCCACATTTAAAATGATGGAGTCGCTGTCCGAACTCATCTATCAAACGGTTGGAGCTGCCCGAAATATATCAAAGCGGCTCGGGCATTTTATGCATAATCCGTCATAGGAGATACACAGCAGGATTGCTCAAGGCGTCCTCTTCGCCTCAGCTTCTTTTTTGTAGAGCAGCACCCCCTGTTCAAGTGTTGCCAACTAAAATTAAAGCGGTTTTCCTGTTAGACGAGGAAAACCGCTACGATAACGATTCGCTATTCCCCCTTAATGCTTAGGCCTGCTGTTTCCTAGCCTTTTCCTGGCCCATCCCCTCATCCAGCAAATTATAATCTCTCCCAAATCGCTGCTATGCCTTGGCCACCGCCAATACATAGAGAGGAAACACCATATTTCTTACCTCTTCTTGCAAGCTCATACAAAAGGGTTAACGTAATCCGCGTTCCTGAAGCGGCCAGGGGATGACCAAGAGCAACCGCACCACCATTGACATTGCCTTTGTCATCCTCAAAGCCTAACTCCTTCTGGCACGCTAAATATTGAGCTGAAAACGCTTCGTTAATTTCGATTAAATCGAGATCATCGATCGATAAATTCGCTTTTTCGAGCGCTTGGCGGATCGCTGGCACAGGACCGATCCCCATATACTGTGGCTCAACGCCGACGACTCCCCATGAAACGAGACGGGCAAGCGGTTTCAACCCACGCTTGGCGGCATATTCCGCTGAAGCGACAACAACTGCTGCCGCCCCGTCGTTCATTCCGCTGGCATTGCCTGGCGTCACGACTCCGTTTTCCAGGAAGCGCGGTTGGAGTGACCGCAACTGTTCCAAACTTGTTCGACGTGGGTGTTCATCCGTATTAATGACTGTCTCCCCTTTTCTTCCTTGCACGGTGACGGGGGCAATCTCTTGGCGAAAATACCCTTTTTCGATCGCAGCAAGCGCCCGCTCGTGGCTACGAAGAGCGTGCCCGTCGACTTCTTCACGGGTAATGTGATACTTTTTCGCTAAATTCTCCGCTGTTATGGCCATGCTGCAGCCGCCAACCGTGTCATACAACCCGTCCCACAGCCAATCTTCCACCGTCGGGCTGCCTAATGATGTTCCCCAACGCATACCACGAATGACGTGAGGTACTTGGCTCATATTTTCCGTTCCCCCCGCCAGCACGACTTTTGCTTCTCCAGTTAAAATGAACCGTGCGGCCATAATGATTGCTTCTAACCCCGTCCCGCATAATCGGTTAACCGTCACAGCCGGTACATCGATCGGCACTCCGGCCTTTAAACCGACGTGGCGGGCCAACAAGTGGGCGTCACGGCTCGACTGCTGGACGTTGCCAAATACGACATGGTCGATTTCTTCCGGCTCGATGTTCGCCTTCTTCATCGCCTCCCGCGCTGCAATGGCCCCTAGGTCCGTGGCGGAAATATCGCGAAACGAACCACAAAATTTGGCAAATGGTGTACGCGCTCCTTCAAGCAAGACAATATCTGTACGCATCGCCCTTCTCCCTCCTAAATGTTCAAACTTCTTTTAACATGTCTCTTAATTTACCTTTTTGGATTTTCCCACTAGCTGTTATCGGGAACTGGTCAACAAAAACCACCTTATTCGGAAGTTTATAGTCAGCAATTAATGGGCGCAAAAACTCCACAATTTCCGATTCAGTTACACGAACTCCTTCCTTAGGCTGGACAACAGCACATACCGTCTCGCCTAACACCGGATCCGGCAAGCCAATCACGGCAGAAGCCGAAATGTTGGGATGTTGCTGTAAAATAGTTTCGATTTCCTTCGGATATATATTGTATCCGCCACGAATAATGAGCTCTTTCTTCCGCCCCACAAATTGAATATACCCACGTTCATCCATAATTCCGAGATCTCCAGTATAATACCAACCATCCTCGTCAAGCACTTCGGCAGTCTGTTCAGGCATGTTGTAATATCCTTTCATCACACCAAATCCCCGACAGGCAATTTCTCCGATTTGCCCCGGTGGAAGCGTCTCTCTCCTGTCGTTGACGATTTTCACTTCATTTCCTTCCAGCGCTTTGCCGACAGTCTCAAAAATTCGGTCTTCGTCCGTCTCAAACGGAGTAATCGTTACAGAACCGGTTTCCGTCGTCCCAAACGATATGCATAACACCATTCCCATTTTTTTACGTATCGCCTTCACCGTTTCTAACGGACATACGTCGGCTCCCGTCATCCCAACGCGTAGTGAAGACAAATCAAATGATTCAATATTCAGAATATTTAACTCCATATGAAACATCGCTGGCACAGCATGATGAATGGTTACTCTTTCTCTCTCGATCAACTGCAGCGCTTCTTTCGGACTGTATCTTTCCTGCAGCACCATTTTCGCCTGACTATACACAGCCGACATTAAGTTGCATGCCATGCCAAATATATGGAAAATGGGTGTACAAATGAGAAATACGTCGTTTTCATTACATTTTAAACTGTTTGCGATGGCAATACCGGATTGAACCACGCCACGGTGGGTGACCATCACCCCTTTCGGAGCCCCAGTCGTACCTGAAGTATATAAGATGCAAAACAAGTCATGATGCGGGTCAATCGCAACGGCCGGCAATGGCTGTTCTGTTGAGCGGGCGATGAGTTGATCAAGGGAATCAAACCCTGATTTAGCAAAACGGACTGTGATCGCTTTATCTACAATGGCCTGAATGAAATCCAATTCAATATGTTTTTCGAGTTCTTCACATATAAAAATGACTTTCATTCCGGAGTTTTTTATAATATGTTCGATTTCATGCCGCCGGTATTTTGGATTAAAGGGAACGGCAATAGCTCCAATTTTAGCGATGGCAAAAAATAGTTGAACTGTTTCAAGCCAGTTCGGCAAACCAACGCCGACCCGATCTCCCGGTTTGATGCCAAGCGAAACTAGCGCCGACGCTAAACGATGAACTTCCTTATGCAAGTTGCCATATGTAATTCTGCGCCGAAGGTCGTAAATGGCCTCTTTGGATGGACTTTCCGCCGCCGCTCGTTCTAGCAGTTGGGGAACGGACAAAACACTAATGGCTTCCATCTCTCCCCATCCCTCCATTTCACAACAAGTTAAAGAATTTGATAAAACGCAATCTCTACTTTTGTAGGCTTCCGAATTCCTTCTCCAATAAATATCATTTTATTAAGAAAATCGTAATGGCCATTACTTACTTCAAAAACGGGGGTAGTTTTAAAATAATAAGAGTCTTGCGGTACATCTTCACCACGAAAAATTTTTTCTATAACTTCTTTTGGCCCATGGCGATAGCCTTTATTGACGATATAAATCGGTACCCTATCATCCGTCTCCATGATATAATGAGCCAGTATCTCTGCTACCCCGTCTTTCCGAATTAATTGGTAATCCGCTCCTCCGGGAAGCACCTTCCCTCTCATCCGCGCCCCCTCAAAACTCCCACCAATAATTGGAATTACTCTTCGGTATCCGATTCCTACATCTCCGATTTCGATTGGTTTTCCCACTTCAATGTGGGCCGTAAATACGTGTTCAAGTTTGATGGTTATCCCTCCTCACCATTGAATTGGATCCTCTTTGGCTATAATTACGAAACAGTTGCCCGTTCACTAGTTGTCTGAACTTGCTCTTTATGGTAAACGGCGTATTTTTCTTGTACGAATAACACTGCTAGTCCCCCTAATACCGCAGCGCTGGCGATCGCCACAAAGTTATACTGAGGTGATAAGTTAAGGGACAACAAAATCCCTACAAATGTCGGAGCAACAATTCCTCCTATCCGGCCAAACGCCATTGTGCTTCCTAAGGCAGTGGATCGCATCTTTTCTGGATAATATTGAGAAACAAACGCGTTAGCAATGTTTTGGACACCGACCGAAGCCGCACCAATAATGGCAATGAGAACAAAAGCGACCATCATGCTGTTCGCAAAACCAATGAGCGATAAAGCAACCGCTCCACAAAAGAATAGTGGAACAAGCACTTTCTTAAACCCCCATTTATTAACCAACGGACCAAAAACAACGGTACCAATGATCGCCCCAATTTGCATCACAGCGGTGAACGTGAGACTGGAACTCAAATCATAGCCAACTTCCATCATTAACCTTGGAAGCCATGTATTCATTGAGTAAATGAGAACAAATGCACTAAAGCAAGATAGCCAAAACATCACTGTGCTAAACGCCCGCTTCTCTGTGAATAATTTCACGATAGGCAAAGAAACTTGAGTCTTTCTTTCAGGCTTGACCAGTTCAATCGTACCATCGTGACTAATATGAGGATCAACCAAAGCAAGAACCTTTCGTACTTCCTCTTCTCTTCCCTTTTCTAGAAGAAAACCAACCGACTCGGGAACGCCTTTCATTAAAAACGGGAGGAATAATACCGGAATACCTCCGATCCAATAAATAGGTTCCCAACCAACCGTCGTCAAAAGCGCCCGGCTAGTCAACGCTGCGGCAATAGCACCGACAGAATAACCACAAAAAATTGAGGCAACAATGGCTGTACGAACTCGTTTCGGAAAAATTTCTGTTGCTAGTGCGATGACATTGGGCATAACGCCGCCGAGACCAATCCCAGCAATGATCCGAGAGATGGTAAATAAAATTGGATTTGGAGCAAAGCCAGCAAGGAAAGTAAAAAAGCCGAATAAAAATGTAGTCAACAAAATAATTTTTTTACGTCCCAATCGATCTGCTAGCATGCCAAATAATACCGCTCCAATGGCTGTTCCAATCACCGTATAGCTGCCGATGGCACCAGCTGTGACATCCGAAATTCCCCATTCTTGAATCAATAAAGGAACCGAAGCACCATAAATGACGACATCATACCCATCAAGCGTAATCACTAGAAACAGCCAAATCATAAGCCAAATGTGGAACGAGTGGATTCGGCTATTGTCAATCACATCGGCTGGGTGAATGGATTTCACTTGGATTCCCTCCCTAATCTATTTACGTTTTTCCCTTGTCATCCGCTGCCTTTAGGATGTTAATAAAGACCGATCCATCCCCAAAGGCAGCGAACATCTATTCGAGTCGGTCGGACAGTGAACTTGCTTAATAACCCCTGCTCTCCGTTGCTTACCCTCAATATCTACTTTCCGCTAAACACCGGCTTTCTCTTTTCGGCAAACGCCCGCATTCCTTCTTTTCGATCTTCGGTCGCAAAGGCATTTCCAAAGCAGGAAGTTTCCACCATCAACCCTGACTGCAAGTCAACATTGGCTCCCGTGTTGACCGCTTCTTTGAGCATGCGCATGGCAATGGCCGGTTTTTGCGCCAATTTTCCCGCCCATTCTTTCGCCGTCGACAAAAGTTCGTCGGATGGGACGACTTTGTTTACCAAATGAATGGCAAGCGCCCGCTGGGCATCGATCATTTCACCGAAATAAAGCAATTCTTTCGCCACCCCTTGGCCGACGATGCGCGGCAACCGCTGCGTCCCACCGCCACCCGGAATAATGCCAAGGTTGATCTCCGGGAAGGCAAATTTGGCATTCTCAGAACAAATGCGCAAATCGCATGCGAGCGCCAATTCGCAGCCCCCTCCGAGCGCCAGACCGTTCACCGCCGCGATCACCGGCTTGGATGCGTTTTCAACTTTCAAAAACGCGCTCCGCGATATTTTGTTCATTTCCATCATGCCGGCCAAATCCAAGTCCATCATTTCATGAATATCGGCACCGGCCACAAACGCTTTTTCTCCTGCTCCGGTAATGACCATCGCCCCCACTTGTTGGTTGGCTTCGAGCTCATCGATCAAGGCAGATAGCTCTTGAAACACTTTTGTATTCAACGGATTGAGCGGAGGTCGGTGAATGGATACAACCGCCACTCGGTTTTCGATTTCACACTGCAAAAATTCGTAGTTCACAGCTCATTCCTCCTCCTAGAATTTTTAGCGACGTAGTGGTGGCGTACAGCGAGCATCGCCGTTTCATCCTTATTGGGCATCATCGTAATCATAAAACCCGGCTCCTGTTTTTCGGCCGAGTCTTCCTGCTCGGACAAGTTGTCTCAACAGTAAAGGAGCGGCAAACCGATCGTCCTTAAACTCTTCGTAAAAATAGTCCATAACATGAAGGCCAATATCGACCCCGGCGAAATCTTGCAACGTAAACGGCCCCATTGGGTAGTTCAAACCGAGCGTCACCGCTTTATCGATGTCTTCCATCGAAGCTACTCCCTCCTCAACGAGGCGAATCGCTTCGATAAATTGCGGAATCATAATACGGTTGACGATGAACCCTGGGGAATCTTTTTTCACCTCAACCGGCTCTTTTTTCAGTTTCCGAGCGAACTCTTTCGTCTGTTCGACCGTTTCATCGCTCGTTTTATATCCGCGTACTACTTCAACGAGTTTCATCAGCTGCGGGGGATTGAAAAAATGCATGCCAACGACTTGGCTTGGACGGTTGGTGGCAGAAGCGATTTCTGTGATGGACATCGATGATGTGTTCGTCGCTAGGATGGCGTGTTCTGGTGCAATGTTGTCCAATTGGGAAAAAACTTCTTTTTTCACCTCCATGTTTTCGATGACCGCCTCAATAATGATATCCGCCTGCTTCATGTCCTGCAAACTAGTCGATCCCTTCACCCGTTCTAGCGCTTCATGTTTTTGCTCGGCGGTCAGCTTCCCTTTGGCCACGCTTTTATCCATAAATACTTCCATTCGTGAGCGCGCTTTTTGCAGCATATGCTCGTCGATGTCCACTAAGATGACGTCAAATCCCGATAACGCAGCCAAATTGGCGATGCCGCCTCCCATTGTACCGGCTCCCACGACTCCGATCATTGATACCATTCGTCAAACCCTCCTATATTTTTAGAATTTTCTATATTATCTTTGCTATTAATTATAAAAAAGGTGAATATAGAAAAAATACCTGCATAATGCAGGAAAACACGCTTATCTTTTCAGTATTTTGGCGGAGGGCATTCCATATAAATCGTACAACTTTAACGCCATCATCAAGTTGAACCTCTGCTCTGCCCCTCCTAAGGAGAAGCCGAGCATTTCCTCGATCTTCTCAAGCCGGTATTGAAGGGTACTGCGGTGAATATACAGCTTTTCGGCGGTTTCGGTCAAATGGCCATTGCAATCGAGAAAGACACGAATCGTTTGCAGCCAATCCACGTTTCGCTCCGCGGAATGCCGGATTAACGGGCCAAGATATTTGTCGACAAACAGTTTCGCAGCCTCCAATTCTTTTAAATGGTGCAATACCGTGTAGGCCCCAAGCTCGTCAAAAAACGCCAAGCTTGTCCCTTGAAAACTATGAAGAATGACCTGCAACGCTTGCACAGCCTGCTGATAGCAAAAATAATAGTCACGGATCGATGCTGTCCTCCCCCCGATACCTAAAAGCGCTCGGCAAGACGCCCCCTCCTCCTTAATCCACTCGTTGATCCGATGGTGCCACGCCTTCCAATATTTCGCGGGCTGCTTCCTCTCCTTGCTTGCCGGAACGATCAAAATATACCGATCGTCGATGGCGCCGTATAAGAGAGAAGGATCTTCGACGGCGATCCGCGCTTTTAAACGGTCCCATAACGCTGTTCTCTCGACATTTGGCTTGAACAAATCCATCTGCTCTTCCGATTCAGAAAACTGCAAATGCAAGATAGCAATGCGATGCTCTTCAAAAATATTCCACTGAAATACATTAGCGTATTGAATGATGCTCTCTTCCTCTTCAATTTCCGCGGTCAATAGTTTATGCAAAAAGCTATCTTTCAGCTGTTCCCTTGTATCAAAAACAAGCTTCTGTTTCATAAACTGGATGGAAAAAATATTAAGAGCCAGTTCGACGCTTAGATGGAAAAAATCATCGATTTCTTGCGGATGCACGTCAATGGCTAAATAGCCGACCACGTCTCCTCCGCTATTGATCGGCCAAACCGTCAACGAAACATCCGACCATCCATCAAGCAGGATATATCCCCTCATCCCGCTTTGCCCAACGGCTTGTCTTAATGCCTCTTTGGCGATGTCCTGCAGCTGTTGCTCGCTTAGCCGCCCCAATTCATAAGCGATCGGTCGCATAAAGCGGTCAAAGACAATGACAGCTTTGGCAAACATTTGACTGAATGTTTTCGTAATACCATGAAAGTTTTCATACTGGATCGTCTCTTTCATTAATTTTTGTTGATATTGAAGAAGAAGACGGAGGCGATGGGTATGATCCCGTTCCTGCTGATACAGTCGGACATTTTCTAGCATGACGGCAACGTAGTTAGCCAGCATATCTAAAATTCCTACATCTTCTTTCGTAAATGTTCCTTCATTTTTTCGTTCGACATGCAAAACACCGATCGTTTTAAAGTTGACAACAAGCGGAACCGTTAACTGATCCCCGCCTGGTTTCTCTAAAAACGGAAAGTAGTCGCTTACCCGGTAATTATTTTTCACCATAATTTGATGCGGGCCGCTTACTTTACCATACGCAGGAGGATGAAAAACGAAACTATCGTCTTCTTCCCGGTATAAATACATACAGGCACCGCTCGCGTTCGTCCCTTTTCCAGCTCGCTCAACGATTTTTTCAACAAACCGCTCAAGCGGCGTATCGAGCGAAAAGTGTTGCGCAAGCCACTCGAGGCCAACCATTTTTCGCCGCTGCCTTTCGTTTTTCTTGGCGACCGTAATGGCTAAAGCGACATCCTCTCCGAAATTGTCAAACAGTTGTCGCGCCTCGGCTAGCAGCAAAACATAGCGCCGAAAACCGATTATACAAATGCCATATCCGTTTTCTTCATCTTTAATTGGAACACTAAACCATGTTTTAATCCCATTTCTTTTCAATAAGTCAATCAATCGACATGTGCACGCTTCATCCACCTCTTGAAACGTCGTGCTCCCTTCAAATAGCCGCGGCAGGCAGCTGGCGATCGCAATTGGCGGATGAGAAATCCCGCGGCGAAAATCGCCCTGATACAGTGTCGGAACAACATTATCCCCTTCCTTTAACACGATGGCGATCAAGTCACATTCCAGCTCCGCCCGAAACGAAGTCACTAAGTATTGCAACGCTTCTCCTTCTGTATCAAACTTCACTAGTTTTCGCGCCGTCGTCCGCAAATGGCTTTCAATTTTTTTCATCAGCTTTTGCCGCTTACTGTCATCCATAATACCTGTCCCCTTTGCTTATAGTCTTTCAACAAACAGAAAGGTTGTTATTAAGTCCCTACCACTTAATAACAACCTTTCTCTCCGTTGCGGAAAAGAGTTCAGCTCGTTTGTAATTTCGCTGCCAGTGTTTTCGCCAGCTCAAGGAAAAAGTCGAGTGCCTCCGGATTGGCCATTGAACCTGGGTTGACCGCTTTTTCGAGCGGGAAGCCTAAGAGTAGTTTGCGAATCGGGATTTCCATTTTCTTTCCGTTTAACGTCTTTGGAATTTGCTTCACCTCATAAATGTCATCCGGAACGAAGCGCGGCGAGACATGTTGCCGGATCGACTGGCGAATGCGGTCTTTCAGCTCATCATCGAGCTCCACGCCCGACTTAAGAACGACAAATAGCGGCATGAACGATTGCTTGCCCATCATTTCCAAGTCAACAACAAGGCTCTCGAGCACCCCGTCAACCGCTTCAACGGCGCGGTAAATTTCACTCGTGCCCATGCGGACGCCGGCGCGGTTGATCGTTGAGTCGGAGCGGCCGTAAATGACGCAGCCGCCTTGTTCGTCAATTTTAATCCAATCACCGTGCTTCCAGACACCCGGATACGTGTCGAAATAGCTGTTCCGGTACCTCTCCCCGTCCGGGTCATTCCAGAAAAAGAGCGGCATCGACGGCATCGGCTTCGTAATGACGAGCTCACCGACTTCATTGACAAGCGGTTGGCCGTTTTCATCAAACGCCTGCACATCGGCTCCTAGCGCACGGCATGAGAGGACACCGGCACGCACCGGCAAAATCGGCGAACCGACGACAAACGCGGTGCACACATCTGTTCCACCGCTGCACGATGCCAGACAAATGTCGTCCTTCACGTTTTCATACACCCAGGCGAACCCTTCGACCGTCAGCGGCGAGCCGGTCGAAAGCACCTCCTCAAGCTTTGATAAATCATAGTGCTCCTTCGGTTTGAGACCGTGCTTCATGCAGACGTTAATAAACGCTGCGCTTGTGCCAAAATGGGTGATTCCCGCTTTCTCCGCGAGCTCCCATAAAACGTTGCCGTCCGGATATGTCGGACTGCCATCATAAAGAACTACGGTCGCCCCAGTAAGCAATCCACCGACTAAATAATTCCACATCATCCATCCGGTCGTCGTAAACCAGAAAAACGTGCTCTCCGGCGTCAAATTATCAGAGATCGACAGCGCTTTCAAATGTTCAAGCAAAATGCCGCCATGCCCTTGGACAATTGGCTTTGGCAAACCAGTCGTTCCCGAAGAATACAAAATCCAGAGCGGATGATTAAACGGAACGTTTTCATAAACAAGCTCCGCCTTATTGGCCACCACATCGTCCCACAGCACCACCCCGTCATCAGGTGCCTCCATTTGTTCACGCCAATACGGAAGCAGCACCGTCTTTTTCAATGACGGCAGCTTGGCGCGCAACTCAGAAACGACGGGCATTTTATCAAACTCTTTGCCGTTGTATTGGCAACCGTCGACGGCAAACAATACGGTCGGCTCGATTTGCACGAACCGGTCGATGACGCTGCCGGCGCCAAAGTCCGGCGAACAGCTTGACCAAATGGCGCCAATCGAGGCGCAAGCCAAAAACGCCATCACCGTCTCGGGAATATTCGGCATATAAGCTACCACACGATCGCCGCGCTTCACTCCCATTTCCCGCAGTGCCTGAGCGATCGCTGCTGTCTTTTCGGTCAGCTCTTGCCATGATACTTCCCGGTATGGGACACGTTCGGAACGGAAAATCAGCGCCGGGCGGTCAGCACGCGCATGGCGGAAAATATGTTTCGCATAGTTGAGCGTCGCGCCTGGAAACCACTCCGCCCCTGGCATCTTTCGCTCCCGCAGCACACATTCATACGGTGTCTCTGCCTGCACACCAGTGTATTCCCAAACCGTTTCCCAAAACTGTTCAAGCTGTTCGACCGACCATGTCCACAATTGGCGGTACGAGGCGAACGATAGCCCCTTGTTTTCTTTCAGCCAGTCCATATACCGCTGTATATTGGAATGTTTGATTTGTTCGTCCGTCGGTTGCCAAAGGATTGTCCCTTCCGTAATCGCTTTCATTTTGTCGTGCGTCAATGGACGCCGTCACCGCCTTCCTTCTGTTTTTTATTCAGACTATTTATATGATAACATTCTTTCATATTATTTTGAATATATGTTTCTTCGACATCCTTGTCGGAAAAGAACGGAACAAATCCATTGACAAAAAGCCGACACTGGAATAAGATAAACACAAAAGTTGGTCTTGGTAAAAAAAATGTCCCTTGTCAAAAATGTTGACGGGAGGGAAACTTTTATGGCTAAACGAAATAATCGGTGTCTCTCCGAGATGAAACCGGGGGAGCGATTCCGCATTGAGAAAGTGGCCATTCCTGACGCTGTGCTAAGACGAAGACTGCTTGATTTAGGTTTTGTACCCGGCGGGGAAGTCGAAGTCGGGCAGAGAAGCCCACTTGGCGACCCGACCGCTTATTATGTATGTGGAACAACGATTGCATTAAGAAAAGAAGAAAGTAATTACATTTATGGGGAGAAGATCGGTCATGATTAATGCGACATACACGATTGCCTTGATGGGGAATCCGAATACCGGAAAAAGCACGTTGTTTAACGTTCTGACGGGACTGCGCCAACATACTGGCAACTGGCCTGGAAAAACCGTCACCCATGCAGAAGGAGAATTTGTCTATCGCGGCATAGCGTATCGGATCGTGGATTTGCCGGGCACATACTCTCTCTATTCCAATTCGGCCGATGAAGAAGTGGCACGCGATTTCCTTCTGTTTGAACGTCCTAATATAACAATCGTTGTTGTTGATGCCACAGCACTCGAGCGCAACTTGAACTTGGTGCTTCAAGTATTGGAAATGACCGACCGCGTTATTGTCGCTATCAATCTCATAGATGAAGCAAAAAAGAAAGGCATTCGCATCAACACCAAAAAACTGGCAACCAAACTTGGCGTGCCGGTTGTGCCGATGTCTGCCCGCAACAAGGAAGGAATCGATGAGCTGTTAAAAACCGTAGATGCTTTCGTCCATGGCCAGCTTCACCCTACTCCGATCGCCGTTCCATACAGCGTAGAAATTGAACAAAGCATTGCCAAACTGCTTCCGCTCGTCAAAGAAATCGTGGGGGATGACTATCCGGCTCGCTGGGTCGCACTCCGGCTGCTTGACGGTGATACCTCACTTCTTAGCGCTTTGAACCAGCAGCCGCCACGGCTCACAAAGGAGGAAGCTCCGTATGCATGTTGCGGATCGGTCAAATCTGTTTGATCGTTTAATGGAAGAAGCACAATCGTTGGCACCAGCCGATACGCGCGAACAAATCGTCACCGCCATCTTTCAAACATCAGCCGCGCTTTGCCGGGAAACGGTCACAAATGCGCCTAAGGCCGCAAAAGACCACACTTTGCAAATCGATCGGATCGTCACATCGCGGCGCTGGGGATTCGTCATCATGCTGGCGATGCTCGCCGCTGTCCTTTACATGACGATCGCTGGAGCAAACGTATTGTCTGAATCGCTTGCCCACCTGTTCGGATGGGTAGAACAATATTTGACCCTGTTGTTTCAAGCCGTTCATGCACCTCACTGGTTGTACGGCCTCCTTGTGCTTGGCTTATACCGCGGCACCGCGTGGGTCGTCAGCGTGATGTTGCCGCCGATGGCCATTTTCTTTCCAGTGTTCGCCTTGCTCGAGAATTATGGCTATTTGCCACGCGTCGCCTTCAATCTTGACCGCCTGTTTAAAAAGGCGGGCGCACACGGCAAACAGGCGCTGACGATGGCTATGGGCTTTGGATGCAACGCCGCCGCCGTCATCTCAACACGCATTATCGAATCGCCGCGTGAGCGGACGCTCGCCATTTTGACGAACAGTTTCGTTCCTTGCAACGGGCGATGGCCGACGTTGATTTTGCTCTCTTCCTTATTTATGGCAGCTGGTTATACAGGGAGCTGGAACACACTCGTCACTGCCGCGGTGGTCGTCGCCATGGTACTGTTTGGCATCATCGTCACGTTAACCGTTTCATGGGTCTTATCCAAGACAGCCTTGCGCGGCATCCCAACCCATTACACTTTGGAACTGCCGCCATATCGGCGCCCGAAAATCGCTGAGACCGTCATTCGCGCCACACTGGATAAAACGTGGTACGTACTCAAACGCGCCGTCACCGTTGCCGCCCCAGCTGGTGTCATCACTTGGGTGCTCGGCAACGTCCCCATCGGCGACACAACCGCGCTTTCCGCTTTCGCTGGTTGGCTCGATCCGTTTGCGAAGACCATCGGACTTGACGGCTATATTTTGATGGCTTTTCTCTTAGGGCTTCCAGCCAACGAAATCGTCTTGCCGGTTTTGTTGATGGGGTATTTATCGGCCGGAGCGTTAACGGAAATCGATAGCCTCCATTCGCTCAAACATATTTTTCTCGCTCATGGATGGACGTGGCTGACGGCACTCAATATGATGCTGTTTTCACTTCTCCACTACCCGTGCGGCACGACGCTTGTCAACATTTACAAAGAAACGAAAAGCACGAAATGGACGTTCGTTGCCTTTGCCTTGCCGACAGCAATTGCTGTTGCCGTCACCTTTACGACCGCTCGGCTAGCGAGATGGCTTGGACTCGTATGACTATTGTGACGAAGAAATCAAACTATCACGCTACAAAGGAAACGATATACTTCTGCCATGAAGATCGTTCGCTCCCTCTATTTTTAGGGACAGAGGCGTTCCCGCACGATCTTGCAAACAGCAAAGCCCCGCTTCCAATCACGGGAAGTGGGGCTAGCTATGTGTCTATACTTTTTTTATTTCTTTGATATGAGAAGCGTCACCTTCAACGATAACACGAAATTCATCATGATGCGCCTCAACGATTGTCACGCTCGTGCCGTACATATACGGAGGCGCCCAAAGATCATCGAGCGGCACACCTTTGAATGCCGCTATGAGCGTTTTCAGCACGACACCGTGAGTGACGACCAAGACCGTCTTCCCTTGATGCCGCGCAATGATGCGCTGCACCGCTTCAAGCGCCCGCTGTTGCACGTCCCAAAATCGTTCACCGCGCTGTGGCACATACAAATGGGGGGCGTTCCAAAAATGGTCGAACAAAACCGGATCCATTTGCTGAATTTCATCATGCGTCTTTCCTTCCCAGTCGCCAAGATGCATTTCACGCAACTGCTCGTCTTGATAAATCGGAATGGGCCGCTCACCACGGACGAGTTCCGCTGTTTCGAACGCCCGACCGCTCGTGCTCGCATAAATCGCTGTCAACTCGACCGCTTCAAGCCGTTGCCCAAGCCGTTTGGCGTCTTGCCGCCCTTTTTCGGTAAGCGGCGAGTCTTGCCATCCTTGCATCCGCTTTTCCACGTTCCACTGCGTTTCCCCATGTCTTGTTAAATACAGCGTTGTCGTCATCCTTCTCTCCGTCCCTCTATTCATCATTTCAATTACATATGAAGAAGCGAGTAATTCGGCATACGGTTTTGCCTCCATACTCTTAAGCCCAAAAGCACCCTATGGTTATTTCTCCGTTTCTACGCAAATGACCTGCTTGAACGATGCATCCTTTTTTCGCTAGTTTTGAAGAGTGATAGAAACACCGCATGATCAAATTTCTTTCACCAATGTTATCAACTCGATCTCTTCCGGTGTTTGTATCCGCTCTGTCGCGTAAAATCCATGTCGCTCATAAAAGCGAATGGCTGGCGCGTTGCTGCTTCCGGTCGTCACGATGATGTTACTTGCCGATGGCTCTTGCTTGATGGCAAAATCGAGCAATGCGCTCGCGATCCCTTGACGGAAACAATCCGGGTCAACCATCAGCCGGCAAAGGAAAAGCGTCTGTCCACCCCGCTCGTAAGCGATCGCCCCCACTAACTGTCCGTCGCGAAAATAGCCGAAAAAACGTTCGGTGCACTGTTGCAGCGTACCAACGGTGTCGCGAAGCGGCGGGAGCGCCGTGTTGCCAATGATTTGCGCTTCGACCGCGTACGCACGCTGCTGCAAGCGCAACACCTGAACAGCCGTTTCGCGATCCGTCACGTTGAGTTCCATGATCATCTTTTTCCCCTCCCATTAGCCCAACAAGCGGCCTAGTGAGGCCGCCTGCGGTTCCATCAATGAATCACCTCGTCCATCGCTTCCGGCAGCGAACGGTAACCTTTTTTCTCTTGGCCGTCTTTTCTGACCGTCCATTCCTGCTTTTCGAGCGCCAATTCGCCGCGTTCGTTCTGAATAAACGGCATATGGATCGTGATCATCTCACCATCTTTATTGATCGTATAGCCGACATAATAACGGTTTCCTTCACCGCGCTCCTCGAAAATGCCGACTTGATCAAGTCCGTACGTCTCCATCATCGGCTCGAGTGTGTCGATAAATTCTTCGAGAATCACTCTTCTTGGCGCAAACTCCATCTTTTTTCCTCCTCTTGCACAGTGATCGATTTTAGTGTGCGATAAGCGGAGGAAAATCATGTGCAGAAATGACAAGGTGACAATGGCCGGTCACCACAGACAGCGCGGTTGTACGGTTCGAGCCATTGCTGCAGCTTTCTCGCCTCATGCGAAGGATTCAAGTCACTCCATAGTGGCAATCCATTTTCGAAAGAAGCGACACTTGCGGCTCGGTCTCTATCTCTTCGGCTAACACTTCCATATCCAGGCTTTTTCGCCAAATGAATAGTTGTCTCCACGATCGTCCGCGTCGTTTGAATTTTCAACAATGCCACTATTGACACAAGCCACACCGCTAAAGCCGTGGAATCGTTGGAAACTCCCGTCTATATGGACAGGATGCTGGCTAACTCCCCCTATCCAGCGGTGAACATTGTCATGCTTTCCTTTTGAAGATTGTTATTTTCTCTTTCGGCAAAAAAACTGTTGATTTTTTATGGACATCCTTAGATGTTAATAACATAAATCTCCAATAAACAGACATAGCATCTTGCATCGTAGGATTGATAGGTTGTTCGATGTTTCTTAGGGGATGACGTATTTTTTATCAACATCAAACTGAATCATCTTTAAGCCAGCATCAATCTTTTTAAGCTGTTGTTCAATTGGCGGCAAATCAATCACAATTTGTTCTGCCCTTCCCTCGCCTTTTTTGTTATTATCATAATGGAGCATAAATCACTTTTTTGTCAATTTCTCTGTCATGCATGAACTTGGAGTGGAGAACATGTTTGATGTGGATCATTTTATCGGTGAACGACAACCGAAACGTGCCAAATGGAACTCTTTCGTCTCCGGCTTTGCATCCTTAGGCATCTTTTTTACAATCACGATGGTAGGCATTGTGATTGCCCCTATTTTCTTTCTCATAGCGGCAATGATCGCATGGGTTCGCAACTCCCGCTACCCCGTTATCAAAATGACTTGCCTGCATTGTGATCGAAAACTGAAAGTTGAGCCAGAAGTCACGAAGTTTACATGCCCGTACTGTTGCATTACCCTAAGAAAAAACGGAGATGTTTGGAAAAAGGGAGATGTTGACTGGATAGAGTAAAAACATATCCAATATTTTTTAAAAACATCACAACAAACATGATAGACTGCTAAATACATCGATTTAAAAAATCTCCCTTCGGAAGCCAAAATATTTGCAAACTGTCTGTCACTTGAAACTGGACACGATCGATGGCTGATATTCGATTTCATCCAATCACGAAATTCATTCAAGAGGTCTATTCTCCTCATTCATTTTTCTGATTTCCTTGTTCTCTTTCAATATACGAGTTATTGTGGAGAAAGACTCGTCCTTTGGCAACCAAAGTTGGCGATTTAGATCCAAACCGGGGGCGCCAACTTCAATCAGTTTTGATAACTCGATTCCACTTTCCACCTTATGCCATTGATCGATCGGACAGAGCAACAAGCCCTTTACATCGTCTCCTGGACAACGTTTGCTCCAATCTTCCAGTTCAGCCAGAAACAAAGCAAAATAGATATACGGGCCTGTTGGAAGACCTGGAGCGTACGGTTGACAAGGATTTGGATTTGCAACTCTTTCCAATAATAGAGGGGCAGGACGGTCCATGACGGATACTTGATAGAGACGTTTAGTATCTTTATCGTGAAAATAGGTAACTGGTGAATGAAGAAGGTTTACTCCTGTGCTAAGTTCTTCTTTGGCTTCGCGTAATGCACAATCCCAGACTGACTCGCCTAGCTCCTGTCCTCCTCCAACTCCGCCCACTCTCCAGCAGGTATTTTCCATATCCTTTGGTAATCCATCTATGTTCAATGTCACAGGCAGACAATTTTCACGAGTGAGAACAACTCCTGCACAAAAGGGCTGGTTGTTGGTGATTTCCCCGATATGTAAAGAGAGTGTTCCCATCGATTTTTCAACTCCTTTACTTACCAATACGATCCCACGGCATTTGGCTAGATTACGATTCTTAACCATGTTCGTTCTTGGCTTGGTCCTCTAGACAAACCGCTCGATTCTCACCGACCAACTTAGCTTATGTAAGAAGCCACGTCTTGTGTTTACAATCTTTTCATACCATCGTTACCTCGGCATAGATCGAAATATACACTATGACCGTCACTTCCGTTTTTAAAAATCAACCAATTCCATCCAATGAAAAACGCCCACTAGCGGCCGACTGGTCATCCAGTTTGCCGCTGGCGGGCTTTAAGCGGACACGTTTGGCAACACGTTCCTCCTTTTGTTTGCACGTACAAGCAGCACGTCGTCCGTTGCATACCGCTCGCTCCTTTAAAGAAGCGGCGGAGCGGGTTGTCTTTTTGGCCAAACAGGCGGCCATCAGCTTCATAAATGAGGAAGCGGAAATCGTCCCGCAGCCGGTCGGCAACCGGGGCAAGCGACTCGTCCTCCAACCAACGTTCATATACCCAGTACACGTAAATCGCGACATTTTCCCATAAGACAAGCGGCGATATGCGCGTCAGGTGCCGCAATTGGGCGATGAGCGGCGCGAACAAACTGGCGAACACGTCATGAACAGCTTGCTCACGCCAGCGGCTGCGCTCAATGTCGCACACTTCCGCTTCCGGCGGCTCAAGGCGAAAACGCGGCATCCACATTTCCCCTTCGTCATCCGTATCCAGCCAAATTCGTCTAGGATCGAGCACAAGCCGCTTGTTCCATATCGACATGGCGTATAAGGCCATCGGCGCCAAAAAGCTTAACCGCTTGACAAGCATCGATGCCGCGACGGCGTCATTCGCCGCCCCCATCTCGTTGCGCACGTGCGCAACATACTTAGCGAGCTGCTCGTCATCATGAAGCAGCTGAGCAAACAACATCGATGACGAGACATTAGCGGTCCCGCTTGAGAAACGGTACGTTTCCAATGCTTTGATTTCTGCTTCGCTTAACCTCATCACGATACGCCTTCTTTCTGTAGAATGTGCCGCCCTTTTCCGTATGGGATGCAAAGCGGGGTGCCAAAGAGCGGGTCGTACGTAATTTGGCAGTCCATCTGAAATACATCTTTCACCAGTTGGCGAGAAATGACATGTTCTGGCTTCCCTTCTGCATACACTGTTTTGTCGCGAATGGCGACGAGATGATGCGCATATCGACAAGCCAAGTTTAAATCGTGGAGCACCATGACGATCGTCCGTTGTTCTTTTTCATTTAACTCAAACAATAAATCTAAAATGTCAATTTGATGTGCCAGATCCAAATACGTCGTCGGCTCGTCAAGCAAGATAATGTCCGTTTCTTGCGCCAGTGTCATGGCGATCCACGCGCGTTGACGCTGTCCGCCGGAAAGTGAATCAACCGGCCGCTCGGCGAGCTCCGTAAGCCCGGTCGCCGCTAAGGCGCGCGCAACGGCACGCTCATCTTCTTCGCTCCATTGCTTTAGCCACGTTTGGTATGGGTAACGCCCTTGCTTGACGAGCTGCAACACAGTCAGCCCTTCCGGAGCTGTAGGCGACTGCGGCAAAATGGCGAGCCGGCGGGCGATTTCTTTGGTCGGCTGTTTGGCAATCTCTTTTCCATCGAGCAAAACGGCGCCGCCTGTCGGCTTTAACAGTCGGGCCAAAGCGCGCAGCAGCGTCGATTTGCCACAGCCGTTCGCGCCGATCAACACCGTCACTTTTCCTTTTGGAATCGTTAAATGCAAGCGATCAATAATGAGCGCTTCCCCGTACGCTAAAGTCAACTCTTTCGCCTGCAGCGCTTCCATGCTTGCCCCTCCCTCATTATGTTTTCCGGCTTCGATACAACAAATAAATAAAATATGGCGCACCGAGTGCAGCTGTAAATACACCCGCCGGAATTTCTGTCGGCGCTAAAAGCATTCGCCCGGCGAGATCTGCTCCCATGACTAACACGCCGCCCAACAGCGCGGCCGTCGGAAGCAGCGCACCAAACGCTGAACCAACAAGCCGGCGCGCCATATGCGGCGCCATCAGCCCAACAAATCCGATGCCGCCGGCGAAGGCGACCGCTCCCCCAGTAAGCGCTGTGCTCAGCAAAACAAGCCCTAGACGTTGCCGTTCAACCGCGCTGCCAAGCCCGATTGCCAGCTCATCTCCTAATTCCTGCACATTAACATGCCGGGCCGCGAGCATAACCACAAGAAGCAGTCCAACGACCAATGGCGCCATGAACGAGACATGTTGCCAAGAGGCACCATATACGCTGCCGGTGATCCAAACGTTCGCCTGATTCGCTCGGTAAATCGGCCCGACGATCATCAATAGTGTTGTCAACGCCTGCATCAAGGCGGAAATGCCAATGCCAACAAGCACAAGCCGAAGCGGAACGAGACCATTTTTCCACGCCAACATATACACAACCCAAGCGGCAGCCGTAGCGCCGAGAAAAGCGGCAAGCGGCAACCAGTGAATGCTGACGGTGAGAGAGTTGTTTTCGTCGCTAAACAGCGCCAAAAAGGCGACGACCGCAGCGGCCGCCCCTCCGGTGATCCCGAGCACATCCGGTGAAGCGAGCGGATTGCGCACCATTCCTTGCAAAATCGCACCTGCTGCCGCAAGCGCCATTCCAGCCAGCCAAGCGACCAACACGCGCGGCAGACGGAACGTTAAAATGACCGTCTGGTGAATTTCCTCACCATAGCCAAGTAGCGCAGTGGCAGCTTCGACTGGCGAAATGCTCATCTCCCCGCTGCCGACGCTGACGAGAAAAAGCAAAACTGCAGCTGCCCCAAGCGCAGCGATCACAACAGCAGCTTTTTTGTCATAGAAAAATGATACATAGTTTCCCATTCGGACAGTGATGTATTTTTTCATTTCGTGGTGATCCCCCTGCGGGCAATGTAGACGAAAAACGGAACACCGATCAACGCGGTGACAATGCCGACGGGCACTTCACGCGGCATGAGCACGTAGCGAGCCCCAATATCAGCAGCCAACAGCAAAATCCCACCAAGCAAAGCGCAGTACGGAAGCAGCCAGCGATGGTCAATACCGGCCAGCGCCCGCGCCATATGCGGCACCATGATGCCAATAAAGCCGATCGGACCAGCGACAGCAACCGATCCGCCAGCGAGCAGCACGACTAACAGAGCAGCGGCGGCTTTGATCACATTCGTCCGCTGTCCGAGTCCTTTCGCTACATCGTCTCCCATCATTAAGATGTTGACATGGCGCGCCAACAACATGGCTCCGAGCCAGGCCGCTGCCAAATACGGAAAGACGGTTACCAACAATTCCAACTTCCGGCCGGCGACCGATCCGGCCAGCCAAAAGAGCACTTCTTCGAGCGCTTTTTCGTTCATCGCCAACATTCCTTGCGTCAGCGAGGCAAATAAGGCAGCGACGGCTGTGCCGGCAAGCGTCATCTTCAGCGGTGTCAGTCCTTCTTTTCCTGCGGCGCTGATCACAAACACGATTGCCGCCGCCATCGCCGCCCCAATAAATGCGACCCATGACAACATTTGCATGGAAGAGATGGAAAAAAACGTGACCATAACAACAATGAAAAAACCGGCCCCTGCATTAATCCCGAAAATGCCCGGCGAAGCGAGCGGATTTCTCGTCAGCGCTTGCATGAGCGCCCCGGCCATCGCTAAGCTTGCACCGACCGCTGCGGCAATGAGCGCCCGCGGCAACCGGACCGTCGCCACAACTAAATGGGCGTTCGAGCCGTTATTGTCGATCAATGCTGTTATCGCCTGTCGCCAGTTCGTATCAGTATATCCGTATACAATGCTCATCCACATGGCAGTAAGAAGCAAGATGAATAGCCCAATGAGGCCAAGCGCTTTTTGCCGGTTTGTTGCTAACATTCTCCTGAGGTCTCCCTTGCTTCATTAATTATATATCTATCGTTAAGTCTATTTGATAATGACTCTCATCGTCAATAATTTTTTGTGATGTTCTCATATTTTTTAATTTTATATTGACAATGATTATCGCTTTTATTTATTATACTATCGTAAATGAAATTCATTATCAACACCAAAGGGGGACGTAACTGTGAAATTGAAACATCGCTCTCTTCTTTCCGTTTTCATCCTTTCTCTCCTTCTTCTCGCAGGCTGCGGCGGAAAACAGGAAGAAGCGGGCCAATCAGCGAAAGATAACGAACCGAAAGCAGAAGAGAGCTACACGATCGAACACGCCATGGGCACGACAGAAATCAAAGGAACTCCAAAACGGGTCGTCATTTTAACGAACGAAGGAACAGAAGCGCTTCTTGCGTTAGGCGTAAAACCGGTCGGCGCTGTCAAATCGTGGACTGGCGATCCTTGGTATGACCACATCAAAGACAAAATGGACGGCGTCAAAGAGCTTGGATTGGAATCGGAACCGAGCGTTGAAGCCATTGCCGCTTTAAAACCGGACTTAATCATCGGCAACAAAATGCGTCATGAAAAAATTTATGAGCAGTTAAAACAAATCGCACCGACCGTGTTCGCAGAGACGCTGCGCGGCAACTGGAAAGACAACTTTATGCTGTATGCGAAAGCGGTGAACCAAGAAGAGAAAGGGAAGCAAGTCATTGCCGAATACGACAAGCGCGTTGAAGACTTAAAAGCGAAACTTGGCGACAAACTGAAGATGGAAGTATCGATCGTCCGCTTTCTAGCCGGCGACGTCCGCATTTACCATAAAGACTCGTTCTCCGGTGTCATTTTGGACCAACTCGGCTTCGCCCGTCCGGAATCGCAAAACGTGAACGACTTCGCGGAAACAGGCGTGACGAAAGAACGCATCCCGGCTATGGACGGCGACATCTTGTTCTACTTTACATATGAAACGGGGGACGGCAAAGCGAACGAAATAGAAAAAGACTGGATCAACGATCCGCTCTTTCAAAACTTAAACGTTGCGAAACAAGGCAAAGTGTACAAAGTGAGCGACACAATTTGGAACACCGCTGGCGGTGTGCTCGCGGCTCATTTGATGTTGGATGATATTGAGAAATACTTCTTGGAACAACAATAAAGATACAACATGAAGCTGTACAAAACGGAGCACTCCCCTCGCTCCTTTGTGCAGCTTTTTTGTTCGCTTTTGCCGCCTCCCACTCCATTTTAAGGAAACAGCAGCGCGCCTGCCTGACGGCAAGTCCGTTGCCGCCTGGCGCAAAGTATGGTACATTCAAACTATGAAACGAATCGAAGAGAAAGGAAGAAAAAGGTTGAAACGTCCGACGTGGATCGCAGCATGCATGTTGTCGTTCAGCGTTCTGCTGTCAGGCTGTGCCGATGACAGCAGCCAAGAACAAAGCCATTCGCATATAACGAAAACCGCCAACGGCGATATTCGTGAAACAACGAAATCGATTGAGCATTTGCCAAGCTTTTTAAGCGTGTTTGAGGAAGACATGGCTGTGTTGTACCAACAAGCCGCCGAGCACCGCGAACTGCTTGAGAACATCCCGTGCTATTGCGGCTGCGGCGAAGCAGCGGGGCATAAAAACAACTACGACTGCTTCGTCTATGAAAATAAACAAGATGGATCAATCGTTTGGGATGACCATGGGACGAAATGCGGCGTCTGCCTAGAGATCGCCGCTGAGTCGATCGCCGCTTATGAAGCCGGAAAATCGGTGAAAGACATCCGTCACATGATCGATGAAAAATATAAAGAAGGCTATGCCGAGCCAACGCCGACAAAGCCACTTTAATATCGACAAAAAAGCGCCGACTTCGGCGCTTTTTCTATTAAGACCGGACTCTTCTTCATTCTGATAGAGTCGGCTCCTCCAATGCTGCGAGGAAGATCAATGGCGGCTGAGGGCGGCATACAAATCATGCAATGTTTCAATGCCGAGCTCACGCAGTTCACCGAGCAAAATCGCCCAGAGCTTCACCATCGCTTCCACATCTCCGTCCGCTGTATGGCGCCGCGGACAGTCAATGCCATAGCAAGCGAGGGCATCGTCAAGCGTCGGGCACGGATGGCGGACAAGGCTGACTATTGGTTGCATATCGACAAAGCGCCAGCTCCATTTTTGCCGATAATGACGCCAAAGCACATGGCGCAAAAATGATAAATCATGGCCAATATGGTAGCCGACCAAGACACCTGCGGAAATAAATGGAACAAACGTGCGCAACGCCTCAGCAAGCGGTGGGGCGAACACAACGTCTTTCGCTTCAATGCCGGTCAAATCAGAAATATGTTCCGGAATCGGTTTTTCCGGTTTGACGAGCGTCATATATGTGCCGGTGACGAGACCATTGACCGTTTTCGCCGCTGCCATGGCTAAAATTTCGTCACCTTGCTGCGGCGAAAAACCGGTCGTTTCCATATCGATGATGACGAACGGAATATCGGTCAAACGGTCATGCCAATCAATGAAACGGTCTTTCTCTTTTTGCAGCGAGCGAAGCCAGCTTTCGTGCTGCAGTGACTGATCGTTGCCCAATAAGGCGGGCGATGCTCCGCGCGGAACGCCCAGGGCCAATAAGCGAAGCGCCCGCTGCCAAAAACGGTGCCGGTCATTCATACATCCCGACCACCCGGCGAGCAACGAAGCGTTGCAACCGCTTCGCGGTGCGCATCGCCTGCTTCAGCTGCTTTTGCTCCGCCCGGTTGAGCGTCTGCCATAATACATATTCCCGCCCGTCTTCCACCTCGGTGCTGTATTTAAGGCGAATATAATAGTAAACCGTAAGCGCCTCTTGAACATCAATAGAAAGCGCTGACGGCAATGCCCCGGACTCTGCTAGCATCCGCTGCCGCTCTAACGTCGTCACCGCTGGCACGCGCGTTAGACAAGCAAGCCATTTCAAAGCGTTAGCGATCTGCACATAACCACTTTGTTTCATATGAATCGCCCCACTGTGCGGACCCCATCGTTCTGTTTGCACATTGCCAAACCAACCGAGCGGAACACGAGGAAATTGAACATGTTCCCCCATGCGCGCCAACAGCAGCGGCCGGTCAGCAACCTCCGCAAACAACGCCCTCCTCCCTGCATCAGCCAATTCGACGTCACCATAAAGCGGCCGCATATCCATCGCGATGTACAAAAAGCGAAGGTCGTTTGGCCATCCGCCATCTAAATAGGAAGATAGCTGCCGTTCCCAGTCGCTCATCGATTGCGCCCAACGCTTATTAGTTGCCATCACATAGCCAGAACAATACGGATAACCGATCTCATACAGCATCTTCGTCCCGATGGCCGCCATATGGCGAATAAACTCGTAACAGCCCTTCTCCTCTTCTCGAACGCAAGTAAATAAGATGCCATGATCTTGATCCGTCCACACCGTCGGCTCGCGTCGGCCGATGCTCCCCATCACATACCAACACCAGGCCGACGGCCGGATGCCAACAGCCCCTTTCACTGTCTCCTGTTCGGCAAGGAAAAATACGCGACGAAACATGGCTTCATGCACGCCGACCACCTCTTCCGCCAGCTGTTCGATATGCTCAAGCGCCAGCCATCGCCGCAATTCGCGCACCAACTCGTCATGGCAGAAACGAAGATCGGTAACCGACTCGGCCGTTTTCAGCCGGTCGGTTACCGCTGCCAACATCGCTTTCTTCTCCATCTTTATCGCTGAGCGGCTGTCTTCGGCTGATAGGCCGGATCAAGCTGTTCCGGATAGCCGTAAGCGCCGTGTTCGCTAATATCAAGCCCGGAAATTTCTTGCTCCGCTGTGACGCGCAGCCCGATCGTTTTCTTCATGACATATAAGATGGCAAACGAGACGACGGCCACATATATCGCTGCACCCACCACACCAACCGTTTGTACAATCAACTGATCGAATCCACCACCGTATACTAAACCGGCTTTGCCGACACCGGTGATTTCCACTAAGCGTGGCGAAGCGAAAAATCCGGTTGAAATGGTGCCGATGATGCCAGCAATACCATGGACGGAAAAAGCGTAAATCGGGTCGTCAATCCCTTTACGTTCGAAGTAAACGGACGTCCAGAACGTGAACGATCCCGCGACAGCCCCGATAATGACCGCTGCCCACGGTTCAACGAACGCGCATGCTGCCGTAATCGCAACCAATGCCGCTAACACGCCGTTGACCATCGCCGGGATGTCCGCTTTGCCGACTAACACTTTTGCTGTCAAGATCGCGGCAATCGCTCCTGCCGCAGCAGCCAAATTCGTTGTCAGCGCGACATAGCCGAAAAACCCATCACCAACTGCCATCGTACTCCCAGCGTTAAAGCCGAACCAACCAATCCATAAAATCAAACCGCCAATCACGGTATAAACTTGGTTATGCCCAGGAATGACATTCGGTGTTTTGTCTTTATTGAACTTGCCGATGCGCGGTCCAAGCAATACAGTGGCTACAAGCGCCGCGATGGCCCCTTGCAAATGGACAACTGTTGAACCAGCGAAGTCTTGCATTCCCATTTGTCCGAGCCAGCCACCGCCCCACACCCAGTGGCCGATGACTGGATAAATAACGATCGTAAAAATCGTTCCGAAAACGAAATAGACAGACAGTTTCGCCCGTTCTGCAAAGCCGCCCCAAGCGATGGCAAGCGACACACCGGCAAAACCGAGCTGAAATAAAAATTTAAGTGCCAATGGCACATTCGCCCACGACAGCGAATCAAACGTCCCTTCCCCTTCTTGTAAAAACCACCCTTCCGTTCCGATGAAGCCGTTTCCTGCTCCAAACGTAATAGCAAAGCCAAATGCCCAAAACGCTAAAGATGCGAGCGCAAAGCTTAAAATTTGTTTACCGGCCACATGCCCGGAGTTTTTCATGCGTGTCGATCCTGCCTCAAGCAAGGCAAACCCCGCTTGCATGCCAATGACGAGCACCGCCGCGAGCATCACCCAAAGAGCATCAAGACCAAACATCAATGTTTTCTCACCCATGTACATCCCCCTTTTTGTTATTTGTTGTTACTTTTATATGTTATAATATATAACATGGTTAAGACGAATACAACGTATATTTTTATAGAATCCGCTTTCATAAATAAAAACTTTGTTAAGTTTTCTAACAAAAAGGAATGCCCCTCATCATGAAGGGCATTCCTGCCATGTTACGCAACGCGAATGAGCTTGCCAAACGGTACACGCGGCATATAATCATCCGGGACAAGCCAAAATACCTCATAGTTCACTTCCAATTCTTCGTAAAAATATCCAGTCACATCGGTGATATAAAATAACGTATCGATTTTTTGCGCAGCGGCCCATTCGAGCACTTCAGTGTACGACGATTTTCCATGCTTGAAATATTTAAGTGTAGCTACGCCAACCGGAGATACATCGCGAATTTTAAAATCCGCTTGGACGAGCAACGTGTCCGGACGCAATTTCTCAAACAGCTTGATGATGTTTTGAATCAGCACCGGACGGGACGGCCGGTTCGACGTATCGATCGCCAATGCGATCGATTGGTCTTTCCGTTCTTTGAGCAACGCTAACAAAGCCCGCTGCCATCTCACGATGATCATCCCCCTTGTATCGGTGAATCGTCGTGCGCACTACTAGTATAGACGGCAATGGCAGAAAGTACGAACTGTTTTTCTTTCCTTTTTCCCCTTCCTTTTCACAAACAAGTCAGAGATTTCGTTAGCACAAAAAACGCCAAGGACTCATTCCTTGGCGTTTTCCGCGTCCTTTGGCGCTTTACTCTGACCGGAGAGGGGAATGTCCGGTCCGTTTTCTTGGTCAACTGCTGCCTCAACGGTTCCTTCCATATACGCATCGCTTACTTGTTCATGCGTTTCAGCCAACGCCGCTCCAAGAAACGAATCTGATTTATAATCAGACGGGGCATATTGCCGTCCGGCGATCTCGAGCGCTTGTTTGTTCTCCGTCATCGTTATTCCTCCTTATTCATTCCCAATTCACTTATTAATGTGGAACAGGTGTAGAAAATAAAAAGAGGAAGTTTTTGGATTATGCATGCATACACTGTGGCAAACGCGGCAAACTAACGATAAACACCGAAAAGAGAGGATGATGGCCAATGAGGCAGCCAAAACAAAATGACAGCCTTGAACAACAACGAAAAAAGCAACAGCCGGAAAAAGAGAGGGAAAAACAGCCGGGATACGGGGATAAAAAACTAGAAGGGCCGAACTCCCCGGCGGAATAAAGGCGGCAGGATAAGATGAAACATTTGCTGGCGTTAGTGCTAAAATATTTGCTTACAACGACCGTCATGTTCGCCATTTTGCCGCTGTTTTTGCGCGTTTCGTCGGCGGAAATATTATGGTTCAGCCTTTGGCTGACGCTTGTCGCCTATGCGCTCGGCGACTTATACGTTTTGCCGCGCCTCGGCAACGTTTCGGCGACGATCGCTGATTTTGGCCTCGTATTTGTCGCCACATGGATTGGCATCGGTGCGTTTTATGATACCGCCGGCGGCGCCATCTTAAGCGCGGCGTTTTTCTCTGCTTTGCTCGTTGCATTCGGGGAATTGTTGTTTCACGCTTACGTATTGCGGTTTGTCATCGGCCAACATGAAAAAGAAGACGTGCCGCTCATCGGCAGCCAATGGCAAACGGAGACAGCGGAAGAGTTTGACGTCCGCGCCACCCGTTCCGACGATCGGGAAAGCAAACAGCTGGGGCAAGAAAGCAACCGACAGGAACAAGAACCTCCCAATCCCCCCATTTTGTAAGCAGCGGATAAGCATCAAATGGCCAATGCTCATCAGTGACGAATTAAACACTCGCTGCTCCACCTGTTCCCTCATCAACAGGAACCTTATAACAGTAAAAAACGGGTGTCTTGTCGTCTGCAAGACACCCGTTTTATACGACGAAATTCGCTTTATTCTGCTTGTACGGACTAGACACTATCTTTTCGTCCTCCGGCAATGCTCAAAACACTGCCGTCCCTCTTTATTGTTCCGGCCGCTTCAACGAGAGCAGCGTCTGTTTCAGTTCCGCCTCCATCGCCGCTAGCTCACGTTCAGCCTGCTGCCGTTTCAAGCGGCCCTCAGCTTGAATTTTTAACGTTTCTTCGAGCGTGGTAATCAAATTTTCTTGCGTTCGCTTCAACGTCTCCATATCGATGAGGCCGCGCTCATTTTCCTTCGCAATTTCGATGCTATTCGTTTTTAACATTTCCGAGTTGCGCAACAAGAGTTCGTTTGTCGTTTCGGCAACCCGCTTTTGCGCTTCAGCCGCCTTTTGCTGGCGGAAGAGCGTTAAAGCAATCACAACTTGATTTTTCCAAAGCGGAATCGCATTTAAAATCGATGACTGGATACGCTCAACAAGCGTTTCGTTCATATGCTGGATCATGCGGATTTGCGGCGCCGTTTGGATCGTCACTTGCCGGCTAAGCTTTAAGTCGTGCACCCGCTTTTCAAGCCGATCAGCGAACTGCCGCAAGTCCTGAACCTCCTGCCATGCCATTTGGTCTCCGGAACGCTCGGCAGCGGCCTGCTTTTCCGGGATCATTTTCGTCCGTAGCTCCTCAAGCTTATATTCGGCCGCCGCAATATAAATATTGAGCGCTTCAAAATAGTCTTTATTTTTCTCATAAAGCGTCTCAAGCATCATCACATCGCGAAGCAGTCCATGCCGGTGTTTCTCAAGCTGGTCGGCGATTTTGTCAATTTCGACGCCGATTTTTTGGTATTTCGCCACGATTCCTTGCAGCGGTTTGGCCACCGTACCAAACAGACGGGACAACCATCCTTTTTTTGCCGGCATGAGATCATCCGGATTAACTTCTTTAATTTTTGCCATTAGCTCACTAATCACTTCACCGACCGGGCCTGCATCTTTCGTCTGCACATGATGCAAAATCGTATGAGAAAACTTCGATAGTTCTGCTTGTGCGGCCACGCCGTACTGTAAAATGGCCTGTTGGTTGGCTGGGTCGATTTGCTTGGCGAGCGCCAGCGCTTTTTCCCGATGTTCTGGCTTTAACGTCTCAAGCACGCTGGTCGGCTTATCTGCTTCTTCAGCCCGCGACACAGCCGGTGAGGAAAACGGCTGAGCCAACAGTTCATCGAGCGTGCTTGTCCGTTCCTGTTCGCGAAACAAGTCGATTGGTTCTATCTCACGATTCCGTTCATCCATTGTCATTCCCCTTTCCTTGACGGCAGCAAATGAAGACGATCCGGTTGTTGGAGCGATTGCTCAAGTACTTTCGCTTCCGTCTGAAGCGACCAAACATCGCTTGATAACACTTCAAGCAACTGCCGCTCTGCCGCTTGGGTCAGCTCGCCGAGCAGCCGTTCCGTCCTCCGCAGCGCTTCTGCCATGTCGGCGTTTTGCACAGGTTGTTGCGACAAGTATACGTATTTTTCAACCATCTCCACCGCTGTCGGCCACTCGTTGAGGAAAAACGGTTGGACAAGGCGGAGCTGATGCGGTTTTTGTTCAACCGCACGAATGATCCGGTCGACGACCGCGCTCAACCGGGAAACGGTTTGCCACATGGCCACCGAGCGAAGCCGGAAACGGGCGCGGCGCACCCGTTTCCATAACGCGCGTGCCTCGCGAAGCTGGCTGCGGACATATGCCTGCTCCTCAGCCGACACGTCGGCTACCAAACGGCGCTGCCGTCTTTTCATCACAGCAGATACCCCCCACATCGCTCCCATCCCTGATAAGAGTGAGGGCAAAAAGCGAAAATCAGCGGCGATAAATACAGTGACCGCAACGATGATTCCAACGTTCCATGAAACAAACCAACGCCATATCGTGCGAAGCAGTTGCTTCATTGTCCATCCCTTTCTTCATCTTTTTTTCTATTATAGCACGTCCATTTTATATACGTACAATCGCCTCGAGAAGTTTCATCGCCAACCGGCACGTATAGGACAATGGCCGTTTTGAATAGGCTATATTAAACGAGGCAAGCGAAAGGGGGATGGCTATGAAGGCGATCGATTGGCAACTTTTCTCGTTTGTCGCCGTCTCATTGCTCAAAGAGTACTGGTGCTATGTCGGCCTGCCGCGCGTCTATTACTGGAGGGCAGCCGATGATGATCAAAAAGCCGCCTAGCGGCTGAAGGAGGGGATATGATGCAGCCATGGCACCGTCCCGCCCCATCCCGTGCAACGATGACTGTCATCGGCCAAGGAACGGTCACTGCAAAGCCGGATACCGTTATGATTGCGCTTGGCGTCCGCACCGCGCATCAGAACGTTCAAGAAGCACTAGCCGACAACGCCCGGCGCACCAACGATGTCATTGAGGCATTAAAAGCAGTCGGCGTCCGCCCGGAAGATTTCGAGACGACCGCCTTTTCGATCATTCCAACGTACGAACATCCCGACGGCGCAGCCGTCTTATCCGGATATGAGGTCGAGCATTGGCTCAACATCACCGTCCGCGATCCAAAAACAGCCGGCTCCATTTACGAAACAGCTGTCGCCCACGGGGCGAATCTTGCCCGCGGCTTAGAGTTCCGCCTAGCCAACGAACAAACTTACTATCAACAAGCACTGACGCTAGCGGTGAAAAACGCAAAAGAAAAAGCCCTGGCCATCGCCCGCACTCTTGGCTTGCCGCTTCACGACATACCGGTCGAGCTGAAGGAACGGCCGACAAGCCCGCCGGCACCATACAGCCCTATCGTTCTTAGCGCTTCCTCATCATCGCCGCCTGTGCAGACGCAAGATGTCACCATTACCGCCATCGTCGAAGCTGTATTCGCCTATTCGTTCATTTCGTGATATCGACTTCACGAACGCGGGCGCCGCCGAACAGCTCAACGCGAGCTGTCTTCTTTTTGCCATCCGGATGAACAGCCGTCACTGTGTATGCGCCTGGCAGATACGGGCCGATTTTTTTGACGAACGGGTCTTTTGTCTCCTCCTCCTTCACTTTTACCCCGTTGACGACGAGCGTCGCTTCGGAATCAGCGACACGGGCGTGGATGAAATATAGAGCCGGTTCAAACACATATCGATTTTCAAACACATGAATCGTAAACACCGGCGGATGGGACGTCAATCCTTTAATATACACTTGCTTGCCTTCGCTCTGACGAGCAAACTCCTCATCAAGCATTTTATACGCCTCCGGATGCTGGTCGAAATAGGCAAACAAAGGCGTTAGCGTTTGGTCATTGAGCGGTACCGTTTCATCCGTCACCCGCAACATCACCTGCAAGGCAGCGGCATTGCGATCTTCGATGGCCCCTTTTAACCTCATGATGGCGATCTCACGCCCTGCCGTCGTTTTCAACGCGCCGTATCCACTCCAAATCAGCGCACCCATCCCCCATAGGACAGCGAAAGCAAAAAGCAACCAACCGATGAAACGGTATTGTTTTTTTCTCTTTTCCCTGGACAAAACACGTGCTTGTTGGCGCTTCTCGTAGCGCGCCATCGCTGCAGCACCGTCTTGTCCGCTCCCCCCCTGAATCATATCCGGTTCAGACGTGTGCGGTTTCATGATCGCTTCCCCTCTCCTTCTCTTTATCTAGTTCCACTTTATGTTAGAGATAGGGAATATATGTTACACGAGCGTCGACGCGCTTTTTATTATAATGATGCATAAAAAAAACGGGTAGCCGTTTGCACTACCCTGTCATCAGGAAAGAGAAATATCGGATCGCTGCGCCCGTCCTGCTTGCTGGAACATCCACGCATACAGCCCTGCGCTTGCCAATGCGAGTATGCCGAGAAATGCAAATGTCCACGTATAGCCGATCCAAGTCACTGCGGCAAGAGAAAACGGTGCCAACATCCGGCCGATCGTAAAACGAAGGCTCGCCGCAGCAAAATATTGGCCACGCATATCCTCAGGCGCCAACTTCGACACAAACGACTGCTGCAAACCGGCCGTCATCAGCTCGGCCAGCGTAAACAGTCCCATTACTAACATCAACCCAACGATCGATGTCGTATGGCTAAACAGCCACATTGTGACGCCGTATAAAATCGACGAACCGATAAACGCCCATCGTTCGTCGTAGCGCTCCATATAGCGCGCCACCATCACTGTGCCAAGCACGACAAGCAGCCCGTTTTCTGCAATCAGGAGCCCAAACGCACTAGTCCCATCTATCGTAAAACGCCCCCATAATGTTTCCCCTTCGATTGTTTCTTTTGTATACACAGGAATTAACAAATCCAGCTGCATGAACGTTTGCGCCACCAGCACCCCAGCGGCGATAAACAAGAAAAAGGTGCGGTCGCGAACAATGACGGCGTATTGCCTTAGTTGTTCGCGCCAAAACTGCGGCCACTCCTCCACCTTCTTCCTGCCTGCCGCCAACGAAGCCGTTTCACGCAACTGTTTAGCCAACAGTGTCGCCATCGCGAAGCATGAGCAGGCCGCGGCAAGCAACAACGCAAACCGGTGATTCGCATAAAATAGCCCGCCGATCGTCGGACCGATGACAACCGAGACGTTGACAGATGTATAAAACACAGCAAATACATGACTTCGATCTTTTTCGGGCACAACATCCGCCACCATCGCCTGGCTCGCCGGCCAGTAAAACGCCCCACAAATGCCGGCAAACGTAAAACATAAAAAGCCGACGAGCGGCGACGACCACCATGGGGAACTAGCCAAGGCAAAAATAAAAAACGCCGCCCCCTGTCCGTAAGCGGATAACACCATCATCCGCTTGCGCCCGAACATATCGGCGCAATAACCGCCTAGCAAATTGGCAACAACAGAAAATACCTGTGAAACGATCAATAGCACACTTGCGGTTTCCTTGCCAAATGATTCGGCAAAATAAATGGCCATAAACGGAAAAAACATCCAAAAGGTTGTATTCATCAGCGCCTCGCCAAACAGCCGAACTTTCAAGTTGCGATCCCAGTCGCGTATTCGCATCGTCGCGTCCTCCGTGATCTACAGACTCATTTCAACCTGCTGAACATTATAACATAGTTTTCTATTTTTTGTTAGAGAACTATGCTAGCAAAAAAAATCCTGTCCATCAGACAGATGGACAGGATGGGGAAAGACGCCGTTCTTACTTGCGGATAAATTGCTGCGTCCAAATATAGCCGTTTTCTTCAAAACCAACGCCGATATGTGTAAAGTTTTTGTTCAAAATGTTGGCCCGGTGACCTTCACTGTTCATCCACGCATTAACCACTTCTTGCGGTGTGCGTTGGCCTTTAGCAATGTTTTCCCCAGCAGCTGTGTACGAGATGCCGAACTTTTTCATCATCTCAAACGGGGAGCCGTACGTCGGGCTGTTGTGCGAGAAGTAGTTGTTAACCGCCATATCGCGTGATTTTTCACGGGCGACTTTGCTGAGGGCTAAGTCGACTTGAAGCGCTGGCAGACCATGTTTTGCCCGTTCTTTGTTCGTCAATTCAACGACTTGCTGCTCATACGCATTTAAGCCCGTTGTTTCTTGTGTTGTAGACTTTGGTGCCGTTGCTGGCGTTTTTGCTGGCGCTTGCGTATTAGCTGCCGGTTTCTTCTCTGGCTGTTTGACCGTTGCCGGCGCTTGCGGCTTCGCCTCTGTCGGCTGTTTTACCGTTGGTTGTTGTGCCTGTTTAGCCGGTTGGATCGACACAAACGGGAAGTATTGTTTCAACCATTTTTCCAAATCTTGAACGTTTGTATTCGTATATTTTACTTGATACACGTTCGTCGTCGGGCATGTCGTCCCTGCTGCTTCCGTTTTCGTCGTTGCCGCAAACGAAGCACCGATGAGTGCAACCGAAGCGGCGATCGTGGCTACCATTTTCTTTTTCATTGGAATTCCTCCTTGGTTTCTATTTTCAAAGTTTCAAAGATTGTTGCGTCTGTCAATGAGGCTCGCGTTGTTCGATAAGGACCGTTCCGATGTCCTCTCACCCGCATCCCCATTATACCACGGGGTTTTTGTAATATTTTTGGTCCAAAATGGAAAAAGGAACATGTTGGCAACCCCTGGTTAAAAACACGATTGTTTTCATTGCCAGAGAAACACTGATTGCCGATGGCTACAACAATTGGAAGACACATCCTTTCACTAATGTTGACTCCTTTTTTTCCTCTATTACTCTAATGATCTATATTTTTCTTGCAAAAAGAGAGTTGACAGTCTCTTATTCAGACATTTCACTTAACAATTGTTACATCTGCGTTACAAAATAGACAGAGAAACACATCGTTTTGTTATAAAAAAGAAGCTGGCGGCGATGAGTAATGGGTTCGGTAATGGGTTCGGTTAAGAAGTACAAAATAGAAATAAACAGTACAAATAGCATCCATTTTAACATCGTTATCAAACCTTATTTAACAATGTAAATAGCATAGCAAACGGCATCGTTTTTAGAGTAAGCAGTTCCGTTTTTTGCGGAGAAACATTACAGATAAAGTGTTTGATTTCAAAGATAATAATATATCTAAGATAGTTCTCTTAAATAAATCGAACTCATTTTTTGAAAGAAAAATGGAATTTTATGCTAAACTAAATATATAAATTGTGAAAGGTTGTACTTAAACTCACAAGTAATTCAATTTAATAAGGAAATCAACAAACGAATTATTCGTAAATTAAGATGGAGGTATGATCATGGAAGATAACTTATTAACATTATTAGATAAAATTCCAAAGATTGAAGAAGGAAACAGGTTTGTTCTTGGAATTGATGGGTTAAGTCGCTCAGGGAAAACAACGTTTGTCAGTAAATTAAAACAGGTTTTACAAGAAAAAAATGTTCCAGTGTCCATTTTTCATATTGATGACTATATTGTCGAAAGAAAAAGGCGTTATAACACTGGTAACGAAGAGTGGTATGAGTATTACTATTTACAATGGGATGTAGAATGGTTAAAAGATAATTTTTTCAAAAAACTAAAAATTTCAAATGAACTACATCTACCAATTTATGATAATCACTCTGATACACATAAAGTTCAGAAAGTTAATATACCTCGCACTTGCCTAATTATTATTGAAGGAGTTTTTCTACAACGAAGAGAGTGGAAAAACTTCTATGATTTTATGGTCTATATTGATTGCCCAAGAGATAAGAGATTTAATCGTGAGAGTGATTATACTAAAAGTAACATTGAAAAATTTAAAAAAAGATACTGGAAGGCAGAAGATTATTATTTAAAGACCGAAGCACCAAAAAAACAAGCAGATTTGGTTTTACAAAATTAGGTGGTTTTCAAAGGGTTGAGAAGGTTATAACTTAAACTTAAAGGGACGTTAGTTTAAAACTTAAAAAACGCTTGGAAATTCCTCCAAACGTTTTTTTGTGCTAAATTTATTGCCGATATTGTTTTTTGGCACAAAAATTATACCGTGAATTTGAATTTTCCCCACATGATCTGAGCTACTTAATTTTTAGAGCGATGCCTTTTTGAATGGAAACATTGTGGTTGTTTTTTTATTTAGTTTCTACTGTATTTTTTTCTTGTTGACAAAAACTGGGCTAATCCTAATAACAAAACAACATACTAATTGCCCATAAAACTCCAGCTATTCCGAGACGTAAAGAAATTTCTTCAGATGCCATTGGATTTCGTTTTGCTTGTTTCAATTCTTCGTATCGTTCCTTTCTGGATTTTGTTTTATCAGTTTGGCACAAAAAATGGTGTGCGTCACTTAATCGAAATTCTTTAGCGAATACACGGGAAACGCATCCGTCTCATCGTTTGCTACGATTTTAGCAAGAACCGATGGCAGTTGGCTACAGAGCCTGGTTCTGACGCTATGGCTGACACCCTTCAATCAATACCGGAATGCGTTCTTTATACTTCTCAATCCAGCGGCGGTTATGTTCGTCTGCCCCCTCGATGTTGCCGCTTAAAAAGACAGGCGGCTCAACTCCGTTTTCTGCCATAAGCGCAATTGCCTCAGCCAAAACGGCGTTTAAAATCGCACTGCCGACCACTGTCGAAGTGGGAGCAAATGGGACTGAAACGTTCTGATGGGTTAAAATCGCATCGCCTTTCACGGAATGGTTGTCAATCACAAGGTCGACGACCTCATATAACAACCGGCCGCTCTTATGCCGCGAGGGCTGGCTTTTTGAATATTCCAAGGATGTTATGGCAATGGTATAAGCGCCTTTCGCTTTCGCCGCCAGCGCCACATCAATCGGAACCGGATTGCGCCCTGATGTGGACAAAATAAAGAAGACATCTTCAGAACGAATATCTTCGCGATCTATAAAACTCGGTGCGAAATCATTCATTCGCTCTAACATCGAAGACCGAACCGCTCCTTCATGCAGCATCAACGGTTCCACAAAAATGGGTTTCACCGGGACAAGTCCACCCGCACGGTAAAACACTTCCTCCGCCATAATATGAGAATGACCGCATCCGAATAGTTGAATGATCCCGCCGTTCTGAACCGCCTTACTCACCGCATGGGCGGCCTTTTTCAGATTGTCCTTTTCGTGTTTTAAAACGAGTTTTAGACGTTCGTTGATTTTTTGAAAATATTGATCGATCACTGCCCCTTCGCTCCTTAACCTTATTTCTAAACGTGATTCGCCCGCAATAAGACGCTCCTGCAACGAAAAAACGGCTTCCCCTTACAAAGGAAGCCGTCCATCGGTTCGATTGGGTTGCTTGTTTACTGTCCTGTATACCCACCAACCGGAATGTTGTCCTTCCGAGCGACCCCGGTGCGGTAAGCTGCTTCAATGACTGCCTGGCGAACGCGTTCTACTACTTTACTGTTAAATACACTTGGGATGATATACGTTTCGTTCAATTCATCTTCGGTGACAACCGAAGCAATCGCTTTTGCGGCAGCAAGCTTCATTTCTTCATTAATTTCTTTCGCTCGGCAGTCCAATGCACCGCGGAAAATGCCCGGGAAGCAAAGAACGTTGTTAATTTGGTTCGGATAGTCAGAACGTCCGGTCGCCATCACGCGCACGTACGGTTCGGCCAGCTCCGGATCGATTTCCGGCACCGGGTTGGCCATCGCAAACACGATCGGATCGCGGGCCATTTTTTTCACGTCTTCGACTTTCAAAATGCCTGGGGCGGAAACGCCGATAAATACGTCCGCACCAACGATCACATCCGACAAGCTTCCTTTGAGATTATAAGGATTGGTGATTTGTGCATATTCTTGCCAATACGGATTTTCGTACGTTTCATCGCGGTGGATGGCGCCATAACGGTCGACCCCAATAATGTTGCGCACACCGGCAGCAAGCAAAATTTTCGTGCAAGCGATGCCGGCCGCGCCAATACCAGTTAAGACGACTTTGATATCCTCAAGCTTTTTATCGACAATTTTCAACGCATTCAGCAATCCAGCAAGCAACACGACCGCTGTGCCATGTTGGTCGTCGTGGAACACCGGGATGTCAAGTTCTTCTTTCAAACGCGCCTCAATTTCAAAGCAACGCGGCGCCGAAATGTCTTCCAAATTAATGCCGCCAAACGCCGGGGCAATCGCTTTCACAATTTGAATGATTTCTTCCGTATCTTTCGTGTCCAAGCAAACTGGGAACGCATCGACTCCCGCAAACTGTTTAAACAGCATCGCTTTCCCTTCCATGACCGGCATCGCTGCATACGGGCCGATGTCCCCAAGCCCGAGCACTGCCGTACCGTCGGACACGACCGCGACGGTGTTGCGTTTAATCGTTAACGAATACGCTTTGCGCGGATCTTCAGCGATAGCCGTGCAAACGCGTGCCACGCCCGGCGTATACACTCGCGACAAATCATCACGTGTTTTCACCGGAATTTTCGAATTCGTTTCAATTTTCCCCCCGATGTGCATTAAAAACGTGCGGTCGGAAACGTTCACAATTTTGACGCCTCGAATTTTTTTCAGCGCCTCGATGATCAAATCGCATTGCTTCGTATCGAGCGCGCTGACGGTAATGTCACGCACTGTATGAACTTTACTCGATGAGATGACGTCAATCCCGACGATGTCTCCACCTGCTTTGCCAATGGCTGCGGCGATATCGCTAAATGAGACGATATCTTTTTCAAACTGGAGACGAATCGTAATGTTCATCGCTGCCCCGCCTGGTAATGCCATAACAATCGTCCTTCCTTTTCTCTATTTTATAAACAGCCTTACGGTACACATGTTATCTTATGAGTAAAAAAAAGACAACCCTTATTGTTTGAGCAGGACAAACGAGCGAATATCATCAGAATGTGCTTTGATCGGCAACATGACCATTGTCGCTGTCCGCATTACAAGCTACCGTCTATTATCTGTGTTCATCGAAAACAAGGCGGGAAGGCATGATTTTCTTGCCCTTAACAAACTCAAAGAAATAAGCTACACGAAACGCTCCGTACTTACGCCTGCATTGGGAAACGGAGGCTTGAAATAAAATAAAAGGAAAACGAAAAAAGAGGAAACTACGGAAGAGGTGAAGTAAACGTAAAGGATAGGAGAAACAAAACAGGGGCGAAGAAAGATGAAAGAAAAACTATTTCTAGTCTTGGCCAACTTGTTTTGGGCCGGCAATTACGTGGTCGGCAAAGCGGTCATCACGGAAACTGGCCCGTTTTGGCTGACTTTGATTCGCTGGTGCGCCGCCTTCATCATCCTAGTTCCTGTGTCCTATTGGCTTGAGCGGCCGCGCTACTGGGATGTAATGAAACAATATTGGCTGCCGCTCGTTGCGTCTGGGGCGCTCGGCATTATCGGCTATAACTTACTTTTGTACGGCTCGCTCGCCTATACGTCATCGATGAATGCAGCGATCGTCAACTCACTCAATCCGGCCATCATCGTCGTGTTGTCGTATATGTTGCTACGAGAACGACTGTCAACAGTGAATATCATCGGGTTTTTATTATCGCTCATTGGCGTGCTGTTTATTTTGACAGACGGGCATATCGGTCATATCTTCCAAACAAACTACAACCGCGGCGATTTGATGATGCTCGCAGCCGGCGTCGTCTGGGCACTTTATTCGATCATTGGCAAAAAACTCCCTGTTCCGCCGATAACAGCGACGGCGTGTTCCGTCTTTTTCAGTTTGATCATATTATGGCCGTTCGCTATGTTGTATCCGTTTCCATCCGATCAATTGAGCGCAGCTGGGTTCGCTGGGATTACCTATATTTGCTTGTTTCCGTCCGTTCTTTCCTTTTTATTTTGGAACGTCTCGGTGCAAAAAGTTGGCCCCAGTCATGCCGGCGTATATTTAAACTTGATTGCCGTGTTTACCGCTTTGATCACGTTTTTGCTTGGCGGCACTCTATCCGTCTCGCAGCTTGCAGGCGGCGCTTTCGTCTTGTTTGGCGTCTATTTGGCGACGAAAGCGAAGTCGAAACAAACGGACATCACCGGCTGATGATTCTCTAGCTGTTTCTCCGCAGACCGGGATGCTTGCCCGGCTCCTTTCTGCCTCACCGACTGGCGACATAATGAAAAAATGTCCCCTCCGTTCATGACCAAAAGATTCCTCACCATTCACGGAAACAAAAATGGGAAAAGACAGAGCGGGCCAACACGCGCTGTCATCTCCCTTTGCAATCAAAGAAACCGAGGTCGGTCGCAAACAGTACAGCATCAACCTTTTCACATGAGAAAAAGCGGCCTCCCTGTTTTGAAGGGAGACCGCTGTTTTTCCACTATTGAAGCAAACGGAGAAACTCGCGCATAAACGCCGGCAAATCCGGCCAAGCATGGGCGGAAACGAGGTTGCCGTCGACATGCACGGTTTGGTCGGACACATATGTCGCTCCGAGCGCTTCGACCCCCGGTTTGCAGGCGATATATGCTGTCAAGCTCCGTCCTTTCAGCACATCAGGCATCGTTTCAAAAATAAGCGAAGCATGACAAATCGCGGCAATCGGCTTATTTGCCTCAAAGAAATGGCGAACGATGCGCTGTACGTTTTCATCAAGACGAATGTATTCCGGCGCGCGTCCACCCGGAATAATTAACGCATCGTATTGCGTCGGATCGATCTCGGCGAACGACGCATGAGCATCAATCAAGTATCCTTGTTTTTCCACATACGTATCCCAGTCGGTAAAATCATGGACAACGGTGTGCAGTTTCTTTTTCTTCGGTGCGGCAATCGTTGCCTCATGCCCTTCTTCCAACAAACGATAATACGGGTAATACACTTCAAGCGCCTCAACAGCGTCACCGGTAATGATCAATACACGTTTTCCCATATTTCTTTCCTCCTTGCCCATTTTTTCTTTCCCCTTCTTCTATCATAATCGAAATAGACGGACAGGGAAAGCAAAATGATTGTCGAACATATATGAATGACCCATTGAACTGTAAAATGGGGAGAGAAAAAGGTAAAGGAGGAAAAACAGTGACCATTGCCTCCTGGCTTACCAACTCGCGAAAGACGGTTGTGCTTACTGGCGCCGGCATGTCAACCGAAAGCGGGCTGCCTGATTTCCGCTCGCCGCGCACGGGGCTGTGGGCGCGCTTCAATCCGAGCGAATTGGCCACCGTCGATGCCTTACACCACCGCCACGAGTCATTTGTTGAGTTTTACCAATATCGCATCCGCACCTTGCAACAGTGTCAGCCACATAACGGGCATCGCCTGTTGGCTGATTGGGAGCAACGCGGAATCGTACGGACGATCGTGACCCAAAACGTCGATGGTTTTCACCAACAAGCCGGCAGTCAATGCGTCATCGAACTGCATGGCTCGCTGCGCACCGTCCATTGCCAGCAGTGCGGGCAGAAACAGCCGAGCCATGTTTATTTACACGGCGTATTGACGTGCGAATGCGGCGGTGTTTTACGCCCATCGGTCGTGTTGTTTGGCGAACCTCTGCCAGAGAGAACCATCACCCAAGCGTGGGAGGAGGCCCGCCAAGCGGACTTATTCCTTGTGCTCGGCTCATCCTTGCAAGTATCGCCGGCGAATCAGCTGCCGTTTGTCGCCAAACAAAATGGAGCCAAATTGGTCATCATCAACTGGGAACCGACGGAACTCGATCATCTGGCTGATGCCGTCATTCATCAACGGAAAATTGGCGAAGTGCTCAAAGAAATTGACCAACAGCTGACGGAGGGAGCACCATGAACAGGGAAACGATTTTGCAAGAGGCGCTTCGCTCAATCGGCGACGATTCGCGAATCCGTCATTGGCGCCGAGTATCAGGCGGCGACATCAATGACGCCTACCGCGTTCAAAGCGACAAACAAACGTATTTCATCAAAATGCAACGCTTCCCGCCAGCTGGCTTTTTCGCCGCCGAACAGGTAGGATTGGAGCTGATCAAGCAGGCGAATGCGATCCGTGTCCCAGGCGTCTTCGGCACTGGGGAGGCGGACGGATACGGCTGGCTTGTCCTCGAGTGGGTGGAAGGAACAGAAACAGCGCAGACGGCTGAACAGCTTGGGCGCGGCCTCGCCCGCCTTCATCATTGCCGCGGACCGGCGTTCGGGCTTGACCGCAATACCTATATCGGGATGCTGCCGCAACGAAACGGATGGTACGGCCGTTGGCTCGACTATTACCGCGATGTCCGCCTCGTCCCGCAAATGAAACGGGCGGCAGCGAACGGCCTTCTGTCCGCCAAGCGGCAAACACGTTTTGAACGTTTGCTCGAGCGACTTGACCAGTGGATTCCAAACGATTGCTTTCCATCGTTGTTGCACGGTGACTTATGGGGCGGCAACTGGCTTCCGGGTCCGGGCGGCGTCCCGTATTTGATCGATCCGTCCGTTTTTTATGGCCATTACGAGTTGGAAATCGCGTTCACTGAGCTGTTTGGCGGCTTTCCGCCCCAGTTTTATGCGAGCTATCAAGAGCTTATGCCGCTCTCTTCGGAGTACCATGAACGAAAGCCGCTTTACCAGCTGTTTTATTTACTCGTGCACTTGAATTTGTTTGGTGAGGCGTATGGCACGGCGGTCGACCGCGTGCTCGAACGCTATGCGGGGGAGTAAATTCCCCCGTTCCTCGATGTTGACATACCGCGTACAATGTCCTGTCTTTCCGATCAACGCCATTTTTTGACCGCATCATGCACATGTTTCCACTTTGATCGTTTCGGTATCTTGCGACTTCGATACACGAACTTGTCATAAACTAACGACCTTTCCTCTTTTTCCAATCAATTATGGAAAATACTCTCACGGAAGTATGATGCTAAAAAACAGAAATGGATTGAAAACCAACCAGTTGATTTATTACTATAAATCTAGCACTAACCAACGTTTCCATGTTTCGTCAGTTCCGATGTCTAACCAGTTGAGATGATGACCGTACAACATTTCATAGAGCGATAGTTATCAACAAAGGGGGATGACTATGCGGCGCTGGTTTTGGCTGCTTTGTAGCTTCGTGCTTGCCCTATCAGCCGGGCGAGCAGACGCTTCGGCGCTATCAGTAGAAAAAAGATTCTCAATCGGCTGAACAAGTTGCCAAACGGGCAGGTGTTAGTTGTAGTTACCAGTCATGCCAAGGCACGAAGCGGGACATTATACCTTTACGAAAAACAAAACGGAACATGGCGGAAAGTGCTCGCGAACATCCGCGTTGTTGTCGGTAAAAACGGCATTGGCAAACAAAAAGAGGGAGATGGAAAGACGCCCGCTGGCGTTTACCCATTAGGTACAGCGTTCGGCACCGCCAAAAAGCCGGCGGGGCTGAAAATCCCCTACCGGCAAACAACCGCTTACGATTATTGGGTGGACGATCCGACATCCAAAGACTACAACCGCTGGATTTATTACCGCGGCAACCCGCATCGGCGCTGGAAATCGTTTGAACGCCTCACTCACCCACTTTACAAATATGCCGTCGTCGTTCGTTACAACGACAGCCCGATCGTGAAAGGAAAAGGAAGCGCCATCTTTCTGCACATTTGGCCACGCCCTTCCAGTTATACGCTCGGCTGCATCGCCATGGCTGAAAAAGATCTCTTATCCGTCATCAAGCGGCTTGACGCCAAAAAGAAGCCCATCATTCTCATTAGCGAACAGAAAAAATTATGAATCGGATTCGCCAAATGAGCTCACGGGAGACAGTGGGCTCATTTTGTGCTGATCTCCTCAAGCAACGCATCGCCGTTTTTGCTGACGCGCACATAAGCGAAACGGGCGTTTTCCTGCCATCGCACTCCTGTTTTTTCCGGCACGAAATACGACTCAATTCCGTATACGACTCGGGTATCATAGAAGGTGCCGCTGATCACAATGTCCCCTTGTTGTCGCGTAAATCCGGGCCGTTTTTCACCATTGACAGCATACACGCCGGCAAAGCGGTGCACCCCATCCGGCCCTTTTCGCAACAAAACTTGCACCTTACCACTTCCGGCCAATGACCGGATCGTGGAAATGTCATAACGCAACTGAATATAATCCCCTTGCAGCACCGAACGCGGATCCACCGGCTCAAGTTCCAACTTTACCACATCACCATACCGCAACAAGCGTTCCTTTTGCCATATCGTAACCCCTACAAAAACAAATTGGGCGGCGACAACAATCGCTACGAAAAGTGAAACGCGCCGACGCCAACGCGCTCCTTCGGATAACACGAGCTGATTTCGCTTTTCCAACCAGACCGCCCACACAAGCAGCACGATCCCAGCAGCTAGTAAACTGATCGATTTATGAAGCAAGTTCCATGCCAGTTCATAATATTTCAACACAAGATAAAGTGCTGTATACCCCCAAGCAACAGCTCGCTCCTGGCGTCGCTGTTGAAACAAGAAAAAGCCGAGCACAGCAACCATGGCGATATTAGAAACAATATATAGTCCATCGGCGGTAAACATGTCAACGCTTGTCGCGATCCCGAGCGCGCCTAGCGCCAACACGAGCGGGGTGAGAGCTATCTTCCCTCTCCACCGGTCGTATGCGTACAAACCGCCGTTCAACACGGCAAGCGCTAGCAGCACAAGCCGCCCATCTTCAATGGTCAATTCAAGTGCCACAAACAAATAGAGCGTCAACGCCACCGTCGTCAACCGGCGCACCCCGTGCTCGAAGGAACGGATCAGTCCGAACGCCAATACAGCAGCATAAAGAAACAACACGACCGTCGACACTTCCGGCGCCATCGCCAATCCAAGCCCGTAACCGACTGCAAGCAACGTATAGCGAACAACAGAATTCCACCGTCGGCCAAGCGAGGCAGGAAGAACAAATCCGAAGATCGAGACGAAAAAGAGCACATACGGCGACCATGATTCCGTCCAAAGGAGATACAAGCCGAGCAAACTTGCCGTCGCCAACGCCGAAGCCGCAAGCGTAATCACAGCCTGAAACGCCGTCAAAAACCATTTTCCAGCCCGCGTCCCCGACGAAAACAGTCCCGCCCGCTGCAGAAGCACGATTCCGCCATACAGAACAGCCGCTGCCACTGCAAGCCCAATGAGAAGCAGCCATGTTTCAAAATGATCCACGAGCAGACGAATGTATTGAATCAGCAAAAACAAGCCGGCAAACAAACTTGTCAGTAACGTGTACGACCGCTGTTTTGAGATCGCAAGAAAGTAATACAGCAATCCGGCTAACAGCGCTGCATATACGTATGGCCACCAGACATCGCGTCCGTACGAAAAACCAGTGATACCGATCATCAGCAGCCAGCCATGCATGGCCGCATAGGCGAGACGGGCTGCCCACAGCGAACGGCTCACGCCAAAGAGGGCTCCGTTGACAGCAGCAAACAACAATAGCCAGCCAAACGATGACCATTCCGTCCACTCGATATGGTAAGCAGAAGGGAAATAATAAAACCAGCAGGCGAGTTGTAGCAACACCACAGCGAGAACTGAAAGCGCTTGGTCTTTGGTCAGCCGCGCCAGCAAGGCGGTCGGCACAAGCCAAATGAGAAACAACCAATAACTATCAGCGTGGGAATTATAGATTTGCCCAAGCAATGCCAAGGCAATGCCAAACGACAGCGCCCCGCCAATCAACATCCAACGCCCTAAAAAATGATGAAATCTCATTAACACTGCACTAACGACATAAAATCCAGCCATGACGGCGATGCTGATTCCGGCTTTCTCCTCACGTCCCATCTCAGGCCAGTTGGCAGCAAAAAAATAAACTATGCTGGCAATGAAGCACAACAGCGCCAACGCATACCCTGCTTTCACAACGCGAACTGACATATTCCTCTCTCTCCTTGTGGCGTTTTGCTACTAACATATGCTTGAAAAACTGTCCAAAAGACCACCGGGACGTCCATTCGTTCTTCGTCACGGGACACTATCCTTCTAAAGTCTTGCCGGAAGAAAAAACATTGGTGAATCACCGATTCCTTTGCCGTATAAATCTTACATAATTGAAGATCATTTTTTAGAACCATCTTCATATTGGAGCGAGCATTCTAGCTCTTCCGTTTCTGCTCAATCCGTCTTGCCAATGTCCGGTAACAAGCGAGACAAAAAGCAAGATAAGCTCCTCCAAGCAAAAACCCGCCGAGCACATCGGACGGATAATGCGCTTGCAAGCTCAATCGGCTCAAACCAGTCAAGAGTGCCAGCAGCGCAAAAACACCGTAAATGGCTGCCCGTTCTTCGCGCTTTGTACGTGTTTGCGCCAAAAAATACGCCAAAAGCAGCAAATAAATCGTCCCGACCATTGCGTGTCCGCTCGGAAAACTGAACCCTTCAATTCCAGCATGCGGCGGACGCTCCCGTCCGGCAACGTGCTTGACCCACTCATTGATGCCATACCCTCCGCCAACAGCGACGAGAACTAGCACCATCCCATACACATCACGGCGGAAAAACCATAAACCGATGACGAGCATCACACTAATTATACCAATTGCCCCTTTACTTCCAAAAAAAGTAAAAGAATCGAGCCAGTGCCATGGGTCAAACACCCGCAGCCCACCTTCGTCCATTGCTTTTGTCAACCCGACCTCCATGCTGATCCAAACAAGCGAAAAAAGGACCGCACCGGCAGCCGATATCATCCATAATCGCCGATTCACTTCGGTTCACTCCTTGTTTGTTTTTCCTATAAATATTTTTCCGGAAAAACAAAAAATCCTCCTTAAAAAGCAGTACTTTTTAAGGAGGAAGCTATGGTCACGGCAATTTCGTCTCTCCCATCAAAAAGCGATCAACTTCACGAGCCGCCCCCCGGCCTTCGTGAATCGCCCAAACGATCAAGCTTTGGCCGCGGCGAGCATCGCCGGCCGCAAACACCCCTTCGATGTTTGTCGTATATTTTCCGTACGGGGCTTTTACCTTATTGTTGGCCGTTTCCACGCCAAACTGCTTCAACACCGGCTGTTCCGGACCTTCGAAACCGATAGCGATGAAAACAAGATCACACGGCCATACTTGTTCTGTCCCCGGAATTTCTTTAAAGATGGCTTTGCCGTTTTCGTCGATGATTTTTTCCATTTGAATTGTATGCAGTTCTTTTACCCGTCCATATTCATCGCCGACGATTTTTTTCGTCTGAATGCAATATTGCCGTGGATCCACACCGAACTTCGCTTTCGCTTCTTCATATGCGTAGTCAAGCGTAAAGACGAGCGGGTATTGCGGCCACGGGTTATGGTCTGCGCGTTTGTCTGGCAGGGCCGGATGTTTGCCAAACTGGACAACGCTTTTGCAGCCTTGGCGCAGCGCGGTCGCTACACAGTCAGCCCCCGTATCACCACCGCCAATCACGATAACATGTTTATCTTTCGCATCGATAAACTGACCATCGGCAAAGTTCGAATCCATTAAGCTTTTCGTCACACCGGTTAAATAATCCATAGCAAAATGAACGCCTTCCAGCTCCCGGCCTTCAATGACCAAGTCACGCTGCTTTTGTGCCCCGACACACAGCACAACCGCATCATATTCAGCGCGCAACTCATCGGCGGTGACATCTTTGCCAACCTCGGTGTTCACAACAAATGTAACACCTTCCTCTTCAAGCAAGCGCACCCGCCGCTCGACCACTTCTTTTTCCAATTTCATGTTCGGAATGCCATACATCAGCAAGCCGCCGACACGATCCGCCCGCTCGTACACCGTCACCGAGTGGCCGGCTTGGTTGAGCTGGTCGGCACAGGCGAGACCGGCCGGACCGGAGCCGACAATGGCTACCTTTTTTCCAGTGCGCGTTTTTGGGATGCGAGGTTTCACCCATCCTTCTGCAAACCCTTTATCAATAATGGCTCGTTCGATTCCTTTAATAGCGACCGCCGGATCGGAGATGGTAACCGTACACGATCCTTCACACGGTGCCGGACAGACGCGCCCCGTAAATTCTGGGAAGTTGTTCGTTTTCAAAAGCCGGTCAAGCGCTTCTTTCCAACGGCCGCGGTATACTAAATCGTTCCATTCCGGAATTAAGTTGTGCACTGGGCACCCGGAGGTGAGGCCGTTGAGCTCCAACCCCATATGACAAAACGGCGTACCGCAATCCATACAGCGAGCGCCTTGGCGCGCTAGTACATCCTCGGAAAACGGTTGTGCATACTCTTTCCAATCTTCAAGACGGGAAAGCGGATCGCGCTTTTTCTCTTCCTCACGAGCGTATTCCATAAACCCTGTTGTTTTTCCCACGATGGTTCCCCTCCTTCTCTCCGTATACGGCCTTTCTTCTCTCATGCGACCTTCCCCGCCTGTTTGGCCAGTCAAAAAGCGAGCCCCGCGCGGGCCGCGGGGCCAAGGCGGCGCCATGGCTGCTGCCGCCCAAAAGGATGGCCTTATTTTGCGGCCACTTGCAATACATGGGGGCTGGCGGCAGCCGCTTTTTTCTGTTTCGCCACCGTTTCAAACGCCGCCATGGCCGCTTCTTCATACGAAAGCCCAGACCGTTCAAGCATTTGAATTGTTTCAATCATCAGTTTGTAGTTGCGCGGGATCACTTTGACAAACCGCTTCACATAGGCGTTCCACTCGTCAAGTACCAACGCCGCCCGCGGGCTTCCTGTATAGCGGTAATGGTTTTCGATCATCCGGCTCACTTCCAAAATTTCTTGCTCGTCTTCGAGCCGTTCAAACGCCACGAGCTCTCGGTTGGCTGTTTGTTGCCAGCTGTCTTCATCAGCGAGGACGTAGGCGATCCCCCCTGACATACCGGCAGCGAAGTTTTTGCCGACCGAGCCGAGGATAACAACACGGCCGCCGGTCATATATTCACAACCATGGTCACCGACGCCTTCGACAACAGCATGGACGCCACTGTTGCGCACCGCAAACCGCTCGCCGGCGCGGCCGCGAATATACGCCTCGCCACCTGTTGCACCGTAGAAGGCGACGTTACCGATAATGACGTTATCTGCCGCCGCAAACGACGCCTCATGCGGCGGACGGACGATCACTTTTCCGCCGGAGAGCCCTTTGCCGACGTAGTCATTTGCGTCACCGACAAGCTCGAGCGTCATTCCTTTCGGCGCAAACGCCGCAAAGCTTTGTCCGGCTGATCCCGTGAAATGGAGGCGGATCGTATCTTCCGGCAACCCTTCTTCACCGTAGCGCTTCGAGATTTCGCCCCCCGTCATCGCCCCGACCGTGCGGTGGACGTTGTGGATCGCGAGCTTGAGTTCAACCGGCTCTTGTCGCTCGAGTGCTGGCTGTACTGCTGGCAAAATTTCTTTATAGTCAAGCGTCGTTTCCAAACGATGGTTTTGCCCCTTACCACAAGTGCGCGGACCGTCCACTTGGTACAGAAGGCGAGACAAATCGAGATGTTTCGCTTTCCAATGCGCTTTCGCCCGCTCGCTCACTTTCAGGACATCGACGCGGCCAACCATTTCGTCGATCGTACGGAAGCCAAGTTCAGCCATAATTTCACGCACTTCCTGGGCGACAAAGTACATGAAGTTGACAACATGGTCCGGATCACCCATAAACTTTTTGCGCAGCTCCGGATTTTGTGTCGCTACACCGACCGGACATGTATCTAAATGGCAGACACGCATCATGACACAGCCTAAAACAACGAGCGGTGCCGTCGCAAATCCGAACTCTTCGGCGCCAAACAGCGCAGCCATCACGACATCGCGTCCCGTCATGAGTTTTCCATCAGTTTCCAAGATGACACGATCACGCAAGCCGTTAAGCATCAACGTTTGATGCGTTTCCGCCAAGCCAAGCTCCCACGGCAAGCCGGCATGTTTAATGCTCGTTTTCGGGGAAGCGCCCGTGCCGCCGTCATAACCGCTGATGACGATAACATCAGCATTCCCTTTCGCTACGCCAGCGGCGATCGTGCCGACGCCTGCTTTGGCGACAAGCTTGACACTAATGCGCGCGTGTTTGTTTGCGTTTTTCAAGTCATAAATGAGCTGAGCCAAATCTTCGATCGAGTAAATGTCATGATGCGGCGGCGGAGAAATGAGCTCCACTCCCGGCGTCGAGCCGCGCACTTTGCCGACCCACGGGTACACTTTATTGGCCGGAAGCTGGCCGCCTTCACCCGGCTTTGCTCCTTGAGCCATTTTAATTTGCAATTCGTCAGCGTTGACTAAGTAATGGCTTTTCACGCCAAAACGCCCGGAAGCGACCTGTTTAATCGCGCTGCGGCGCCAGTCACCGTTTTCGTCTTTCACATAGCGGGCCGGGTCTTCGCCCCCCTCACCACTGTTGCTTTTTCCACCGATCCGGTTCATGGCGATGGCGAGCGCCTCGTGCGCTTCTTGGCTGATCGAGCCAAACGACATCGCCCCTGTTTTGAAGCGGCGGACGATCGACTCGACCGGCTCGACCTCGTCAATCGGCACCGGTTTCCGGTTCAGATCGAAGTCGAACAAGTTGCGCAAGAATGTCAGCTGTTCTTCATTGGCTAGTTTCGAATATTGTTTATAGAGATTGTAATCATTTTTCCGGCATGCCCATTGCAGCAAGTGAATCGTCTGCGGATTGAACGCATGGTGCTCGCCGTTGCGTCGCCATTGCAGCTCGCTGCCAGCCTCAAGCACGTTGTCTTCGTGCCGGGCGCCAAATGCCGCTTCATGGCGCAATTTTGCTTCCTTGGCGATTTCGTCAAGCCCGATGCCGCTAATTTGCGACGCCGTACCAGTGAAATATTGATCGATGACATCCGTGCCAATACCAACCGCTTCAAAAATTTGTGCGCCACGGTAGCTTTGCACGGTCGAAATTCCCATTTTCGACATCACCTTGACGACACCGTCGACTGCCGCTTTCATATATGTTTTTACCGCTTCACGATACGACAGGGCGATCGTGCCGTTTTCTGACGCCTGGCGGATCGTCTCAAGCGCCAAATACGGGTTGATGGCGTCAGCACCGTAACCGATGAGCGCCGCAAAATGGTGCACTTCGCGCGCTTCGCCGCTTTCGACAAGCAGGCTGACGTTCGTCCGCGTCCCTTTTCGAATCAGGTGCTGATGAAGCCCGCTCACCGCAAGCAACACCGGAATTGCCACATGCATTTCATCAACGCCGCGATCCGAGAGAACAAGAAGCGTCGCCCCGTTTTCAACCGCTTCATCCGCCTTGGCAAACAACTCGTCAAGCGCTTGTTTCAAGTCATCCGTAAACAGCGTTGGCAACACGGCACACGAAAATTCTGGATACGGATTCGCTTTTAACGCGGCTAATTGCTCATTCGTCAACAACGGCGTCTCAAGGCGAATGCGGCGCGCCGCTTTAGCATCCGGATGCAAAATGTTCCCCTCTTTGCCAAGCAGCGTCATTGTCGAGGTAACGACATACTCGCGAATCGCGTCAATCGGCGGGTTCGTTACTTGAGCAAACAGTTGCTTGAAGTAGTTAAACAAGCTTTGCGGCCGCTCCGACAGCACCGCCAGTGGCGCGTCCATCCCCATCGCACCTGTCGGGTCTTTGCCCTCCCTCGCCATCGGTAAAATCATTTTTTCTACATCTTCAAACGTGTAGCCGAATGCTTTTTGCAGCTTAATGAGCGATTTCGGCGCTTCAACCGTTTCCGGAACGTTGAAATCATCAAGCGTCACCATGTGCTCATCAATCCATTGACGATACGGTTGTTGGCTCGCCATTTCTTCCTTAATTTCCTGATCAGAAATGATCCGGCCTTGTTCCAGATCAACAAGCAACATTTTTCCAGGGCTCAGCCGCTCTTTATACAAAACGTTGTTCGGGTCAACCTCGATGACGCCGACTTCGGATGAGAAAATAATGTAGTCGTCTTTCGTCACATAGTAGCGCGCCGGGCGCAATCCGTTCCGGTCCAAAATGGCGCCGATCCGCTTGCCGTCAGTGAATGAAATCGCCGTCGGGCCGTCCCATGGCTCCATCAAACAGCTATGATACTCGTAAAACGCCTTTTTCATGTCATCCATTTGTTCATCCCAAAACCACGGTTCCGGAATGAGCATCATTGCCACATGAGCTGGATCGCGGCCTGCCAAGACAAAAAATTCAAACGCATTGTCCAAAATCGACGAGTCACTTCCGTTTGTATCCAAAATCGGTGTCACTTTTTCCAAATCGGCACCGAACGCTTCTGAAACAAACTGCTTTTCACGCGCTGCCATCCAGTTGACGTTGCCGCGAAGCGTATTAATCTCACCGTTATGGATCAAATAGCGGTTGGGATGAGCCCGCTCCCAGCTCGGAAACGTGTTCGTGCTAAAACGCGAGTGCACAAGCGCAAACGCCGAGCGGAACCGTTCATCTTGCAAATCCAAGTAAAATGCGTCGATTTGTTCCGGAGTCAAAAGCCCTTTATAAACGATCGTCCGGCTTGAGAAACTCGCTACGTAGCACTCATTGTTTTCGACGCACTTTTCAAATTGCTTGCGAATGACATACAATTTTCGTTCAAACGCCAACTCATCGGAAATGTCATCGCTAGCAGCGACAAACACTTGGCGAATGAACGGTTTGCTTTGCTGCGCCAGTTTGCCAAGCTTGCTGTTGTCAACCGGCACCGTTCGCCAGCCGAGCAACTGCTGCCCTTCCTGAGCAATCATTTCATTGAATTTTGCTTCATAGTACGCTCGTTTTTCTTCATTTTCCGGCAAAAAGAGCATCCCGACCCCGTAGCGACCTTTTTCCGGTAAGTTCATTTCGCCGCACACGATTTGAAAGTACTCGTGCGGAATTTGCATCATAATGCCCGCGCCGTCGCCAGTTTCCGGATCGCTGCCTTGACCGCCCCGGTGTTCGAGCCGGCGAAGCATATGGAGCGCTTTTTCAATAATGTCATGTGACGGTTTTCCTTTTAAATGAGCATAAAACCCGATCCCGCATGCATCATGTTCAAATTCCGGTCGATACAATCCTTGTGCTTCTGGCAATCCGTAGTGCTTCATGCTGCCTTCCCCTCCCGTTCCGAATTGTCTGTAATATTTATTGTAGTTTTCAAAATTTATATAAACAATATATAATTTAGATGAAATCAATCTCATTTTTCGATAAAAAAGGGAGGGAGAAAATGGAATTAAGACAACTGCTATACTTCGTCGAAGTTGCCAAGCGCGAGCACGTATCCGAAGCGGCCGATGCCCTTCATGTCGCCCAATCGGCGATCAGCCGGCAAATCGCCAACCTTGAAACCGAACTCGGCGTCCAACTCTTTGAACGGGAAGGACGGAATGTCAAACTCACCCCCATTGGCCGCCATTTTTTGCCTCATGCGGAAGCGGTGCTGAAAGCGATCGACGATGCCAAGCAACAAATTGAGGAGTATTTGGATCCGGAACGCGGAACAATTAAAATCGGCTTCCCGACCAGTCTCGCCAGCCAGATGATGCCGATGGTCATTTCCGCCTTTAAAGCGGAGCACCCAAATGTCTCGTTCCATCTTCGCCAAGGAGCATACCGTTATTTGATTGAGGCGGTGAAAAAGCGAGAAATTGATTTGGCATTTCTCGGGCCGATTCCAGCGCGCGAAATCGGTATTAAAGGGGAAATTTTATTTTCCGAGCCGTTTTTCGTCCTTTTGCCAAACAGCCATCCGCTCGCCCGTCGCGACCGGATCGTGTTAAACGAACTCCGTAACGATCCGTTTGTGACATTTCCAAAAGGATATATTTTGCATCAAATTTTAATTGAGGCCTGTCACCAAGCGGGGTTTGTCCCAAATGTCTCATCGGAAGGCGAGGACCTCGACGCCATTAAAGGACTCGTCTCCGCCGGCATCGGCGTCACTCTCCTGCCAGAGAGCGCCTTATCGGAAAGCCTTCTCCGTTATGCCGCCAAAGTACCGCTGGAAATGCCGCAAGTGAAACGAAACGTCGGCATCATCATTTCCGACCATCATGAGCTTGCCCCGTCGGTGAAAGTATTCTACCAGTTTGTAAAAGACTTTTTCTCCGAGCTGGAGCGGTATCAGCTTGGGTAGAAAGCATGAAAGAAAAAAGAGGATGTCCCAAAAGTGTTCGCATAGCGTTCGCTTTTGGGACACTTTTTTGGATAAAAAAGAAGAAAACCGTTCCTCTTTTGGTATAATAGAGTCACCACAACCCTACCAAAG
>Ga0066871_100155_pt1 | contig 57081 bp, 54 predicted proteins | sample CeladaPassage60B_FD_62209 | JGI IMG/M metagenome (GOLD analysis project Ga0066871, IMG submission 62209) | Cellulose-adapted microbial communities from the Joint BioEnergy Institute, USA - Passage3 60B | ecosystem: Engineered > Bioreactor > Continuous culture > Unclassified | place: USA...
TGCCAGCGCGCGGAGTTCTTCCCAGGCTTGTGCGTAGTGCACCCCTTGCCCGGCATAGATGACCGGGCGCTGGGCTGCGACGAGCACAGCCGCAACCTCGTCGACCGCCACCGGGTCGGGCGCGACGCGCACGCGCGGCGCCGGCCGGTACTCGAGCGTACCCGTGAACTCCTCCAACACCAGGTCACGCGGCAGCTCGATCACGACCGGGCGCGGCCGGCCGTTCTTGAGCTGCGTCCAGGCCCGCCGTAAGGCGTTCGGTACCTCGCTGGGCAAGACGACTTGCTCGACCCATTTGGCGATCTCGCGGAAGTTGAGGAGCGCGCTGAAATTCGGCGGCAGGTTCATGATAGGGCGAGGATAGCCTTCCGGCAACAGGAGCACCGGCACGCTGTCGGCGTAGGCCTGCGCGACGGCACCGAAGGCATTTTCCGTCCCTGGGCCATGCTGCATGGCGAAGACACCGATCCGCTGTCCCGACGTGACCCGGCTCATCGCATCGGCCATGTGGATCCCGACGCGCTCCTGCCGGACGATCACCGTCCGGATGTCGGCCCGCGCTGCCGCTTCCAGGACATCGTTGACCGGGTACCCGATAATGAGGTCGACTCCCTCGCGCTTGAGGATCTCGGCGACCACGTCAGCGACACGCACGCTGGCACCCCCTCAGGCTCTCCCGAACGTCCCGACACGTCACCCCGATGGAAGGGCAAGACGGGTTCACAGCCAGGATGGCGAAACCGATCGCGCAGCATCCGTGCGAGAAACGCTGTTTCGGGTGCACTGCGCCCGCGCTGCAGTCTAACACGGCACCGACATCCTGTCGCCCCGGTGGTCGCACCGGGCTGCAGATCTCAGTCGATTCCGCTCCTGCCACCGGCAGCCGTGGTCCATTGCGGCGAGGATGCTGATCGGTTACGATGGGGTTCCGAACAGGGCAAGTGACTGGGTAACCGACATCGAGGTGACGGGAGATCGCTCGCTGAAGCGACCATCGCGTTGGGAGCGGTTGTTCGGAGCACTGGCGATCCTCTTGCCGCCGCTCGCCGCGGCGTTGCTCTTCGTGCCCCGCTGGCGAGCAGTGGCAGTGAAGGGATCGTTCGCTTGGGGACACGCCGTACTCGCCCTCGCCGCCTTCCTCGTCTTCGCGGCGACCAACGCCCAACGTCTCGACGCAGGAGACCGCTTCGCCGACCTCTGGATGTTTTTTCTCTTCATTTGGGTCGCGACCGCGCTCGTGATCCCGCTGGGACTCGCGATCCGGCAACTGGTCCACGGTACCGGCTCGAGCGCAGCGGTGCACCCGTGGGAAGTGGCAGTCCGCTTCTGTTCCGATGACGCGAGCGGTTCACTCCTCGCAGGCATCGAACAGTGGCTCGCTGGCCAGCCAGGGGTACGGGTCGTGGACGGCGGCTGGATCGTGATCGATCCAGTAGTCGTGGAAGATCGCGGTGCGTCGTCGGTGGTGCGCGTGGTACGCGGCGTGCTCGCTCTCTTACCGGCAGACGACCGCTCCGCTGTGGTCGCTGTCTACCGGTTACGCCCATCGTCGCTCTGGTCGCTCGCTCGCACGCTCTGGTCCCGTGCTGTTCGCAAGCAGGCGCTGGTGCTCGCCGCGCTCTGGCAGGCTCGAGCCGAGGCGATCGAGCCACCCACGCTTCCACCGGCGGTCGAGCGTGCCCTGGAAGAGGGCTGCAGCTGACGCACGAACTGGACCGCCTGGACGTGCGGCGAGCCGACCTCGTCACGCTGGGCGCTGTCGCTGCCACGACAACAGTCCTGGGCGTCATGCTGGAGTTCCGACTCTCTCCGGATGTGGACGGTGCCCTGGCTGGTCTCGCTGGACTGTTGGCGGGCATCGTGAGCGCGATGATCCTCGGTTTCGCCTGGCTCGCGTATCGTGTCCGGCTCCTGCTCCGCGCCTTCGCAACGTCTAGCGATCGGCCACCACGGGTATCGCTGGCCACCCTCGTCCGGCGCTGGCCGGGACTGCTCTCGTTCGCGCTGGCCGGTGCGCTGGCTTTCGTCGTCGGTCTCGGCTGGACACTGTCGCCCGAGGCTCCGGAGTGGTCACTGCTCGTGAGCATCGCACTCCTGGTACTCCCAGCGCTCGTTGCACTGTGGCTCGGCACCCGGCTGGCCGAGCAGTCGCCACCCGGTAGCACGTGACCACACAGTTGCCTCGTGCTGGCCTGCCCAACGGGGTACTCCTGGGCCGATGGGAGCGCCAGCGCAAGCGATCCGCTATAGTAATCGGCAATACGTCCGTCATGGCAGTGTCGCGCGGGTCGTCGGACACACGATCCAGGGAGAGGAAGGAGCGAGCGAGTGGGTGCGACGAGCCAGTTGCCGCAATCGTTGCCAGTGACACCTGAGGCCCGCCCGTGGCTCCGCCACTACGAACCAGGCGTTCCTCCGCAGATCGAGATCCCGGAGACGACGATGCCCGCGTATCTCGCGCTCAATGCGGGGCGCTACCCGCGACGGGAGGCGATCCGCTTCTTCGGCAAGGCGATCACCTATCGGGAACTCGACGAGACCGTCAACCGCTTCGCCAACGCGCTCGTCCGGCTCGGCGTCCAGCCAGGCGACCGTGTCGCCCTCGTCCTGCCCAACTGTCCCCAGATCGTCATCGGCTACTACGGTGCGCTGCGTGCTGGCGCGATCGTGGTACCGTGCAACCCGCTCTATGCCGAGCCGGAGCTCGCCCACCAGCTCGCCGATGCCGAGGCCAAGATCGTCCTGTGCTTGTCGCTCATGTTCCCCAAGGTGCAGGCGATCCGCGACCAGGTGTCGACGCTCGAGCATGTCATCGTGACGAACATCAAGGAGTACCTGCCTCCGCTGGCTCGCGTCGGGTTCACGCTCTTCCGCGAACGGAAAGAGGGACACGAGGTGACGTTGCCGGAGGACGGTCGTACGCACTGGCTGCAGCCGCTCCTCCAGCAGGCACCGTCGACACCCCCAGGTATCGGGCGCGACCCGGACGATCTCGCTGTCCTGCAGTACACCGCTGGGACGACCGGTGTGCCGAAGGGTGCGATGTTGACGCACCGCAACCTGGTCGCGGTCGCACTCCAGACACATGCCTGGGCCCGCAACATCGAGGAGCCGGACGGTTCCGATGTCGTCCTCGGTGTCATCCCGATCTTCCACATCTACGGTCAGACGGTCGTGATGAACTTCCCGATCGTCACCGGTGGCTGCATGGTGCTCATTCCGCGGTTCAACCTGAAAGAGATCCTCGAAGCGATCGACCACGAGCACCCGACCTTCTTTCCTGGCGTGCCGACCATGTACGCTGTCCTGGCGAACGCCCCCAAGGTCGAGAAGTACAACCTGCGCTCGCTCAAGGCCTGTATTTCCGGCGCCGCGCCGCTCCCGGTCGCGGTGCAGGAGCAATTCGAGCAGTTGACCGGGGCACGGTTGGTTGAGGGGTACGGTCTCTCGGAAGCCCCTGTCACTCACTGCAATCCGATTCTCGGCGAGCGGCGGCCTGGGACGATCGGCCTCCCGCTACCCAGTACTGAGGCGATAATCGTCGACCTCGAGACCGGCACGCAGATGCTCCCGCCGGGCGAGGTCGGCGAACTCGCCGTACGCGGCCCGCAGGTGATGCAGGGGTACTGGAAGCGGCCGGACGAGACCGCGCGCGTCTTCCGCGGCAGCTGGTTCCTGACGGGCGACATCGCGCGCATGACCGAAGACGGCTACTTTCAGATCGTCGATCGCCGCAAGGACATGATCATCGTCGGCGGGCTCAAGGTCTTTCCGAGCGAGGTGGAGTCGGTCCTCCTGCAGCACCCAGCAGTCAAGGAAGCGGTCGTCGTCGGGATTCCCGATCCTTACCGGGGTGAGATCGTCAAGGCGTACGTCGTCCTGCGCGAGGGCGCTCAGGTGGATGCCCGCGAGCTGCTCGCCTTCTGCCGCGAGCGTCTGGCGCCGCACCGTGTACCGCGCGAGATCGAGTTCCGTGAGGAACTGCCGAAGAACCTGATCGGCAAGGTGCTCCGGCGCAAGCTGGTGGAGGAAGAACTCGCCAAGCGGCAGGGCGACGCACCTAGCCCGACCGACCGGTGACTGCAGTCAGGAACGCGCTACGGCAGCAGCCGGTGTCCGGCGGCGCAGCAGCCAGACGAGGGTGAGCGCACCGGCGAGCGCGGTCACCAGCGCGATGACCTGCGCTTGCTGGAGCCCCCAGAACCAGACGGCTTCCTGGCGAACGAAGCTGATCCAGAAGCGACCGACACCGTAGAGCACCCAGTAGAGCGCGAAGAGCGAGCCGTCCGGAAGCCCACGGCGGCGCAAGCGCCAGAGCACCGCCAGGACGACGACATTGACGACCATGTCGTAGATCGGGTACGGGTGCGTCGGCACACCGAGGAGGTCGTGCGGCAAGAGCGCCTTGGGATTGGTGTAGCGGAGCGCAAAGGGACAGTAGCCGAGCCCGTCGGCTGGCGTTCCGGCGGCAACACCAGCGCAGGCCAGGCAGGTGCACGGGCCACCCCAGGCATCACCGTTGACGAGGCAACCAAACCGCCCGATCCCCTGGGCGAGGAGCAGGCTCGGTGCGACGGCATCCGCCACCGGGCCGATCGGCACGCGGTACCGCCAGAGGAGCACGATAGCAGTCACGGTACCACCGATGATCGCCCCGTAGACGGCCAGCCCGCCCTCGGTGATCGCCAGGATCCGCCAGGGTTGTCGCAGGTACTCGCCGAGATGGTCGAGGACGAAGAAGAGCCGGGCACCGACGATGCCACCGAGAATCGTCACGATCGCGACGAGATCGAAGTTGGGGATCGTGATTCCCTTGCGAGCGATCCCCCGGCCAGCCAGCCAGACGGCCGCGAGAATCGCCAGCGCCGTGAAGAGCCCGTGCCACGTCAGCAGGACAGGGCCGATCCGGACGATATCCGGGTCCATTCCGATCGTGACGGTGAACATCGGCGACTCCTCTTCGCTACGCCACCCGGCTCGAGTCTACCATCGATACCCCGGTTGGGTATCGGGATCACCGTGCGACACGGACGCGCACCGCACGTATCGCGAGCCAGGGCTCGTCACCACGGTCGCTCGGCTCACCGAGATTGGACAGCGTCAACGTGACCGGCACGTCCTCCGGCAGGCGATCGAACCGGACGATGACCGATCGGCGTGCCCACTCCGGGCCGGGGAAAGGCTCTTTCTCCTGCCACAGGATCCGGTCACCGAGCGCCAGTGCGAGCACCGCTGCCGGGTTGCCCCGGCTCTGCTGCCCCTCGATTTCGATGAGCAGTCGCTCGCTCCCTGCTGGGACGACGAAGCGCACCGTTCCGCTCTGCTGGCCGAAAAGCAGGGCCGCGTTCGCCAGGTCACGGGTGAAACCCGGCAGCGCACCGTCCCGATAGGGGAGGTAGGCCCCATCGACTTCCTCCGGTGCGAACTCGAGTGCCGGGGCATCGGCGAACCGGCGCAGCTCCGGCGGGGTCGGCTGCACGATCTCGAGCGAGCCGAACAGCACCGCGACGGGCGGAGGCGTCGGTTGCGGTGTCGGCGTCGGTTCGGGGGTCACCGTCGGCACACGCGTTGCCGTGGCAGTCGGCGTCGGGGGCACCGTCGCGGTCGGCTGCGTCGCCTGGGCAACCGGCGATGGAACCGGCGTGGGTCCTGGCTCGCCTCCGCCCAGCTGCGCCCAGGCCAGGACAGCGAGCACCGCCACGACCGCCAGCGAGAGGGCTGTCGCACCACCAGCGAGCGCGAGCAGGCGAGGACGTCCCACCTCCGCACTGCTCTGCGCCGGCACCGCGGCCGAGCGCCCGAGCACCGGTGTGCGCCACGGATGCTGGCCGGCAGTCTGTAGCGCGGCGAGCATCGCCTCGGCCGAACGGTAGCGAGCCCCCGGATCTTTCGCCAGCGCCCGCAGTACGACCTGCTCGAGCGCCGGTGGAATATCGCGACGCCAGCGCCGGGGAGGAACCGGCGCGGCGTGCAGATGCTGGGCGAGGAGTTCCTCCGGGGTTTGGCCGGGGAACGGTACATGACCGGTCAAGAGCTCGTAGAGGATGACACCGACCGCATAGAGGTCGCTGGCTGGCGTGGCTGGCTCGCCCCGTACACGCTCCGGAGCGACATAGGCCGCAGTCCCGAGGAGTTCGACTGGGCCGGTCAGCGTCGGATCGTCGCTGCGCCGAGCGATACCGAAATCGGTCAGCTTGGCCCGTCCTCGACGATCGAGGAGCACGTTGGCTGGTTTGACGTCACGGTGGACGATCCCGGCCTGATGGATCGCCGCCAATCCACGGAGGATATCGGCCGTGATCCGCACCGCCTCCTCGAACGGGAGCGGCGCGCGCTCGCGGATGAGGTGCGCCAAGTCACCGCCATCGACCCACTCCATCACGATGTAGCGCAGGTCGCCGTCCTGCCCCGCATCGAAGACCTGGACGACGTTCGGATGCGAGACGGCTGCGGCTGCACGCGCCTCCCGTTCGAAGCGTGCGAGATCGGTCGCCTGGGAGTCGGTGAGCCGCAGGACCTTGACCGCGACCGGACGGTCGAGTACGAGATCCCGCGCGAGATAGGTCGTCGCTATCCCACCGCTGCCGAGCGGTGTTTCGATCCGGTAGCGATCAGCGATGACCGACGGTGGCGCGTTGAACACGACAGAACTCCCGAACCACGCTCATCGCGGCCGATTGTACGCGGGACAGAGCGATCGCGACGACCTCAGGGGGTCTCCGGATCGAGCGGGATGTTATCGATGAGACGCGTCGTACCCACCCAGGCGGCGACCAGCAGGAGCGCCGGTCGTTCGACCCGCTCGACCTCCTCGAATGACTCCCGGTCGCTCACGCTGACGTATTCGAGGCGCACCGGGGTGCCAGCGAGCGCGTCGCGCACGGTGCGCCGGAGCACCTCGGCAGCACGCTCACCGGTGCGGAACCGCTCGAGCGCGGCAAAGAGCGCTTGGGGCAAGGCTGCCGCTACTCGCCGTTCCTCCGGAGTGAGGTAGACGTTACGGCTGCTCATCGCCAGCCCGTCCGGCTCGCGCACGGTCGGCACCGGGACGATCTCGACCGGCAGCGCGAGATCGCTGACCAGACGCCGGACCACCAGCACCTGCTGGGCATCTTTCCAGCCGAAGTAGGCGCGGTGCGGTTGGACGAGATTGAGGAGCCGGGTCACCACGGTCGCGACACCGCGGAAGTGCCCCGGACGTGCTTCCCCCTCGAGCCGTTCGGCGACCGGCCCGCTCACGACGACCGTCGTCGCAAAACCAGGCGGATACATTTCTTCGACCGGTGGAGCGAAGACGAGGTCGACTCGTTCCGCTCGCAGCAAGGCGAGGTCACGCTCGAGATCGCGCGGATAGCGTTCGTAGTCTTCCTGGGGTCCGAACTGGAGCGGATTGACGAAGATGCTCACGACGACCCGCTCGTTCTCGATGCGCGCCCGCCGGACGAGCGCGAGATGCCCGTCGTGCAGATACCCCATGGTCGGGACGAAGCCGACCGAGCATCCCGTCTGCTCGGCTCGCCAGCGACGGAGCTCAGCCACCGTCCGGACCACGTCCATCGCCGCCTCCCTCGCGTCGAGCGCGGTATTCCTGCGCGATCGCCTCGACGGTCTCGGTATCGAGATCGCGCGGCAACCCGAAACTCTCCGCCTCTCCAGGAAAGAGACCGTTTCGCACGTCTTCAGCGTAGCGCCGGAGCGCCTCGCGCACGACGCCGGCTAGATCAGCATAGGCACGTGCATGACGCGGCAGGGGGCCAGGCGTGAGCCCGAGGAGATCGGTCAGTACCTGCACCTGACCGTCGCAACCCGGGCCGGCGCCGATCCCGATCGTCGGGATCTGCAGGATCGCGCTCACCGCCTGCGCGACCGGCGCCGGGACGAGCTCGAGCACGATCGCGAACGCACCAGCGTCCTCCAGTGCCAGTGCATCGGCGAAGAGCTGGCGTACGGCGGCAGCGCTGCGCGCTTGCAGCCGGTAGCCCCCCAGCGCATGGACCGACTGCGGCGTGAGCCCGAGGTGCCCCATGACCGGGATGCCAGCCCGAACCAGCCGGGCGACCGTCTCGACGATCGGTCCACCGCCCTCGACCTTGACCGCCTGTGCGCCGCCCTCCTGGACGAGGCGACCAGCATTGCGCAACGCCTCCTCCGGCGTCACCTGGAAGGTCAGGAACGGCATGTCGGCCACGACGAGCGCCCGGCGAACAGCCCGGGTGACGGCCCGGGTGTGGTGAAGCATGTCGGCGAGCGTGACCGGGATCGTCGTCTCGTAACCCAGCACGGTGTTGCCGAGCGAGTCGCCGACCAGGATGACCGGGATACCGGCCTCGTCAGCGAGCCGCGCAGTCGGATAGTCGTAGGCCGTGACCATCACGATCCGTTCGCCGCGTCGCTTCATCGCGACCAGCTCGGCAACGGTGACCCGTTGCGTCATCGTGGCACCTCCTCGCCATGCTGCCCCTCTGCCAACCACTGGGCGAGCGCTTCGAGCGCAGCTAGGCGCTCGGGATCAGCGGCTGCGCGCTCGCGCGCGAGCGGGAGCATCGCCCGAGCGAGCACCCGGTAGAGAGCGAGCTGCTCGGGAGCGGCGTGTGCGAGCGCCTGTACGTGTCGCTCGAGTGTTGTCCGGTCGGCCCGCGCCACCGGCCCAGTGAGCGCCTGTGGCAAGCCGAGTTGTTCGAGATTGTGCAAGACACCGCGCAAGAGCGGCAGGAGATGGCGCACCGCTCGCGCCCGCTCGAGACCGGCTGCCCGGCCGAGGAGCTCAGCCGCCGTCCCCACCAACGCGACGAACCCGTTGGCAGCGATCGCCGCCGCAGCATGGTAGAGCGGCCGCTGCGCTGGGTCGAGCGCGAACGGCTCGGCACCGAGCTGCCGGGCCAGCCAGACGAGTTCGTCGGCGAGCGGTGGATCCGCGTCGATCGCGATCCCCACGCCCTGCCAGGCTGCTGGATCGGCTGCACCAGCGAAGGTCTGGAGCGGGTGGAACGCTCCCGTCTCGGCGCCGGCGCGGGCAGCTGGTGCAAGAAGCTCCCGTCCGTAGGCGCCAGCGAGATGGATGACTGCTTGACCGGGGCGCCAGCGGAGCTGCGCGCAGAGCGGGGCGATCGCGCTGTCCGGTACGGCGAGGACGACGAGTGCACCGCGCTCGGCCGCAGCCTGCGGGTCAGCGAGCGCCTCGGCACCCGGCAGCTGGGCCGCCAGCGCCTGCGCCCGCTCGAACCGACGGCTCCACACGGCAGCCACGAGGATCCCAGCAGCCGCCAGCGCAGTACCGAGCGCAGTCGCGGCGCCACCGGCCCCGAGCAGCACCACCGGCTGCCTAATCGACCGGCTTGGCGACGACGATGATGCGGTGGTCATCGATCCCGTACGGCCAGCAGGTCACCAGCGTCACCCGTTCCTCCGGCATCGGATCGAGGAAGCGGCCGGTCGCGAGCCGTTCTTCGAGCGGCACACCGACCTCCTTGCGATAGTGGATCTCGACGACCCGGTACCGGAAGACGCCTGCGTCGCTGGTCAGGATGACCTCATCGCCGAGTTGCACGTGCTCGAGCGTCCGGAAGACCTCACCCTTCCAATCGTTGTGACCGGAAATGACGATGTTCCCGCCCTCACCTGGATTAGCTGAGGTGTTGTGGTGGCCGGCCGCGTACTCGGCCACCTCCCACTCGATCGCCTGGACACCTTCGATGTCGACGATCTTGTAGCCGACCTCGACGACCGGCGCATCGATGCCGACCGAGGGGATCTGGATCCGGGTCGGCGGCGGCATCTTCGGCTTCGGGGTGGGAGCGGGCTCGGCGGTCGGTGTTGCAGGCTCCGGCACGCTCCTCACCGGTGTTGGTGCCGGTGTCTCCTCGGTGATCGAGGTCGGCGTGGGCTCACGCGTCGGCGTTGCACCCGAGAGTGCCTGCAACGGCGGCGGAGGTGCCGCGCCGACAGCGACTTGACTTGCGGGCGGCTCAGCCGGTAGCCGGATCGCCGCCGCCCCCATTGCCGCCACGGCGAGCAGGAACAGGCCGATCAGGATGAGCAGAGTACCGAGCAAAGGTGGTCGCGTGCGCGCCACTCGTTCGTCGGTCGCGCGTCCCAGCTGCTGGAGCGCACGACCGAACCGAACGAGTCGACCCTTGTTCGAGATACCACCCTTATCGGATACCGAGAGGACACGAAGTGACGATCGATCGTTCACGGAGACATCCTTTACGCGAGCGGGAAAACGCCTTTCCCGTCTCGGCTGCTGCCAAGTATACCTGCCACACTTTCCGGATCGACGAGGAATGCGACAGACGGCGGCCGAGCCAGAGCGAGCACCGGCGGCAGCACTTGCATCCTGCGCCGCTCTCGTGCACACTGGCACGCAGCTACCCGTCGATCCGACGCTGAGGAGCAGCACGATGCCAGCCCGTGCCTACGTTCTCGTCCACTGCGATGTCGGCAAAGCGCGAGCAGTCAAGGAGGCACTCGCGCAGGTTCCCGGAATCCTCCATGCCGACATCGTCACCGGCGATTACGACCTCATCGTCGTCGCCGAGCAGCCCACTGTCGAGGAACTCGGCCGGCTCGTCCTCGAGCGGATCCACGGCACGCCCGGCGTGACGGCAACCAGCACCCACGTCGTCGTCGGCTGACCGGATCCGCTCGCGCACCGGTCGCGACCGGCGCCCCCGGCATTCCGACCGTTCAGGAATGCCGAACAGGCACCTTGCGTTTCGCACCAATCCCGTCATGATTAGCAATGAAGTCAGTGGAGTCAGACGAAGATCGGGGGAGCGGATGAGCGGCGCATTGCGGTTTCCGAGCCCGTTCGAGGTCGGCACACCACCTGGCGCGGAAGGGTGGGAGCAGCTCTATCCGTACTATCTCCTCTTCAGCGAGGATCGGCGGGCGGAAGAGGAACGCCGCCTGTGGTTCTTCAACGGCATGCACTTTCCCGAGGCGATGACACCGTTCGACATCATCACCGCCGAGGCCGGGTACCTGGCGATCGGCGAGATGAGCAGCCGCATGTTCTGCATCCCGCCCGCGATGGGGATCGACTTCCGCGTCCTCAACGGCTACGTCTACATCAGCCCCACACCCGTGACCGACCCAGCGCAGATCGAGCAGCGGGCAGCCTGGTTCCAGGAACGCGCCGGCTACTACTACGCCAACTGGCGCACGCTCTACGACGAGTGGAAGCAGAAACTCAGCGCCGAGGTCGAGCGCCTGGTCGCGATCCGCTTCCCGGACCTTCCCGAGGTCGAACCGGCCGAATATGTGTTCCAGCGGCGCGGCTACGGTGCCTCGATGGACAACCTCGCCGCCTACCACGACCTCATCGACAGCATCTTCCGCGTCTGGCAAATCCATATGGAAATCGTGATGATCGGGTTCGCCGCCTACTTTACGTTCTACGATTTCTGCAAGAAGGCGTTCCCGGAGATTTCCGACCAACAGGTGACGCGGATGGTCGGCGCGATCGACGTCAGCATGTTCCGCCCCAACGACGAGCTCAAGCGCCTGGCTAAGGTCGCGCTCGAGCTCGGCGTCCACGACGTCTTCCTCGCCAATGGCTCGGGCGAACAGGTCTTCGCCAAGCTGCGGGCGAGCGAGGCCGGGCGACGGTGGCTGGCCGAGTGGGAGAAGAGCGCCGACCCGTGGTTCTACATGAATACCGGCGATGGTTTCCAGCACCACCACCGGGCCTGGATCGACGATCCGACACCAGTGGTCAGCGTGCTGGCCGATTACATCCAGCGGCTGCAGCGCGGCGAGAACCTCGACCGCGATACCGCCTCGCTGCGCGAGGAACGCGACCGGATCACCCAGGGCTACCGCGAACTCCTGGCGACCGAGGAGGAGAAGCAGGCATTCGATCAGATCCTGGCACTCACCCGCGACGTCTACTACTCGATCGAGGACCACAAGTTCTACGTCGAGCACTGGTACCAGAGCCGCTTCTGGAACAAGGTGCGCGAGCTCGGTCGCCTCTTCGTCGCCGGTGGCTTCTTCCAGGACGTCGAAGATATCTTCCTCCTGCACTACACCGAACTCGAACGCGCGCTCATGGACCTCTTGCTCGGCTGGAGCATCGGGACCGTCCCGCGCGGGCCCAAGTACTGGCCGGGCGAGATCGCGCGGCGCAAGCGGATCATGGAGCATCTGCGCGCCTGGGCACCGCCGCCGGCACTCGGGGTGGTCCCCGAGGTCATCGGCGACCCAGCGATCATCATGCTGTGGGGGATCACACCGGAACGCTTGCGTGCCTGGCTCTCGCCCGAGGAAGGGAACGTCCTGCGCGGCTTCGCTGCCGCACCCGGTGTCGTCGAGGGGCCAGCGCGCGTCGTCCTCAGCATCGAGGAGCTGCAAGAGGTCAAGGACGGCGAAATCCTGGTCTGCTCGGTGACCGAACCGAGCTGGGCACCCGTCCTCGCCCGAGTCCGTGGTATGGTTTCCGACATCGGCGGCGTCATGTCGCACGCGGCGATCGTCGCCCGCGAGTACCGGATTCCGGCTGTGCTCGGCACTGGCGTTGCCACCAAGCGGATCCGCACTGGGCAGTTGCTGCGCGTCGACGGTGACAACGGCGTGGTCACGATTCTCGACTGACGACCTCACCCTGGAGAGGAGTACGGGGAACGATGCGCGACGCACCATTCGTCCTCGATTTCGCTGCGCTCAGCGAGCGCGACCGCCCGCTCGTCGGCGGGAAAGCCGCGAGTCTCGGCGCACTCCTCGCTGCCGGGTGCCCGGTCCCGCCGGGCTTCGCTCTCACCACGGCAGCGTACCGGTATTTTCTCGAGGCGAACGGCCTGACCGGCCTCTTCCGTCTCGACCACTCCGTCGGAGCGAATCTCGACGAGGCCGCCGCCGCGCTGTCGCGCCGCGTCGAGGAGGCGTTCCTGGCTGCCGCCCTACCGGATGACCTCGCGAGCGAGCTCGCCGCGTCGTACGCGCGGCTCGGGCAGCTCGTCGGCAGCGCGGCAGCGGTCGTCGCCGTCCGTTCCAGCGCCGCGGACGAGGACAGCCAGACCGCCAGCTTCGCCGGCCAGCACGAGACCTATCTCGGCATTCAGGGGTTCGAGCAACTCGCCCGTGCCGTGCGTCGCTGCTGGGCGAGCGCCTACACCCCGCGCGCGATCGCGTACCGGGTGCACCGTGGGCTCTCGCTCGAGGACGCCGCGGTCGGCGTCGCGGTGCAGGTCCTCGTCGAACCGCGCGCGGCCGGCGTGCTCTTTACTTTGAGTCCGCGCACCGGCGACCGCTCGCTGGTCGTCATCGAAGGTAGCTGGGGTATGGGGCAGGCTGTCGTCGCTGGCGAGGTGACACCGGACGAGTACGTCGTGAGCAAAGTGACGCTCGAGATCCTGCGCAAGCAGGTGAACCCGAAACCGTTCCGCTATCGCCGCGGTGGGCCGGACGGCTCGCTCGTCCGCGAAGAACTCTCGCCGGAACAGGCCAGCGCACCCTGTCTCGACGATGCGGAAGTCGTCGAGCTGGCCCAGCGGGCCCGCGCCCTCGAGAAGCATTTCGGTTATCCGATCGACGTCGAGTGGGCGATCACCGACGAGCCAGCGAAAGGGACGATCTACTTCCTCCAGTGCCGGCCGGAGACGGTGTGGAGCCAGAAGGAACGTCCCGCTGTCACGCTGGCCGCCAACAACCCGATCATGGCGATCGCCCAGACGCTGGTCCGTCCAGTCGGGAACCCCCGGAGCTGAACAGGCGGGCAGCGCGGGTATTCCCGCGCCGCCCTAGGAAGACCTGCGGCGCTCGCCGAGCGGCGAGCGCCGCAGGTCTTCCCAGGGCGTACAGTCATTGTGGCGATGCCAGCCGCTCGTCCAGGAACTGGACGTGGTAGGCAGCCGCGACGACCGCGGGATCGTCGGCGAGCTGGCGGTGGAAGGGTACGGTCGTGGCGATTCCTTCGACGACGAGTTCGTCGAGCGCACGGCGGCCGCGGGCGAGCGCTTCGGCACGATCTCGTCCCCAGACGATGAGCTTCCCGATCAGCGAGTCATAGAACGGCGGGACTTCGTCGCCCGGGCCAAAGCCGAAGTCACAGCGGACACCCGGTCCGGCCGGTAGCTCCATCCGCTCGATGACACCGGGCGAGGGGAAGAAGTTCAGCGCTGGATCCTCCGCGTTGATGCGGAACTCGATCGCGTGGCCGTGGAGCGCGATCTCGTCTTGTCGCCACGGGAGCCGCTCACCAGCCGCGATCCGGATCTGTTCTTTGACGATGTCGATACCGGTCACCAGTTCGGTGACAGGGTGCTCGACCTGAATACGCGTGTTCATCTCGAGGAAATAGAACGAGCCGCCGCTATCGACGAGGAACTCGATCGTGCCGGCATTGGTGTAACCAGCGGCACGGGCGAGGCGCACCGCCGCCTCGCAGATCTGGGCACGCAGGCCAGGCGAAAGGGCCGGCGAGGGTGCTTCCTCCCACAGCTTCTGGCGTCGCCGCTGGATCGAGCACTCGCGCTCGTAGAGGTGCAAGACGTTCCCGTGGTGATCGGCGAGAATCTGCACCTCGACATGGCGCGGGCGATCGAGGAATTTCTCCAGGTACAGGGAGCCATCGCCGAAAGCGGCGTGCGCCTCCTGCGCAGCGATCTGCAGTGCCTGCTCGAACTCCCCCCGGTCACGGACGATCCGGATACCCCGGCCGCCACCACCCGCTGCCGCCTTGACCATGACCGGGAAGCCGATGCGGTCGACGAAGGCGAGGGCTTCTTCCGGCGTCACCTTGCCGGGCGTACCGGGGACGATCGGTACGCCGGCGGCATCGGCCAGCTTGCGCGCTTCGGCTTTGTCCCCCATGAGCTGGATCGCTTCCGGGCGCGGACCGATGAAGACGATGCCGGCATCCTGGCAGGCGCGGGCGAAGTCGGCGTTCTCGGCGAGGAAGCCGTAGCCAGGATGGATCGCCTCGGCGCCCGTCTCGCGAGCAGCAGCGAGAATCGCTTCGATATTCAGGTAGCTACGTGACGCCGCTGCTGGACCGATACAGCGGGCCTCGTCGGCGTAGCGGACGTGCCGCGCCTGGGCATCCGCCTCGGAATAGACAGCGACGGTACGAATTCCGAGTTCGCGGCACGCCCGCATCACGCGGATCGCGATCTCGCCGCGATTGGCCACCAGCACTTTCCGGAACATCGAGACACCTCGCATCTCTCCGCTCTGCGACGCTTGTGTCTACAGAAAGAGCCCAGCTCTCCATGATTTCGTGCTAATACTAACCAGTGGACGCTGCACGTGTCTCAGCCAACCGCCTTCTGAAGGCAGGAGGTAGTTTCGACAGGTAGCGTGGCTGAAGGGAGGTAGTCTCCGATGGCCTCGGTCGTGCTGGTGGATGCAGCTGTTCCGCGTCCCTGGCGAGCGACGACAGCAGCCCGGCTGGCAACGAACATCGCGCTCATCGTCGCTGGAAGCGTGCTCACGGCGCTCGCCGCGCGGATCGCTATCCCGTTGCCGTTCAGCCCGGTTCCGATCACCGGGCAGACCTTTGCCGTCCTGCTGGTCGGTGCAGCACTCGGCAGCCGGCGCGGCGCTGCCAGCATGGCACTCTACGTCGCTGAAGGCCTCGCCGGATTGCCGGTCTTCGCCGGTGGTACCGCTGGACCGAGCGTGCTGCTCGGCCCGACCGGCGGGTACCTCATCGGCTTCATCGCCGCTGCCTTCGTCACCGGCTGGTTCGCCGAACGCGGTTGGGACCGCCGCCCGTTGACGACCGCGCTGGCGATGGTGCTCGGGAACGTCGTGATCTATCTCTTCGGCGTCTCCTGGCTCAGCGTGTTCGTCGGTGTCGCGAAGGCACCGCTCCTTGGCATGATTCCCTTCTTGCCGGGCGACCTCCTCAAGATCGTGCTCGCCACGATCGCCCTGCCCGGCGCTTGGAGGATCCTGCGCCGCACCGGTCTGGGTGAGACCACACTCCGCTAGTGCGGCACGAAAACACGCGCGATCGCTCGCTGGCCGGCCCCACAGTGGGGCCGGCCAGCCGTTTCTCCAGCCCACGGTATGCGCCGAGTTCGTGCTATGAGACAGCGCCTCTCGAGGAGGATTCACGCCCGTCAGGGGGACGGTTCGGTGGCGGCAACCGCATGCCAGCGACGGAGCGCTGGCCCGAGCCGCTGGAATGCCTCAGCGATCACCTGCCGCTCGGCCTCATCGAATGAAGCGGGGTCGGTCTTCTCCAGCAGCTGGCGTAACCGCTCGAGCACGGTGACCAGTTCGAGCGCTGGCGTTCGCGTGCGTCGCGCTGCCGGGGCACGCGGCGACGGTTGCCGAGGAGGACGGACGAGCGAGCGCAGCTGATCAACGAGTTCGTCTGGTGCCAGCTCTGCGAGTTCCGGTCGTTCGCGGAGCGCACGTGCCAGCCGTTCGATCTCGGCCTGGGCGAGTCGCTCGCGCTCGATCAGCTCAGCCAGCGCGATCTGCACCGGTTCGGGCAAGCCCTGCAGCGGCCGCGTTTGCTTCTCCGAGAGTCGTCCAGCCCGGATCGCCTGCTGGATCGGTTCGGGCAGCTTCTCGGTGGCGAGGAGCTGGAACAGCCGGCTCCGCTTGATTCCGACCGCTTCGGCGACCTGCTCCCAAGGCACGTCACCGAGCTGCTGCTTGAGGCGACGCAGTGCGGCGGCACGGTCGAGCGCGTTCAGATCCTCGCGGAGGATATTCTCCATGAGCTGCTGGACGAGCCGCTGCTCGTCGCTCACCTCCCGGACGATGGCCGGAATGGAGGTCAAGCCGGCCAGCTGGGCGGCCCGCCAGCGCCGCTCCCCGTGGATGATGACGTAGCGGTCGCGCGTCGCGTCATACCGTACCGCGATCGGTTGCAGCACTCCCTGGAGCCGGATTGAGGCAGCCAGCTCTTCCAGGCGTTCCGGATCGAAGGTGCGCCGCGGTTGCTCGGGATCCGGCTCGATCCGGTCGAGCGCGATTTCGCGGGCCTCGGCCAGCTCCCGTGTCCCGCGCGCCTGCGGAGAGGTATCGGCCAGGAGATCCTCGACCGTGAAACGGCGACGTCGGGTGGTGGTCCGGGTACCGGACAGCTCAGACACGGCTCGTGCTCCCGACCATCTCGGCGATGACAGCCGCAGCTTGACGGTACGCCGCAGCCAGCGGCGACCGCGGCTGGTACTGCAGGATCGAGGTGTGTTCCGCCACCGCTTCGGCACCTTTGACGGAAAGCGGAATGCTCGGCAAGAGCGGGAGATCGGGGAAGCGCTCGCGCAGGGTCGCCAGCATGTCGGCAACCAACCGCGAGGAATGATGCACCTTGGTCGGCAGGAAGCCGAGCACGGTGAGGCGCGGGTTGAGCCGGCGTACTCGATTCACCGTCTCGAAGAGACGCCGCAGCACCATCAGCGAGAGCGGGTGCGGCTCGATCGGGATGACCAGCGCCGTGGCCGCGACCAAGATGTTGACGCTCAGGATATTGAGGGCTGGTGGACTATCGATCAGGACATAGTCGTAGGGCAGGGATTCGGCCGCAGCGAGCGAATGGGCCAGCCGCCGCTCCCGTTCGAGCGCGTTCAGGAGTTCCAGCTCGGCAGCAGCGAGATCTGGATGGCTGGGGACGAGATCGAACCCCTCGATCCGCGTCGCCACGATGACCTCGCTGAGAGGCAAAGGATCTTCGACGAGCAGGTCGTAGACCGAGACCTCCAGGCGCGCGATATCGATCCCGAGCGCCATCGTCAGGCTAGCTTGCGGATCGAGGTCGAGCGCGAGCACACGGTGTCCACGCTCGGCGAGGGCGGCTCCGACGTTGAGCGTGCTGGTCGTCTTAGCGGTCCCGCCCTTTTGGTTGAAGAACGCGATCACTGGCGTCACGACCGGCTCCCGCTGTACGGACACCCGCAGAGGAAGGCTACCAGAGGTCATCGCCGGTGTCCAGGAGCGCGGGACGATTCCCACCCCAGTGTTTCCCCGGACACGGGCAGTCGGGCAGCGCGGTGTCCCGCTCCGTGGGGACAACCCGTCGCCAGCGGCACCGCGCCAGCCCCGTGTTCGCCTCGAACCCGGCCCCAGGGCAGAGGCACACTGAGCCCAGCGAGTGACACCGGGTGCTGCCCGACGCGTACCTTCCGATGCTGAAGGGCGGGTACATGCTGTCCACCAGAACTACTCGCCCACCGCCGATCCGCGGCAGGCTGACGCGTGCCTCACGCCCCTGGACCGAGAGAACGAGCAAGCTCCCGTTCCCGCGCCCGCGGCGCGGCTGAGCGAGGCGTGCCTCGCCCCTACAGAGCGTGGTCAATGAGGGACGGTCACCTGCGCATCGCCCACCTGCGGCCGAGAGACCACCGCCGTCCCTGTCGGCGTCAGGCGTGCCTGATCCATCCGGCCCGCCAGGGCCGGGAATCCGGTCAGCGCCCCGCGACGCGCAGCCCATGCTCGGCAGCCGTGCGGCCACCCTCACCCCCAGCCCCCTCTCCCGCACCGTGCGGGAGAGGGGGTGGCGAGCGCCAGCGAGCCGGGGGTGAGGGGTGTCGTACCGGTACGCAACAACGACGGTCGCCTGCTGATCGCCCACCGGCCTCCATTGACCACCGGCATCTCTGTAGGGGTCACGCGTGCGTGCCCCAGTCGGGCCATCAGGCCCGGGGACGAACCACGTACCCGCGCCTTCCGCAGCGGACGGGCGCAACACGCCGCGCCTCTACGGAAACAGGGACGTGACCTGTTGGCGACGGTCGCCACCGGATCGTCCACTGGCACTCTTGAGGCAACGTTCGCCTCCGGTAGGGGTCAGTCACGCCTGATCCGTCCGACCCGCCAGGGTCGGGAAACCGACCATGTTCCCGCGCCATGCGGCGCGGCTGGGCGACGCACGCGTCGCCCCTACAGGGCCAACGACGCGCGGTAGGTCGCCTACGGTCGCCTGCGCGTAGACCCGCTGTGACGACCGCTCCCGGCCGATCGTGTAGGGGTCACGCGTGCGTGACCCAGCCAGGCCACCGGCCCGGGAACCAGTCAGCGCCGTACCATGAACCACGACGGGGGCAGCCTGTCGCGCCCCCACGATGGAATAGCCTCTGGAACCCGTTCACCGATGATCACCGGAACTTCGTCGACCAGTGACCCGCAGCGCGCGTTCGCACCACTGTACGGGGTCAGGCGTGCATGACCCGATCGGGCCGGGCGCGCGGGATCGGCCCAGTCGGGCCGAAGCACACGCGCTGTTCTCGCACCGCGAGCCCGGCTGTGTGCAGTCTGCTGCGCCCAAACTCGGACGACAGCTCACCCGCCTGCAGCCGCCGACGCACCGCCGCCGCACTCGAGGTGCGCGAACGCTGCGTTCACGAAGGCAGCCAGCGCTACCAGGAGGAAGAGGATCAGCACGACGAGCAACACCAGCACCAGCCGCCGGATCCAGACGACCTCCCAGGGTGTCTGCGGCAGTGGACGGCTGCTCATGAGGCACCTCCGATGGGGATCAGTTGCCGTTGGTGAGGATACGAAACATCGGCTCACCAGGCAACGACGAGGGTGCCTGATCGACTCGATCAGGCACCCTGAAGCCTCCGAACTTTCAGCTGGCCAGCCCGTTTCGCATTATGGCGTGGGTACTGGCGTCAGCGGCACCGGTGGCGTGAGCACGAACTCGATCGGAGCCGTTTCCACTTCACCCGGCAGGGAGAATAGGAAACGCACGACGATGGCCAGGACGAGCAGGAGCAGAACGAGCACGATGAGGCGCGTCAGTAATCTGACCCACGCGTCGAGACGCTCAACCATCACTGGTTACCCCCCGATCTCAATTGATCGCACCGGTGGCAGTCCAGGAACCGCTGCCGTATGCCCAGATTTCCACCCATGGGTACCGGTACCACGCGCAGCCGACGGTCGGGAAATACTGGCAGAATGCGCCCTGCCGGTAGGCCCGCACATACGACTGACCGTTGCCTCCTAACACGGAATAGCTCACCTCGCCGGCATACTGCCAAAACGGATCGTCTAAATAGACCTCGGGCCAGCTGGAAAAGTACGTGATAACCGTGCCGTTATAACAATATTGAAGCCAGTGCGTATACCTCCACAATAAGGCACCCACAAATGTCGAACGCGCGGTCACTGTGTATCCGACAGTCCGGCACGACGCTGTTACCGGGGCAGTCAGTTCACTTCGGCCCTCGACCACGCTCGTCTCGATGTTGACGTGCCGGTACAGTTCCATCACTGCCCGCTGCTGTGCCGGCGTCAACGCGCGCCAGGCAGCGACGAAATCCGGTGCCGTCACGAGCTACTGCCGGATCGCGACGGCCTCGGCGAGCGAGACCTCGTCTCCCTTCGCGCTGACGGCGAGCGGGAGCACCGTGAACAGGACGAGCGCTGCAAGAATAGCGGCCAGTCGATGCCACGGTCGACGCATCGCACACCTCCCGTTCTCGCGGTCGACACAGGTGGGGCACCCCAACCGACAGAGTATCAGAGAGAGAGAGAGAGAGATGTCAAGCGTTCGCTCGGTCAGCGCCGTGCCGGTCCGACCCGGCTTCCTCCGTCCGGGTCGGAGTGCCACGGCGTGTGCCCGCCGTGCGAGCAGTATCGTGCGCGTTACGGAGTATCGCTGCGCCAACGAGCCTGTCGGTCGATCGGGGCACCACGCCCAACTCTCGCCCGCTCGCCTGCGTCACACCTCCAGGCGTACGGTGGCCGCACGCCTCCAAGCGGCGAGCCGAACTGTGCGAAGGCCGCCTCGAGCCGCGTGTCGTGCCGGTGCAGCCTTCGGCACCTCACGACGTACCGGCAGCGCGCATCGTGTCCCGGAGGGAAGGCTGCTCCGGTGCGGAGCGAGCATGCAGACTACGGTACGAGAGCGATCCGGCTCTCGACCGTACCGGCCCGCAACCGCTCGACCCAGGTGAGGATCTCCTCGAGGGGGTAGGTTTCGACCCGTGGGCGAATGATGCCGCGGGCGATGAGGTCGAGCACGGTCGCCAGCTCCTCGCGGGTTCCCCAGGCCGAGCCGAGGATGGCGACTTCGTTCCGTGCAGCCGGCGAGATGCGGAGTGTCCCAGCCGTACTCGCCAGGCCGACGAGGACGATGCGTCCGCCCCGTGCGACCAGATCCTGCGCCAGGAGGAGCGTCTGGCCGGTACCGACGAGATCGACCACGAGATCGATCGGCCGATCGAGCAGCGCCACGCCGGACCGAACCTCATCTGGACCGAGCACGACGTCGGCACCGAGGTCACGGGCGAGGGCGCGCTTGCGGGCATCCTTGTCCAGCGCGAGCACGACCGCACCGAAGGCTTTGGCGATCTGCACGGCGTTCTGGCCGAGTCCGCCGACCCCAATGAGCGCGACCCCCTCGCCCGGCCGCAGGCGACCGACGGTGAGGAGCGCGTGGTAGCCCGTCAGCACGGCATCGGTCGCGACCGCCGCCTCGGCAGCGGTGACGCCGTCCGGCACCGGCACGAGCGCCCGTGCCGGGACGACGACGAAATCGGCGTAGCCGCCGTCGCGCCGGCGGCCGATCGTCTGGCCGCTGGTACAAAGATTGTCACGACCGCTGCGGCAGTAGCGGCATGCTCCGCAGCCGACGGCACCAAAGACGGCATAGCGGCGCCCGGGCTCGACACCCGAAACACCAGGGCCACATTCGACCACGTCACCGCATATCTCGTGGCCGAGCGTGACGGGCAACGGCAGTACGTAGTTCTCGCCCAGCTCGCCGTCGATGATGTGCAGGTCGGAGTGACACAAGCCGGACGCGTGGACGCGCAGGAGCACCTCGCCATACCCCGGTTCCGGCCGCTCGACCTCGACCAGATGGAAGGCCCCCGGCCCGACGAGCCGGGCTGCACGCATCGTCCGAGGCAGTGTCATGGAAGCAGTCCTTTCCTCGTGCACCGTACCACGGCGTTCGCCCAGCGTAACCGCGCTCCCGACGTCCACCGCACAGTATCGTGCCCACGGCCGGGACGACGTCGCGTTACGGGAGCAAGACGATCCGGCCCTCCACCTGGCCGGCGCGCAACCGCTCGACGCAGCTGAGGATCTCGTCCAGCGGGTGCGTTTCGACCCGTGGACGCACGATACCGCGGGCGATGAGGTCGAGCACGGTCGCCAGCTCCGCCCGCGTACCCCAGAAGGAGCCGAGGATAGCAACTTCATCGGAAATGTCGCGCAAGGCCAGCAGCGGCCCACCGACGCTACCCAAGCCGACCAGGACCACCCGACCGCCGCGCGCCACCAGCTGCTGGGCCAGGAGCTTCGTCTGGTCATTCCCGACGAAGTCGGCGACCAGCGTGACCGGGCGATCGAGCGGTGGCTTTTGCGGATCCAGCTGGCGGCTGTCGAGTGTCACCGCCGCGCCGTGCTGTCGTGCGAGCTCGAGCTTGCGGTCGTCGATATCGAGCGCCAGCACCACTGCACCGAGCGCGCTCGCGAGCTGCACCGCATTGAGACCGAGTCCACCGACCCCGATGACCGCGACGCCCTCACCGGGCTGCAGTCGGCCGACCGTCAGGAGGGCATGGTAGGAGGTCAGGACGGCGTCGGTCGCGACCGCAGCGACCGCATCGGGAACAGCATCCGGTACGGGAACGAGCGCCTGCACCGGCACCGCGACGTAGTCAGCGTAGCCACCATCGCGCGCGATCCCCATCCAGCGGCTCTCGCTACAGAGGTTGTCGTGCCCGCTTCGGCAAAAGCCACAGTTGCCACAGCCGACGGGGCCGAACACGGCGTACCGGCGCCCGATCTCGACGCCGGTCACCCCCTCGCCCAGCTCGACCGCTTCGCCACAGATCTCGTGCCCGAGCGTGAGCGGCGCCGGGATCGGAAACCCACCCAGCTCGTCGAAGATGATGTGGAGGTCGGAATGGCAAAGCCCAGCGGCGCGAACACGCAGCAACGCCTCACCACGACCTGGCACGGGCCGCTCGATCTCGACCAGGCGGAAATCGCGTGGGCCGAAGTAGCGCGCTGCACGCATGACGTTCCCTCCCCTGTGAAACGGATGATCGTCTCGACAGAGTGTACCTGCCCGCGCGCTGGATCCGGCATCGGAGTGGACAGAATAGGCAACAAACGCGTGCACCGGCAGTCGCGCTGGCCGGTGCACGGATGCTGGAGAAGGGGAGCTGACATTCTTCTCACCCGGCGGACGACGACCCAGCGAGAACGGCATCGAGCGCTGCTGCGAAGACCTCGAGCGTCCGTTCGACATCCTCGTCGCTGTGCGCGAGCGAAACGTAGAACTTCTCGCCTGGATTGACGAACAACCCGCGCTCGAGACAGGCGAGGCCGAAGCGGACGGCCCGGTCACGGTCGGCGCGCAGGAGCCCATCGTAATCGCGCGGCTCCTCCTCGGCGAAGACGACCTGAAACACCGGCCCGTCGCCGATGACCTGCAGAGGGATACCCCGCTCGGCAGCCAGCTCGCCTAAACCCGCCTTCAGACGCTCGGTAATCCGGTAGAGATGTTCGTAGACTCCGGGCTGGCGCAACACCGCCAAGGTTGCTAGACCAGCGGCAGCCGCCAGCGGATTTCCGTTGAGTGTCCCGGAGAGATAGGCGAGTGGCTCGCCACGCGCCCGGCGGCCGAAATCGGTCACGCTCATGATCTCCCGCAGTCCGGCGACCGCCGCCAGCGGGTAGCCGCCGCTGAGCGCCTTCCCGAAGGTGGCCAGGTCGGGGACGACGCCGTAGCGCTCCTGTGCTCCGCCGTACGCCAGCCGGAAGCCGGTGACCACCTCGTCGAAGATGAGCAGGATGCCATATCGCTGGGTCAGCTCCCGTAGGCCGCTCAAGAAACCGGGGGCTGGCGGCAAGGCACGCTGGAGCGGCTCGCAGATGACGGCTGCGAGATGCTCCGCGTGCTGCTCGATGATCGTCCGCGTAAGCTCCAGGTCGTTCCAGCGCGAGACCAGAACCGTCTCAGCCACCGGAGCTGGAATACCAGCCGAGTCGGGACGCGCGGCCGGATAGTCCGACGGTCCAGGCGGGAACGCGCTCATGAGCGCGTAGTCGTGCGTCCCGTGAAAGCCGCCTTCGAATTTCAGCACGGTAGTCCGGCCCGTGTAGGCGCGGGCGATACGCAAGGCATGGAACGTCGCTTCCGAGCCCGACGAGACGAACTTCACGACCTCGGCACACGGTACCGCTCGGACGATTTCTTCCGCCAACTCGATCGCCGCTGGAGTCAGCGTGTAGAACGTCGAACCGAGCGCCGCCTGGCGCGAGACCGCCTCGACGACGGCTGGATGGGCATGGCCCAGAATGAGCGGGCCAGAACCGAGCACGTAGTCGATGTACTCGCGCCCGTCCACATCGACGATACGACTGCCACGTCCGTGGGAAAGAACGATCGCGTGCGAATCGGGCAAGACGAAACTCGTCAGCGAGCCGCCGAGTACGGACTGTCCGCGCCGGAGCCACTCGTCGTGAGCAGCGCTACGCATCCTCGGCACCGCCGGTCCCTGTTCCGCTCGCCGATGTGACCTGAGCTTCTGCCTGGTTGCGCAGCGACCGGCGCCGCCGTCGCCGCACCACACGCCGACCGGTGGGTACCGCGCTCTCCGACGGGAGCGACCAGTTGTGCAACCACTTCAGGACGCGCGGCACCACGTAGGTGGTCGTGCCGACCACGCCGGGAATTCGCTGCAGCTTCTCCGTGATGAACCGGTAGAGGGCATCCACCGACGGAACGAAGACCTGGATGCTGATATCTCGGTCACCGGTCGTCAGGCCGACGTAGGCGACCTCCTCCATTTCGACGAGCTTCTGGGCCACTTCCTCCAGCCGCCCCGGCTCGACTTCGAGGAAGATATCGGCCGTGACATCGTACCCGAGCGCCGAGGGATTGACGATCGCCACGAGCCTGATCACTCCATCCTGGACCAGCCGGTTGATCCGTGCGCGCACCGTCCGTTCGGCGACACCGAGACGCCGGGCGATCTCTGCACTCGGCATCCGGCTATCCTCCTGGAGGAGGTGAATGATCTGACGATCCAGTTCGTCGATCGGTCGTACCATCTTCCAGCGCTCCTCTCTCGGTCATTGTCGACCGCTCACCGCACCGACACTCTGCTCGTCCGTTCAGCAGCGCACCCTCGCCTGAACGGTCTCCCGGTTCTCTCGCTCTCAGGAAGCTGAGCGCCGGTTCCGTCAGCAGCGCGCTCGAGTATACACCTTTTCCACCCCTCTCACCCCCTCCCATGGTCGGAGAGCAGTGCTGCTCTCCCGAGAACGAGCAGGATCCCGGCGACGACCTCCACACCGACCAGAAAGTACACCCGTACCAGCACTGCGACAACGATGCCGACCAGAACAGCCAGACCGCTCACCAGGAATGCGACCGTGCCGCGTCGCATGTTGAAAATCCCGGCCGCTCCGTGCAACGCCGCGACCACGAGCGCTGCCAGCACGGCTCGTGGTGCATCAGCTACTTGGAAACGGTAGGCGAGCGAGGCCCAGACAAACGCGAGCGCGGGAAAGCCGCCGCTGAGAACGAGCCAGGTGCCGGACAGCGGCTGCTCACGAGTCGGAGAGGTACCGAGTCGTGGCATCCATCTCCCCACGATCATCCTCCCTGCACGAGCCGAACCGTCTTTCGTGTGCCAGGGCGCCGATCGCCACCAGCAGAAGCCGCACGCCATGGGCCAGCGTGATCCCGCTCGGATCGCGGTGCGGTGCGATTTCGACCAAATCGAGCCCGACGACGCGTCCGCGTCGAGCGATACCGCGGAGAAGATCGAAAACCTGCCAGTAGAGCAGGCCGCCCGGTGCCGGGGCATTGACGCCGGGCATGATGCTCGGGTCGATGCCGTCAGCATCGATCGTGACGTAGTACCCCTCCGCGTCCGGTAGTCGCTCGAGAACCCAGTTGACTCCGTGCTCATGCACGGTCCGGGCAGGAATCAGGATGCTGCCCCACTCCCGAGCTGCCCGGAACTCGGCCTCCCGGCCGCTGCCTGCCCCGCGCAAGCCGACCTGCACTATCGCGCGCACCCATGGCAACTCGCTGGCCCGGCGCATCGGGCTGGAAAATCCCTCGCGTACTCCCTCCACCTCGTCGCGCCAGTCCAGGTGCGCATCGATCTGCACGACGCAGAGCTGCCGAGCGTGTTCGTAGGCACGCAGCACCGGAACCGTCACGGCGTGGTCGCCGCCGAGCACGAACGGTATCGCGCCACGATCGAGGAGGACGCGAACCGCCGTACGAATGCGCTCCAGGTTTCCCGCCGGATCACCGGGGACGAGTGCGACGTCACCGGCATCGACGAGCACCAGGTCGCACCCGGCGAAGAGATCGCCGTCGAAGTCGACGTCGAAATTGCGGTAGTAGGGCTGGAAGGACAGCGACGCTTCCCGGAGCGCTCCCGGTGCAGCCGCTGACGGCAACTCGGGACCGAGTCCCGCGTACGGCACACCGTAGGGGACACCGAGGAGAACGATGTCCGGTGCCGCGCTCGACTCGTCGAAACGGGAAAGACCGAGAAAGGTAGAACGACCGGCCGGAACCGGTACAAAGAGTGTCTCAGATCGATCCGCCGCGTGCCTCGCTCTACCCATCAGTCCCGTCGCGTGCGTTTCACTTCTGCAGCATTGTGACTGCACGAGAGACTGCCGTCAAGTGATGCTTCGCTATACTGGCGCTGTCGAATCCGGTCGGAAAGGAGCGACCGCCGGTGGAACACCGTCGAGACCCGCGCGAACTGCTCTCGGAACGGATACGCTTTTCCAGTGATCGCCCGCACTGGGTACGCCCGAGCTACGACGGTTACGGAATCGTCAACCTTCCCTGGTCGATCATAGCGGCGCTTGGTGTGGAACCGACCGGTCAGCCGCTCGACCCAGCCATCTGGCCCGCGACCACCAGCGCGGACGTGGAAGCGGTTCTGCTCGTGGTGATCGACGGGCTGGGATACGAACGGCTGGAACGGGCACTCGCCGAGGGGGAAGCACCTGGACTCGCGCGCCTGGTGCGCGATGGGATCCTTTTCCCCCTCACCTCGGTCTTCCCCTCGACGACCGTGGCCGCGCTCACTGCGCTGGCAACCGGTGAGCCTCCAGGACGGCACGGGTTACTCGGCTTTACCGCCTTTCTCCGCGAGTTCGGGATGCTCACGAACCTCCTGTTCTGGTCACCGCTCGGTCGCTTCCCGAGCTACGCGAGTACCGGACTCGACCCCCGTTCCTTCCTCCCTGTTCAGACGATCGCCGAACGCGCAACTGAAGCCGGAATCCAGGCAACGGTCGTCAGCCCGGAGGCGTTCCGCGACACACCGTTGACCAAGATGCAGACCTCCGGCGCGACCTTCCGCGGCTACCGGACCGCCGGCGAATTCGTCGCGCAGGTGCACGCAGCACTGGCCCAGCCCGGGAAGCACCTCGTCACCGCCTATTGGGACACCTTGGACATGCTGGGTCACTTCGCCGGCCCCGAATCGGTCGCCTGGGAAGTCGAGTTTCGCCAGCTCGACCGCCTGCTCGCTGACGAGTTGATCGGTCGCTTGCCGCGGCGAAACGTGCTCGTGGTGATCACCGCCGACCACGGCATGATTCCGCTCGATCCGGATCGGCAGTATCGGCTGGACGACCCGGTCCTGCTGGCCGAGCTGGCGCTCCCGCCGGCTGGGGAGCGCCGCGCCGTCTACTGGTATCCGCTCCCTGGGCGTGCAGCGGCAGTCGCCGCGCGCGTGCAGGAACTCGCCGGGACGGATGGAGCAGTGTTCACGCGCGAGCAGCTCTTCCGCGAGGGCTTGTTCGGGCCGCCGCCGTACCATCCGGAGGCGTTCCACCGGGTGGGTGAACTCGTGCTCCTGGCGGTCGGGCAGGCCAGTTTCCCCTGGGATCCGCCTGGTGCACAACTCCGGCCGTTCTTCGGTGCCCATGCTGGGCTCGAGGCAGCCGAACAACTGGTCCCCTGCCTTCTCTGGCGCCCGTGAGGGTCTCACTGCTGGAGCCAGATCCAGGGCGAGCCGAACGCGAGCATGGCCGGCACGACCAGGAAGCCGAGGACGATATACTGCCGGACCGATACCGTGATGCCGTAGCGTCGCAAGAGGAACACCCAGAGGACCGTCGCGAGCGAGCCGACCGTCGTGACATTGGGCCCGAGGTCAGCACCGAGCAGGACAGCAAAGCGCAGCGACTCGAGCGAAGACGGCGACAGCGTGCTCTCGGCGACCGCCGTGCGCATGATGAGCGCCATCGGCACGTTGTTGACGAGGTTGGCTCCGACCGCTGTCCCGAACGTCACCACGAGTACGGTGCGGAGGACCGATCCCTCGCCGAGCGCGAGCAGCCAGGTACCGAAGCGCTCAGTGAGACCGAGTTCCTCGATCCCACGCACGACGACGATCATCCCGGTGAGGAATCCGAAAAGTGACCAGGAGATGCCGCGCGCGAGGCGTCGCGGATCGAGCTGGCCAGCACGCCAGGCCAAGAGGCTCAACCCGAGCGCTCCGCAACAGGCAATCGGACCGAGCGGCAGCTGCCACCAGGCTGCTCCCACTTCGACCAGAGCGAGCAGGACGAGACCACCCAGCATCGGTCGGGCCAGCGGAGACATCTGCCGATCCAGCGCGGCCAGACGAGCAGGGTCGTAGCGCTGCCGCAGTGCCCGGCGGAACCACCAGAGGAAGACAACCAGGTTCACGAAAATCGCCCCGAGCGCCGGAACGAGGAGGAAACGGAAGAACGTGAGGAGATCGATCCGCTCACCCAGGACGAGCACATTGACAGGATTGCTGACCGGCAGCAAGAACGAGGCGGTGTCAGCGATGAACGTGGTCGCGAAGAGAAAGGGCATCGGCGAGAGGCCGAGCGAGAGGACGAGCGCGGCGACCACCGGGGTGAGGAGCAGGGCTGTGGCGTCGTTGGACAGTACCGCAGTGACGAGCGTACCGACCGCGAAGAGGGCAACATACAGTTTGAGACTCGACCCGCCTGCCCGGACTGCCGCAAAGCGAGCGAGCAAGGCGAAGACCCCAGCCTGCTCAGCCAGCGCGGTCGTCGTCATCAGGCCGAGGAAAAACAGGTAGACGTTCCACTCGTGGAGCAGAGCGCGGAGCGCAGCATCGAGGGAGACGATGCCGGTGAGAAGCATCGCGAGCGCACCGACCAAGGCAGCGTGCGCTTCCGAGAGGCGCGCTGGCCGGGCGAGGATAGCGGCGAGCGTCGTCACGAAGATCCCGAGTCCGAGGACGAGCTGCATCGTCCTGCTCCGCCACACAGCGCGCGAGTCTACCACGCTCCGGGCAGAGCGGGCGGCACCGACGCGACGGGAACCGAGGGACTGCAGTACAGCTGGCACGATCCGCGCGTATCGTGCGGCGTACCGGGGTGTTACACTCACGCGCGGCAGCACGAAGAACGGTCGTGAGAACGGAGGAGCCCGATGACGGGTTATCCGGAACATCAGCTCGCGGACACACGGGCACGGCACGTGCTCGATCGGCTGGCGGCACAAGATGCGGCCGAACGCGCTGCCGGCCTACCGCAAGAACAGCGGATTCGAGCCCTCACCCCTCCGACGGGCGTCTTCCTCTACGGCGTCCTCCTGGCTCTGCGCCCGAAGTTCATCTTCGAGGCAGGATCGGCAGTCGGCTATTCGACCATCTGGCTGGCCCTGGCTGCTCGGCAATACGGTGGCCGGGTGATCGGCAGCGAGATTCGCCCGGAACGTGTCGCCCAGGCGAATGCGAATCTCGCGGAAGCGGGTCTCGCCGAGATCGCCACAGTCCTGGAGGGCGACGCGGCCGTGCTCGTCCAGCAGTTCGAGGGAATCGGATTTCTCTTCCTCGATGCCGAGAAAGACGATTACGGGCGACTGTTCCTGGCCAGTATCGACCGGGTCGTTCCTGGTGGGCTCATCGTCGCTGACAATGTCGTCTCGCACGACTGTCGGGCCTACCAGGAACTCGTCCGCTCACGACCGGATGTCTATACCGTGACACTCGCCATCGAACGTGGGCTCGAGTGGACGGTCAAACGCTGGTGACCGCCGTGACGAGCGGTCAGCGAGACACCGAACCTGCGGTGGAGGATCCGGCCGGAACCGACCGTTCCCTGAGCACGATGCACGGGCAGTCCACCGGACGAGTCCGGTCGCCGGACGGAGCGTGTGCGATCCGCTCCTGACCGAAGAGCTGCTCGATCGATTTCTGGTATACTGAGTCGAGTCGGTGCACCGCCTGGCAGGAGAGCGAGACAGCGATGACGATCGAAGAGCTGCGAGCGTTTCTCGCTGCTGTCGAAAAGCATCCGGAACTCCGCGAAGAACTGCGCCGGCATGTCCTGACGCAGGAGCTGCTGGCCATGCCTGCCGAACTGTACCGCCAGGCAGCCCGACTCGAGCGGGTCGAAGAGGAACTGGCCGAGCTGCGCGAAGCTGTCCGTGCCCTGGTTACCTCGAGCCAGCACCACGAGGAGGAACTGCGCGCGCTGCGGGCGATCGCTGAGCGCCACGAGCAGCGCCTCAGCGATATCGACCAGCGCCTCGAGCGCTTGGTGGCTGTCACCGAGCGGCACGAGGAGGAGCTCCGGGCGCTCCGCGAGCTGGCCCAGAAGCATGACGACGACCTCCGCTCGCTCCGCGAACTCGCGCAGAGGCACGACGAGGAGCTCGGCCAGCTGCGGAAGTTGGCTGAAAAGCATGACGGTGATCTTCGCCAGATCCGCAGTACCGTGGCGTCCCTCACGACCACTGTCGGGGCGATGGTCGAAGCGGATGCAGTGGACGCACTCTTGAACGTGTTGGAGCGGAAGGCCATCACGGTCGAGGAACTTCCCACGAGTATCGCCGTGAACGGGGAACTCGACATCGTGGCACCAGTCGTTACACCGGATGGGCAGCGATACTGGGTCGTGGTCGAGGTCAACGTGCAGCTCCATCCGCGCGATATCCGCAGCTGGCTCCGCAAACTGCACTCGCAGTCGTTCCGCGAGCGCTTGGCAGCAGCCGGCATCGAGCCGCCATTCCTCGCCTATGTTTACGGCCAGCGCGTCTATCGACCAGCGATCGAGCGGGCACGCGAGCTGGGCGTCGGGATCCTGAGCCGGCGCGGCGAATACGTGTCGCCTCCCGGTTTGGTCGAGTGAGCGCTGCTGCTCGACGCCATCGCTGGCCACCAGCTCAGCGACGAGAGGGTAAGCGCTCTGCGCATCCAACGTCAGCCCGCTGATTCGGCTTGACCGGATCGTGTACCCGACGCCAAGCGGACGATCACCCAGGGAGCGCGACAGCAGCAGACGACGAATGCCTCGCTGCACTGGGCCGTACACCCGTTTGCTCTCGCCAGGGAACTGTTCGCCGGTGATCGTGTCAGTACGGAAGCGCAGCACAGCGCACGCTACCCAGGCAGGCTTTCGCACCGCGAACCGATCGGCTACGATGGAGCCGATCACCGAGGATGCAGGGGGATCCGGTGCCAGCAGCGGACATCATCGTGATCGGGCTCGGTGCGATGGGGAGCGCGGCTGCGGCGACGCTCGCGCAGCGTGGCTATCGTGTCCTCGGTTTCGACCGGTTCGCACCCGGGCACGATCGGGGATCGTCGCACGGCAAGACACGGATCATCCGCACAGCCTATTACGAGTCACCGGAGTACGTGCCACTCATCCGCCGGGCCTGGACACTGTGGCGCGAGCTGGAAGAGCGGTACGGTCGGCCGCTTCTCCGCATGACCGGCGGACTGTACATCGGACGGCCAGATACGGCGCTCGTGGAGGGGACACTGGCCAGTGCGCGCACGCATGGGCTGGCCCACGAACTCCTCGACGCCGAGGCGGCGATGCGCCGCTTTCCCGGGCTGCGCCTCGCTCCGGATCAGGTGGCAGTGTACGAGGAAGCGGCAGGATTGATCGACCCGGAGGCCGCGGTCCGAGCGTTCCAGGAGCAGGCGCGCGCCTGCGGTGCCGAGTTGCGCCACACCGTCCTGGTGGAGCGGTGGTCGATCGATGGGGACAGTATCCGCGTCGAAACGAGCGAGGGATCCTTCCGCGCCGACCGGGCGATCATCGCTGCCGGGGCGTGGCTAGCGGAACTGGTTCCGGAACTCCGCCGATTGCTCACCGTCTGGCGGATCCTCCACGTCCACTTCGAGCCTCTCGTCCCCCAGCGGTACGACGCAGCGCGCGTTCCGTTCGCGCTGTGGGAGGACGAATTCGGCATCTACAGCGCGTTTCCGGAACTCCCTGGTCAAGGGGTGAAGTTCGGGCGACACGATACGGGCGAGCCGTGCACGCCAGAGACGGCACGTCGGACCGCCACCGAAGAGGAGATCATGACGCTCCGCGAGCAGCTCGTGCGCTACTGGCCCGATGCAGGTGGCCGGGTACTCTGGTACCTGACCTGCCTCTACACGATGACGCCGGACCACCATTTCGTGATCGACCGGCATCCGGCTGCACCGAACGTTATCCTCTGCAGCGCCTGTTCCGGGCACGGGTTCAAGTTCGCACCGGCGATCGGCGAACTCCTGGCTGATCTGGCGACCGATCCACAGAGTAGCCCTCCGGCGCTGTTCCAGCTCACCCGGTTCGAACAGTCTGAACCAGCTCGGTCGCCACGCCGCCCGCCAGACCGTCGCTCGCCGGACGCCGGGCAGTCCGCGCGCTCGGCCCACGGCTGAGACACAGCCGGACGCAAGCTCGTCGGGGCGAAGGACGGCCGGAGAAGCTCTCGCTGCGGGAGATCGACCGCACGAACATGCCAGGACGCGAGTCGCTCAGGCGTGTGGCGACGGGCATGCGCTCGTGGTGGGGAGGTCCGACCTGACTGCCTCAGGCGGCTGGCGCCTGGAGCCCGAGTTCCTCCAGCGCACGCACGACCGACTCATAGGTCAACGGACCGACCCACGCCTTCCGGATGACGCCATCGGGACCGACGAGGTACGTCTGAGGAATACCGTAGACACGCCAGTCCCGGCTGGCCGTCCCGTCCCGATCGAGCGCGATGGGGAAAGAGAGACCGAATTCCTGGACGAACTGCTCGACCGTCGCTGGATCCTCGAGCTGGTTGACGCCGACGACGACGAGGCCACTCGCCTCGTATTCCCGGGCAATCCGGTCGAGCGCCGGCATTTCCGAGCGGCAGGGTGCGCACCAGGAAGCCCAGAAATTGACGAGGACGGGGCGCCCATGCAAGTCACTGAGGCGAATCTGCCCACCGTCGAGGCGAGGCAAGCTGAAGTCCGGTGCTGGTGTACCGACTGTGAGCGCCTGGGCCGCCAGGAAGTCACCGGACGACGGAGCGGCCGGCTCGACCCGATCCCGTCGCACGTACCAGACCGCAAGCCAGACCGCGCTGACGAGCACGGCGAGGAGCGCCAGGTTGAGCCCGAGCAGGAGCCAGAGCGGTCGCTCGCGTCCTCCCGTCGTGGCGCCGGATCCTGCTGCCAGCGGATCGGTCGGTGTGCCGGTATCCATCGGTCGTTCACCCTCCCGGTACGGGTTCCAGCCCCAGAGGAAGTGTATCCCCCCTCGAGCGACAGCACACGCGAGAGCGGCGCGTCGGCAACTGGGTGGCAACGCCTCACCAGGCGAGTTCATGATACCGGCGGTCGTAGTAGACCAACGGGTCGTCAGCCGGGCCGAGGTCGAGGTTCACCACCTCGCCGACGAAGATCGAGTGATCGCCACCGGCGTAGCGGGCCCAGGGTCGGCATTCGATCCAGGCGAGGCAGCCCTCGATACGGGGCACACCGAGCACGCCGAGGTGGTGCGGTACGCGGGAGAAGCGCGGATCGGCGAGGGGTGCGCGACCAGCGAATTGCTCGGCGAGGAACTCCTGGTCGCGCGCCAGCAGGTTGACGACCCAGCCGGTGGCCTGCTCGAGGAGCTGATGGCTCTGCTGTTCCCGCGCGATGCAGACGAGCACGAGCGGTGGTTCCAGCGAGACCGGACAGAACGCGGTGACCGTCACGCCGTGGTAGCCGGACGGACCGGCTGTCGTCACGACCGTCACACCGGCAGCGTGCCGCGCCATCACGTCACGGAACCGTTCCGGATCGACCATCGCACCCTCCGTACGCTGCACTGTTGCAGCGGTCGGCACCAGCGCCCGTTAAGTCCCTGTACTGAGAGTACTGAGACAGCTACCGGGCCCCACAGGATCGTCCTGGAGCCTTCCTGACTCGCTCTCGCATGATAATGGCGGCGAGGAAGGGAGATCGCCATGGCACGCATCGAAACCGACCAGGGCGCGTTCGTCTACGTGGCAGCACGGCGCTGGTTCATCCGCGACCAGGGCACAGGGAATCCGGTTGTCTTCCTGCACGGGATTCCGACCTGGAGCTTTCTCTGGCGCAAGGTCCTCCCGGTCGTGGCACGCGACTTTCGCGTCATCGCACCGGATCTACCCGGCTTCGGCTATTCGGACAAACCAGCAACCGGCATCCCACCCGTCAGCGAACTCGCGACCGAACTGGCCCGTTTGCTCGACCGGCTCGCGATCGAGCGGGTAGCGCTCGTCGGTCATGATCTCGGCAGTCTGGTCGCGACCGCGTTCCTCGAACGCTGGCCGGAGCGCGTGACGCACCTCGTGCTGACGAATACGAGCTTCCGCGTCGAACGCTGGCGCGGTGAAGGCTGGTCGCCGCTCTCGGTTCTGCGGGTACCGGTCCTCGGGGACATCGCGATCCAGTTCGCCCGCCCCTGGATGCTGCGGCTCGCGATGCGGCCGTTCCTTTCCGATCCGAGCGTGCTCGACTGGGCGACGCTGCGCGGGTATTGGGAACCGTTCCAGCGCTCGTTCCGGCGCATGCTGGTGTACCTGGCCCGCCGCCCGCTCTTCACCGCTGCCGACCTCACCCGCTGGCGCACTGTTCTCGTGGAACGGTGCGGCACCGGTCGGGTACCCCTCTTGCTCGCCTGGGGAGCCCGTGACCCTCAGTTCCGAATCGACGAGGCTTACGAGCTGGCTGGCGCGGTTGCAGGCTCGCGGTTTCTCCCCTTCACCCACGCGAGCCACTTCCTTCCCGAGGAGCGCCCGCGGGCACTCGGCCGGGCGATCGCTGTCTTTCTCGCTCGGCCGGAAGCGCTACCGGCACCGCACTAGGAGACGAAATCGAGCGCCTGGAGTGCCTCCGTCGCGAAGGCGAGGGCATCGATGTAGGCATCGATGAGCAGCGACCGTGGCAGAGCGAGGTGGGGAATCGCTCCCCACTCGCCCATCTCGTAGGCGAGTACCACTTCCAGCACTTGCCCAAGCTCACCCGATCGTTCGAGCAGTGCCGCTTCGATCTCGTGGGCCAGGGGGAGTGCGGCGAGGGCTTCGGCGAGCGGCAGGTCGAGCGCCGCATCGAGGAGCGAGAGCAGCCCAACGAGAAACGCCGACTCGCGTGGCCACACCCCGAGCGCACCAGCGAGGAGTTCGCACATGCGCGCCCGGACGAGTGCCGTGCGAACCAGTTCCACCGGCTTACGCTCGATACCTGCGAGGACGAGCACCGTGACCCAGGTCGCGACGTTGCGGAGACCGAGGACGAGGAGCGCCTGGCGGAGCGACTCGATACGCGTCCGCCGTGCGAACCAGACGGAGTTCACGAGCTTGAGCAGCTTGTAGGTGAGGTTCACGTCCTGAGCGACGAGCCGCTCGACCTCGTCGAAGTCGACCGCGGGATCGTGCAGGCGTGCCAGCAGGGTGAGCGCAGCGCTGGAGACCGGCTGACGCTTGCCGCGGATCGGGATAGGGCGGAAGAGGAAATCGCCCTGGAAGAGGTCGACACCACGATCGCGTGCCCGGGAATACGTCGAAAAATCCTGTACACCGGACAGCAGCACGCGGAGCCCACCTGCGCGGTACGGTGCGAGGTCGGCCAGGCGTTCCGCCAGCCAGCGATCGAGCGTCCCGCTCCGCTGCGACCGATCACACACTGGCGGCAGCCGGAGACGCACGATGTCGACATCGGCCACGGCCACGGGAACCGGCTGGGCGACGTCGAGGTCAAGCAGGAGCTGGCAGCCGCGCGAGGCGAGCCGAGCGAGCACCTGACGGTACGCCGGATCGTGGGCGATGGTCGAATCGATCACCAGCACCAGCTGCTCGGCTGGCAACGTTGCCACGAGCTGCGGCAGGGTCTCGAGGACGAACGTCACCGGGAAGGTGATGATCGCGAGCCGCGTCCCGACGAGGGTCGCGAACCCGATATCGAGCAGCGTGGCGAGAAAGCGGCCAGCTTCTTCATCATCGCCGGCCGTCGCCCGACCGAACGGGCCGTACCGGAGCTCGTAGGCGACCGTTTCCAGATGCCGATCGAAAATCGGTTGGCGAGCGATCGCGATATCGTGCATCGCGCCTCAAGCGGCCAGAGCGAGATCGATTTCACGGGCGAGGGCGAGCGCATCGAGATACGAGGATGTCAGCAACGATGGACGCAGGCCGAGGGACGCAGCACGCGCCCAGTCACCACGCTCGTAGGCGAGAACGGCCTCGAGAATCGCCCCGAGCTCACCCTCGCGGCTAGCCAGCGCGTGCTCGAGCTCCTCGGCCAGCGGCAAGGCAGCGAGGATCTCCTCCATCGGCTGATCGAGCAGGGCATCGAGGACGGAGAGGAGCCCGACGAGGAAGGCTGATTCGCGGCTCGCTCGACCGCGCGCAGCCGCGAGCAACTCGGCCATCCGGGCACGAATCACGGCTGTCGTCAAGAGCTCGTGCGGCTTGTCGGGAATATCGGCCATGAGGAGCAGGGTGACCCATGCCGAGACGAGTCGAGTGCCGAGCAGGAGGAGCGCCTGGCGGATCGACTCGATGCGCCGGCGACCGTACCAGACCGAGTTGACGAGCCGGAGCAGCCGGTAGGTGAGGCCGACATCGAGGGAGATGAGAGCTTCCAGTTCGGAGAACTCCACTTCCGGATCCTGCAAGCGAGCGAGCAAAAGCAACAACGCCCGGTTGGATGGCGTGCGCGAGCCGCGAACCGGACGGGGCACCGCCAGGAAGGAACCGGAAAAGAACGCGACGCGAAGCTCGCGACACCGATCGAACGTCTCGTAGTCCTCGATATCGGTGACGAGAATCTGGGCACGGCCAGCGCGCAACCCGGTGACCAGCGCAGCCAGTTCCTCGAGCGTTCGATCGCGTGCACTGACAGCCACGAGGTCAACGGTTCGCGCCAGCGGGAGGAACTCCGGGACCGCCAGGCAACCGCTCAGGCCGATACGGAATCCGTGCGTGCGCAGCGCAGCCAGCGCCGCTTCGAGCTGCGCCTGGTCGGTCTCGTGTTCGACGACGAGGAACGGGATGAGCCGATCCGGGGACAGCAGCGCAGGCAGCACGTCCTGGAGCGCGAGGGCTGCTTGCGGTGCGAGACGAAAGACTGCTGGCGCCTTACCGACGAGCGCCGGCAGGCCGATCTCGGTGAGCGCATCGAGGAGCAGCCGCGCTTCCTCGGTGACGACGTGGACACTGGAAACCGGTACGGCTGGTAGCGGTCCAGTCTGCGGGAGCGAAGGCGACTCCCGTTCCAGGAGCCCGAAGCGTCCTGCAACGATCTCGTATCCCCAAACCTCGAGGCGACGGGTGAAGATCGGCTGGCGACGCAGGAAGATATCACGCATGAACACCCTGCGCTCCCCTTGTCCTCACTACTGAGCATCGGCTCGTCACGCGGTCGTTGTGCTGGGAAAAGCGTCTCGAATCGTTCAGGACTTCCTGGCCAGACGCTGCGCTGACCGCGTAGGGGAGTGAGGACCGGGTGACAGCGGGAGCCGAACACTGGGTGGTTCGGCTCCCGCCGGTGCGATTCAACCGCTACCCGCCTCGCTTCGGTCCAGCAGCCAGCCGAGCGGGAAGAGGACCAGCATGCCACCGTACTCGACAATGAGCGGCCACCACCAGTCGAGCGCAACAGCGGCGTAGAAGGGCGCGAGGATGAAGGCGATCGGCGTCACGGTGAACGCCAGCAAGAGGCCAAGACCGCCGAATCCGACGTAGACCGCGATCAGATCGAGAATCGTCGCCGCGACAGCCCACACGATTATCAGCGCCATGTAGGCTCGTGCCACCGGTCCTTCTGCTGCCTTCTCCCTGACCATCCAGTCTCTCCCTCATCCCAGGGGCGCCAACAACCGCGCCCGACGCTCCACGTGCCGGCCCACGACACAGGCACGGCTCGCGACACCGGTGGCGATGGCGCGGCACGCTCCCCTCCGCGAAACGGGACATCACCGTACCCCCTTCGCTCGATCGAGCAACCTGTGCCGAGCATCGGCACGGGACGGGAACACTGGTGTGCCCGCTCCGCGCCAGCTCGGCACAGGACTTGGGGAACGTGCGGCATGTCAGGCCCGCATCGCTCCCGCCACTGTTACCTGGTCTCGGGGCGACTGGAGTACCGGAGGAGAAACGTCACAACGCAGCATCGCGCACGCCGTGCGCAGCAGCACGTTCGGTTCAGCGACTTCGCACAGCCGGGCCCGTGCGTCAGCAGCGCGCCCGGCCAGACGCCGCTGTCACAGGCTGGCGAACCAGCTCCGGACTGCCTCGCGCAACGGGGTAGTCGGCCGCCCGATGAGCTGGCTCAGCTGGTGGCTGTCGTCGAAGAGCGCATCCTGTGCGATACCCGCTTCCAGCGCAGCGAGCACCTCAGCGACCGCCGGTGGCGCACCCTGCTGAACCAGGTAGGCTTTGTACTCCTCAGGCGAGAGGTTCCGGTAGATGACTGGTCGTCCAGTGACCTCGCCGATGACCGCAGCCAGATCCCGCATCGTCCAGGCCTCATCGCCAGCCAGTTCGTAGATCCGGCCAGCGTGTCCATCGGTGGTGAGCACGACCGCAGCGGCCGCCGCGTAATCGGCCCGGGTTGCCGAGGAGATCCGGGCGTCACCGGTCGCGCCGACGAGCTCGCCGGTGGCGGCAGCCGCCCGAGCACGGTCCTCGTAGTTCTCCGTGTACCAGCTGTTGCGGAGGAACGTCCATGCCAGACCGCTCGCCCGCAGTGCTTCCTCGGTCGCCAGGTGCTCTTCAGCCAGCGCACGAAGCGGCGTTCGATCGGCGTGCAGGATGCTCGTGTAGGCGACGAAGCGCACGCCGGCACGAACGGCAGCTTCGACCACGTTCCGGTGCTGCGCGATGCGCCGGCCGACCTCGGAACCGGAGATGAGAAGGAGCCGCTCGACACCAGCCAGCGCCGCATCGAGCGTCGAGGGGTCATCGTAGTCGGCACGCCGGACCGTGACACCCTGGGCCGCCAGATCAGCGATCTTGTCCGGCGTGCGAGCGAGTGCGACAATCTCGCTCGCCGGGACCCGCTGCAAGAGTTCCGCGATCACTAGCCGACCGAGCCGTCCACTGGCACCAGTGACTCCGATCATGGTGCGCTCCCTTCCCTTCGACAGAACCCCAGCCGACAGTATAGCGCCGAAGCGTCAGCGCCCCCCGGTGTGACCGGCCGGGAGAACGACACCGGGACGATCGAGACAGACAGCACCGTCAGCTAGCCTCGCAGCCGACTCCATCGCGGTCGGGGTCGAAGCGGTGCGGATCGGGCGGCAGCACGGTGAAGTTGCGGTACGGGATGTCCCCGCAGTCGAGATCCGGTGGCGGTGGCGGGATGCAGACGTCCGGATAGCTCGGATCACAGTTCGTTGAAGGAGGCGGTGTGGGTGTCGGGGACGGAATCGGCGCAGGTGTCGAGGGCGGTGCGGGAGCCGGCTCCTGCCCGCCGCCGACCGGCGAGACCAGGCACGCACCCCAGAGTCCCGCCTGCTCCTCGCGAGCGGCCCGCTCGACTTCGACGAACCGCCAGGTGTACTTCACGTCGGGCGGGTAGGTGGCGACACCCGCGTAACCCTCACGGACGAGGAGCTCGTTGAAGAGATATGGCCCGACCCACACGTAGCGGAGCAAGCGACCGTAGCGATCGGTCTCCGAGACGTCACGCTCGAGCGCCACCTGCTTACCGTTCAGCCACTCGGTCGTGAACTGCGAAGCAGCAGGGCCGTAGCACTCGACTTCGCCGTGAACCTCGGGCGTATCGACGCCGATGAGCCGGACACGGGCCGTCTGGCCATCAGCGAACCGGACGTCGATCGTGTCGCCGTCAACGACGTTGGTGACGGTCGCCAGCTCGTAAACGCCTGCATCCTGCGGCACCTGTCCCAGCTGCTCGTAGCGCCAGCGGTAGTAGTGCTGCCCCACGTTGCCCGCTTCGACCTGCCAGCCCGGCGGGTTGTCCGGCGTGTAGGTCAGGCAGCGCCGCTCGAAGCACTGGACGAGCACGTCGCGCGGGGTTCCGCCGACACGAACCCGCGTCCAGTACGGCTCGGTGATCGGGAAGCCGGTCGCATAGAAGGGATTGGGAAAGAGCGCATCCTCCCGGAAACGCCAGCTGGTGTAGACCGTGCCGCGACTGTTCATGAAGGCCCAGAAGACGGAGGCGACGGAATGGTTCGTTTCCGGGACATGCACGCTCGCGACCACGCCGTAGCGAGCCAGTGCTGGATCCTCCCCGACCGTGCCGGAGCGATCGAGCGTCTGCGTCACGAGCGTCCCGACCGGAAGCGGCGGCGTCGCGAGCAGGGAACCGAACGTGGCATAGGTGGGCGCAGTGGGATCATCGGGATCGCCGGCAACGTTGACCTGGGCAGGGGGATGTGGCTCGAAGGTCGCATCGCCGAGCTGAAGCTGGCCGGTGATGAGCTCCTTGGCGAGGAGACCGTTGGTCACGTACCAGGGCGAGGAGCGATCGAGAGCGGGATCCGTGATCTCCATGCGTGACTTGTCGAAGTACTGGACGAGGCGCGTGCCACCGGGAGCATCGGCATAGGGTTCGCGCAGCGGCGTCGTGAACGGTTCCGGCCCCCACATCCAGGTCCGGCTGATCCGACCAGCCGCGACCGGGAGGTCGCTCCGCGCCCAAGTATCCATGAAGGCATCGTGGCCCGTCGGGGCTGCGGAGACCGGTACAGGAGGCACAGCGACAGAAAGGGCGAGTGCCACGACGAGCAGCCAGCTGACGACCGAGCGGACGACACCCGATCGACGTGTGGTCGCAGGAGCCAGGTACATCAGCATGGCCTGCCACTCCCTGCTCTCGAAGGCTCCGTTAGCACACGATCGCTCGCCGAGTATACGGTCGGCGTCCGCACACGACAAGCGGGCGACCGCACCGGACGCACTGGATGCAGAGTCCGCCAGCACCGAGATGCCCCAAGCTCTCGAAACCAGTCGCGCCGCTGCGGGTTCTTCGCGGAACGCGCCAGCTGGGGGCGGCCACGCGACCGACCTGACCGTTTTGTCAGCGAACGACGCGACGCTCGATACCTTGGGGCAGAGAAAGCGGGGCAGCTCATGGACACCGGAGGGTTCGCGAGCTGAGCCGGCGAGCGCTCCTGACAGGATGCCGTTAGGTACATCCCCCAGAATAGGGGCAGTGAGAGCGCTCTCACCAGTCGGTAGTCGGGTTGAGCACCGAGGGAGGTGCAGGGATGTTCAGCCGGAACTGGGTCGAGTTCGAAGCCGTCACCGAGCTGCCGGAGCGACTCGAGACCGTGTTGCTCTTCGCGATCATCAGCCAGAGCAACCAGGCGGCGAACGGCGGCGTCATGTACGATCACGGCAGCGGCAACGACGGGAACGTGAACGCCGGCGGCGGGACGATCAATCAGGCGAACTTCGCTAAGCTGGTGCAAAACTCCTGGCGCTGGGGCCGCGGTCGCTAATCGCCGCGTAGGGGACGCAACGAACCCATCGCCTCTGGGGGTGTCAGGGGCTGGCTCCGGTCTCCGCCGGGGCCAGCCCTTTCCCGAATCCGGTCCGCGTCATGATAGGAAGGAGGCACACGATGGATCGGACACAGCTTCTCGAAGAACGGGTGGTCCCTCTACCCGAGCGGGCACTGACTGGACCGCTCTTCACAGTGGGCACGCAGTTCGGCCAGTCCAATGTCGCGATCACCGGGGGCAACACCTGCTTCGCCGGTTGCCCGACGATCATCGTCCAGTTCAACATCGCGACCGTCATCCAACTGGCGTTCGCGCGTGGTGGCGGCCGGGGTCGCGGTCACTCGTGAGGCACTGCGAGCTGGGCAGGGCGACGAGACGAGGGTGAGGAGACGATGGCCGCCAATGTCCTCCGAACGCTCCACGCTGCCGAGCGTGAGGAACGACCGCGATGGATCGAGTACCCAGCGCGCGTGAGCGGGCTCGAGCTGCACGGGCCGATGCCCGACACGGGTTTCGATCGGGAGCAGTGGCTCGCTTCGCTGAACGGCCGGTACTTCGCGCTGACACCGATCCTCTACCGCATCCTCGAGCAGGCGGACGGGGTGACGAGTGCCGAAGCGATCGCCGCCCAGGTCGCCTGCACGCTCGGCCAACCCCTGACGGTGGATGACGTCCGCTGGCTCGTCGAACATCGCTTGGCACCTGCGGGGCTCGTCCGGTGTCCGACGGCGGTTGCCTCCGATCCCCGGCCCGAGCCATCCAGGCGAAAGCCACTTCTCAGCATCCGGGCTCGCGTCTCGCTCCTCCGCCCGGAGTGGATCGCGCCGGTGACCAACCTCCTCCAGTATCTCTTCTGGCGGCCGATCGTTTTCCTCTCCCTCGGTCTCATCACCGTCCTCCATGTCTGGATCTACACAGCCGGCTCCGCTGCGCTCGGCGATGCTTCACGGTTGCTCTTCTTCGAACCGCGCTGGATCCTGCTCGTGTTCGCGATGGAACTGGGTGCCTCGCTCTTCCACGAGTTCGGGCACGCCGCGGCAATGCGCCGGGCACGCTGCCCACACGGGCCGATCGGGTTCGGCGTGTACCTCATCTGGCCGGTGTTCTATACCGACGTTACGCCGATCTATCGACTCCGCCGGAGCAAACGCTTACGCGTCGATCTGGGAGGTATGTACTTCCACCAGCTGGCTGCACTCGGCTTCGCTGGACTCTATCTGGTGAGCGGCTGGCCACTCTGGCTCCTCGGGGTCGTCATCGCCGACGTCCAGTGCTTGCGGCAACTGAACCCCTTCTTCCGCTTCGACGGCTACTACATCCTGGCCGATCTCCTCGGCGTTCCCGATCCCCTGAGTCAGATCAAGCCGTTCCTGCGCAGTCTTCGGCGACGCCCTACCGGTCAGCTCCAGTTGCGGCGAACGACCCGCCTGCTTTTCGCGGGCTACCTGGCGATCGTCGCCGTGTACTTCGTCCTCCCGTACGCCATCGGCCTCGAGTACGGAGACGACATTGTCCGAACCGTCTGGACGACTGGAGCAGGCTTCGGGCCAGCCTTCGCGCAGGCATGGGCTCAAGGCGATCTCCTGCTGCTCGCTGCGGTGAGCATCCAGTTCGTCTTCTGGCTCCTCTCGGTGCTCGGGCTCATGCTCTTCGTCTGGTCGGCTTTCTCGCTCACCACCGCGCTCGTCAAGCGTGCGTGGCAAGCGTTCACGTCCCACTCCTGATCGACCGGTGTGCCGATCGATCCAGACGAACGCGTGCTGCGTTTCCGTTCGCTGAGCACCTCAGCGCCTGACCGAAGCCGGAGCTGGCTGCGGTGCACGGAAGACGTAGCCGACGCCACGAACCGTGCGCAGATACTGTGGGTGATCAGGATTTGACTCGATCTTGAGCCGAATGCGACGGATCACGACCTCGAGACGGTTCCCTCCGCTCCCGTAATCGTATCCCCAGACGCGTTCGATGAGGCGATCGCTCGGGACGATGATGTCAGCGTTCCGCAAGAGGCATTCGAGGACACGCGTTTCGGTGGGGGACAGCGTGACGATATCCTGGTTAGGAAGCGTCAGCGTACCGGCGAGCGTGTCGAGGACGAAACCGCCGACCCGGACGACGAGGCCGGGATACTCGAAGACGGCTCGCCGGGCAAGTGCCTCGAGACGAGCGACGAGTTCAGCAGGTTCGCCAGGCCAGACGAACACATCGTCCGCCCCCTTCTCGAAGCACGCCAGCCGGTACTCGACGGTCGCGTCGCGGGTCAGGACGAGGATTCCACCGCGGTACTCCTCGGCGCGCAAGCGCTCGCAGAGCACGAGACCATCCGCATCCGCTCCCTTCGCGAACCCCTTGGCACCCAGGAGAATCACCCGGAGGTCGTCCGAAACCGCACGCAAGAGCGCTGGAGGCGAAACGACACGAATCACTCGATGCCCGCGACGTTCCAAGAGCACGCGGAGGACTTCGGCAACAATCTCATCGGGTAGGACGAGGCCGATGTCCATGTGAGCACTCCCTGCCGCTGAGTCGGCACAACACGCCGCACGATGCTGGTCTCGGCTTCTCGAGACGACCCATCGCGGCTAGGGGGCATCTACCTGCGAGATTACCGGATAGTCCCGACCTGGTCAAGTACGAGAGTACTAGGCAAGGTCGGGACTTTTGCACCAAGCGCGAGTCGCAAGTCCCAGTCGACACAGTCCGGCTTTCCCATCCCGGCACGGAAACAGCCACCGGCGATCTTGCCGGTGGCTGGGAGACGAAACAGGAAGGGATCGATTGCAGGCTCGTTACACGCGTTGCTCGGCGAGATCGAGCGGATGGAGGACGCGGCTGCCGTTCACCGTTTGTCGACCTGGCAGCTGCACATAGAGGCAATCGAGCAGACCCTGGACTGTCGCTGCGTCGTGCACATCGAACCGGAGACCGACCCGCGCCAGCCCCTGCCGTTCCGTTCGCACGTAGACCGGGCGACCGTCGAGGGTGAGCGCTGGGTCGAGCACCGCCAGGCGGACTCGTTCCGGCGCATCGACAGGAGTCGCACCGAGCAGGATACCGGCACCGCCGCGGGAGAGATCACAGACGACACAGGCGACGCTTCCCTGACCGGGGAACTCGAGACGCGCGGGCAAGCGAACCGGGAAGCGATAGCTCGTCCGCTGGTAGCGGCGTCGAACGACATGCAGGACGGCATCGACGAGTAGCAAACCATTGGTCGCCGCCCAGAAGGTCCCGATCGCCAGCAGCACCCGCGGGGTCGTCGCTTCCAGAAGCCCGAGCAGCCGACATACTCCCACGAGAGACGACCCGAGCGCGAGCGCGCTCAGGATCGCCAGTGGCAGGACCGCCCGGCGATCGCGCCAGGCATCGTCGGCGAACTGTTTCGGCGTCACGCGGAAGCGGAGACGCCCGGGAAGGAGCAGCGACAGCGCCGCCCGGACGAACGTCAGCATGCGCAGCGCGTTGAACTTCTCGACATCGAACACCCGGAACCAGCCGCGTCCGAGCAAGACTGCGGCGAGGTAACAACCGAAAAAGTAGAGCACCCAGTGAGCGACGAACACCGTGCCGTCGGCACGCACCGGCATCCAGCCGAACCAGAGCATGGCCAGCGGCACGAAGAAGAACGCGAGTTTCTGGAAGCCGTCGAAGTAAGTGAGCATCGACCCGAGATAGTTGAGCCGCTGGGCGAGCGTGAGACCACGCACGAAGAGCGGGTTCTCGCGGCTGCGCAGGATCCGCAGTGCGCCCTGTGCCCAGCGAGAGCGCTGGATGGTGAACGCCCGGTAGGTCTGGGGAGCGATGCCGTAAGCGACGACGCCGGGATGATAGACCGTCCGCCAGCCGCGTGCATGCAACCGCAACGACGTGAGGATGTCTTCGGTGATACTGTGGGCGACGCCACCGACCGATTCCAGTGCAGCACGGCGGACGACGGAAGGGCTGCCGCACCAGAACGCGGCGTTCCAGCGGTTCTTGCCGAGCTGGATGACGCGGAAGAAGAGCGACTGCTCATGCCACGGGTGGGGGCCACTCCGGCTGCTCGCTGCATGTTGCACCGAATCGAGGTTGTAGAACTCCTGGGGGCATTGGACGAGTGCCACACGCTCGTCGATGAAGTAGCCAAGGGTCTGGTCGAGGAAGTCAGGCTGGGGAACCATATCGGCGTCCAGGAACGCGATGAACTCCCCATCGGTGCGAGGGAGCGCAGCATTGATGTTCCCGGCCTTACCGTGGCGGTTATCGGGCCGAGTGAGGTACCGGCAGCCCAGTCGTCGCGCCAATGCCTCGACCTCCGGACGACGCCCGTCGTCCAGGACGTACGTCGTGTGGGGATACCGGATCCGCTGACAACCGATCAGCGTCGCCTCGAGTACATCGAGCGGCTCATCGTACGTCGTGACGAAGACATCGACCGAGAGCCCCTCGCGATGCTCGAAGCGCGGGCGCACGTGCGTATTCCAGGTCATAAAAGCGAAGAAGAACAGGTTGAGTGCACCCCAGGCCTCCGCACCGAGCAACAGAAGGGAGAACAACAGAACGTCACCGTTCAACGTAAAGAGAGTGCGCCAGGTCACGTAATAGAGCACGTACCCCAGCACGAGAGGCACCACGAGGTGCCGGATGCGTTCCCTTTTCCTGCTCGTCTCTTGCTCGCCCATCGCTCGACCTCCTGCCGATTCCTCGCCAGATGGCGGGCATACCAGGACGATAGACGGGGCACCTGACAGCTCGCTGAACGCCCGGGCAGGGTCTGTCATACAGTCGGTCGCCGTGTCCGTGATCGGACGCCGAACGGCGAGCAGAGGCACCTGTCGCATACCAGGTGGCCAGTTGACAAAGCCGATACGTCATGGCTGAAACTCGGCCTCGGGGCAACAGGACGATCGGTTATACTGCAGCGCAATCAGTCCGAGACGACGGTGACAGCATGGACGGGGCGCGGGAAACGACGATCGAACGGGAGCCGCTGCAGGAGCAGCAGGCTGCGCTCGGGCGTGTGGCGACGATCGCGATCGTGAGCGGCGTGCTCGCGGCGACCTTCCTGGCCGCCCTGGACGCGACCGTCGTCGGCACAGCAATGCCGACCATCGTCGGGCAACTCGGCGGACTGGCGCTCTACCCGTGGGTCTTCTCGGCGTATCTCCTGACCTCGACCACGACCATCCCGCTGTACGGACGACTGGCCGACCTGTACGGCCGCAAGCGTGTGCTCCTGGTCGCGATGGTGCTCTTCCTTGCTGGCTCACTGCTCTGTGGGCTGGCACAGTCGATGTCCCAGCTCGTCCTCTTCCGCGCGCTCCAGGGGCTCGGGGCAGGCGGCATACTCCCGGTGACGCTGACGATCCTCGGCGATCTCTTCCCGATCGAGCAGCGGGCCCGCTTGCAGGGGCTGACCAGTGCCGTGTGGGGTGCATCCGCTGTTGCGGGGCCGACGGTGGGCGGGTTTCTCACCGACACGCTCAGCTGGCGCTGGGTCTTCACTGTGAACGTGCCCTTCGGCCTCGTCGCGATCGCCCTTCTCGGCCTGGCACTGCGGGAACAGCTGGTGACGAAGCGTCATGCGCTCGACGTTGCTGGTGCCGCCACGCTGACCCTCGGGCTGACGGTGCTCCTGGTCGGCCTCCTGGCAGCCGGTGAGGGGAGCGCCGTGCTCTCACTGCAGTCGCTCGGCGGGATCGGGCTCGGCATCGCGATCCTGCTCTGCTTCGGGTGGATCGAACAGCGTGCTGCTGAACCGGTCATCCCGCTCCACCTCGTCCGGCGACGGCTGGTCGCGGTGGTGACGCTCGGCAGTATCCTCATCGGGGCCGGGATGTTCGGAGTGACCTCGTACCTCCCGCTCTTCGTCCAGGGTGTCCTCGGTGGGACAGCGAGGACGGCCGGGCTGACCGTCATGCCGTTCGCCGTCGCCTGGTCGGTCGCGTCGACCGTCTCCGGCCGGGTCATCCTGCGCTTCGGGTTCCGCAGCTCGGTGCTAGCGGGGATGGCAGCCATGCTGGCCGCTGGGCTGGCGTTGCAGCTCGTCCCGCGCGCGCAGAGCCTAGCCTGGGCAGTGACGGCAGCAGCCCTGTTCGGGACTGGCATGGGGTTCAGCGCGACCGCCTTCCTCATCGCCGTCCAGAACGCCGTCGGCTGGGGCGAGCGGGGGATCGCCACGGCGCTGGTCGGCTTTTCGCGCTCGATCGGTGGTGCCGTGGGCGTGGCAGCACTCGGCGCGGTCCTGGCTGCCCAGCTGCGCGCCGCTGGCAGTCTGGAGAACTCGACCGACACGCTGCTCAACCCGGAACTGCGGTCGGCGCTCGACCCAGGGACACTGACGGCACTCCGCGGGGCGCTGGCGGGCGCACTGGGTGCGGTGTACCTGGCGGTCTTGCTCGTCGTCATCGCGGCGGTCGCGCTGGTCGCGCTCGGTTTCCCACGGCACGACACGAGCAAGCAGGAGCCAGCAGGCACAGCACCGATCGAGCACTGACGGGGAAGCACCGACCATGCGCGAGCTGCTCGCACGACTCGAACGCTGGGAACCGGAACTGTTCCTCATCGGCCTGGCTGGATGGATCCTGCCGGCACTCTTCGAGCCGCTCACGATCCTCGCACCGCTGCGCCTCGCGCTCGTCCTCGTGGCTGTCCTCTGGCTGGCGCGTGTGGCAGGCTGGCGGGACGAAGCGGGTACGAGCCGAACGGTGCGCCTGGTCGCCAGCCAGCTGGCGAGCCTGCTCTCGCCACCGGTCTGGCTGTTCAGCCTGCGGCAAATCGTCGGCGAGATCCGCAACCGCGTGCGCTCGCGCTTCCGTCCCCCCACACCGGACACCTGGTCGTTCGCCGGGCCCATCCGGCTCCCGGTCACCGGCTGCTGGACGGTGTACAACGGTGGCCCGACACCGGAGACATCGCATTCCTGGTCACTCTGGGGGCAGCGCTACGCCTACGATCTGGTCGTGACGGATCGTGCTGGGCGCACCGCACCGGCTGGCGCCCGGCGGCCCGAGGAGCACTACGCTTGGAACCGGCCGATCGTCGCGCCGGCCGATGGGATCGCCGTCGCCGTCCGCGGTAGGCAGCGTGACTGCCCCTAGATCGGCGTCATCGATCCCTTCGCCTGGAGCCCGCTGGGAAACTTCGTTGTGATCCAGCATGAACCAGGCGTGTACAGTCTGGCGGCGCATCTCCGGCGCGGCAGCGTGTGCGTGCGAACAGGCCAGCGCGTGCAGGCGGGCGACCTGGTCGGACGCTGCGGGAATGCGGGACACTCGACCGAGCCGCATCTGCACTGGCAGCTGATGGATCGACCGGACATCACGCAGGCCATCTCGCTCCCCGTCCGCTTCACCCGCTACTGGCGCGAGCGGGAGGGAATCCGCGAACCGGTCGAAGCTGGAACGCCGGTTCGGGGTGAGCGCATGTGCGCGGAGCCGGACGCACCGTGCGAACCCAGCAGCGAGCAGGCGGAGGGTAGCGCGGACTCGCCGGCTCCAGCACCGGCCTGACGGGCGGCTGGTCAGTGTGGCCGGTTCAGCTTGCCGGGCGCCAGTAGGTGTACCAGCCCTGGTTGCGGAGTCGACCGTTCCGCGGTACCTGCGCGAGCACAAGCGCAGTAGCCAGGAGATCGCCACCTGCACCGACAGCGTTGAAGAGGCCGAGCGCGAACGCGAACGTTTCCAGCGGCGGGACGAACCGGATCGCAGCCAGACAGAGCACGCTCAGCAGCACGAGCGGGCAGAGCGTCACGACCAGGAAGCGCGTCCGCGTGAGTTCGCCCTGGTAGTGCACGTAGGCGAGCAGCGTGCGCGGCCAGAACCCGACGACGAGAGCAGGCGAGGCGAGCGAACTAGGCAGCGCGAGCGCGTGACAGCCCTCGTGCAGGGGCACGAGCAGGAGCAGGGCGAGCCAGACCACCGGATCGTCCAGCGCGAGGACGAACGCCCCGGATGGCGCGAGGAAGAGTGCGAGGATAGCGAACCCCACAGCCGCCGCCAGGCCCAGCGGCACCGCGAGCAGGATGACGAAAACGATCCGCCGAGGCTCGCGGAGCGGTCGCCACGGTGGCTGCGGATCGAAGGCAGGATCCAGCGGTGGTGGGCCGAACGAAACACGCACGTTCTCTCCTCTCCATGACAGACCCGTCACACGACCGCGCCGAAGGAGAGCACGGGCACGGCCGTATCCCCCGGTTCTGACCCGCCAGCCAGCGCACGGTGCGCCTGGTCGGCCACAGCCGCGCTGGGAGCCAACAGAAGTCTCAGTCCCGTGGCGCGTCCTGTCCAGAGAGTTCCGGAGGCAGCGGGAAGCAGGTGCAGTGGGCGCGATAGGCCGCACTGCGACGGAAACGCTGCCGGGCGCGCGCCAGTTCCTGCTCGCTCAGGGAACGCTCGCTCCAGCGGCGCGGCCACTGTTCCTCGTCCCGGCCGAGCCGCGCCGCGAGCGCCGGGCGGAGCGCGAGCGACTGGAGCTGGTCGAGGAGATCCGAGGCGCCGTGCCGGGCAGCAGCCGAGCGCAGGCACTCGAGCACCGCTTCCACCTGCCGTGCGGTCGTTTCGATGAGGGAACGGGTCGCTGGAGCGTCAGGCAGCAGCGCCAGCCCCTCGTCGAGCGCGGCGAGGATGAGTCCCCAGTGCGCCTGCGTGATCCGCACGACCGGATCGTGCCCGAGCGCGGAGAACACCGGCGCGAGCAGCGGATCGGTCGTGCGGCACCAGGCGCGAGTGGTGAGCAACTCGCTCCACAGGCTCTCCAGGAGGGCACCACGCTGCTGGTCGCCCCGCGCGACCTCCTCCGGGCGGAACCCTCCGTTGCCCAGAATCGGAGAAAAGGCGATCGTCATGGCCGTACTCCTTTCCGGTCCCAGGCGAGCGAACCGTCAATCCGAGGATCGGCACCGGGAAGGAACACTGGTCTTCCCATCGTTCTCACGCCCTGGCACAGGCACGCGGTTCCACTGGCAACGGAGGAGGCCCAAGCCGCAGCAGTTCGCCGCCTCGGCAGCGAGCTCGCCGGCCGTTCCGGCAGCCTTTCGGTCGGCACACTGCTGGATGCCGGTCCATCGCTCAGCACTGCGGGGAAAGGGCGGTGCGTCGACCCAGTCTACTCCTCGGGTCGGGGCGCAGCCGCCTCGTCGTCCGGGAACGCGACCCGGACCGCCAGCGAGCGCGCTCCCCACTCGGCGAGGTCGTCCTCTGCCGAACGGTACTTCGTGATCAGGAGCTGGCGAGCGAGGCGGTCCTCGGGAGAACCTTTCAGCAGCACGCTGGCCAGGCCGGTGTGTCGTTCACCGGCCAGCTCGACCGTGACCTGAGGATTCGCCAGAATATTCCGCACCCAGTCGGAGCGGTCGCGGCCACCGGAGAGGAGGTAGATCCGCCCATTATGCACCGCGAACCAGATCTCGATCCGGTGCGGGCGACCGGTCCGACGACCAATCGTCGTCAGGTACAACACCGGCGCGCTCGCCCACCGAGCGAGCCAGTTTGGACCTCGTGTGGACACCGGCAGCGCTCCTTGCGTCGGACCGTGCGGTGACCGGCCGAGCCACAGTGTAGCCGTGGCGGAGACCGGGCCGGCAACGGGAGAGCAGGCCATCGCGCCACCTGCGCGCGACACGACGACCGTCCCTGATGCGCGAGGAGAGCGTACACCCCAAGCGGCTGGCAACGACAGCCTTAGGAAACGCAACGCATCACCGCGTCTCCATGCCAGCGAACGCCTGCCACGCGACGGCGATCTCGCCGATGAGCTGGGACAGCGTCGAGAGCGGAGCCGTGACGGAGCGGAGGGCGACGGCGTACCAGTGCTGCATGACGGCCCAACGATCCCGCGGGCGACACAGCGCCGCCAGCACCTGCTCACGCTGCTGGAGGGCCGGCCGGAGTGCGTTCTCGCTCGTCTGGTGCAAGAGCACGCCGACATAGCCGGGTGCCAGCGTGTGCCAGACCGTGACAAGGTGGAGAGTGGGCGAGCCCGGCGCACCGGTTCCTTCCATCGGCGCGGCCTCGACGACCACGAGGAGCGGTGAGGCGGCCGCGACCGCGTACCAGGTATCCTGGATCGTCGGTGGGCTCCCCGGAGGGTGCGTGTACACCAGGATAGCTCGAGAGAACAGCCTCAGCTCCTGGAAGGGAACGACCACGGACTGCGCCTCGCCGACGCAGGAACGACGGAACTGGCCATCGGGCCCGAAGGCCCAGAGCCGTTCCGGCGGGCAGAGCGGCTCGCACTCACAGAGCGTGCGCGGAACGACGCGAGCGAGCTCGTCCCGATCGATCTCCTGCGGCAGCCCCTGCTCGTGGAGCGGCGAGAGGTGCGGCCGCCCCGATCCCGACCTCATCGATCTCCCCGATCCCCCGCTTCCCGCAGCCGGCTCCGGAGCAGCATCACGCCGCGCAGTGCCTGCGCGAAGCCTCGCACGCTGCAGCAGGCGCTCCGGGAAAAGAGTACCCCCACGTGCGTGGGGACAACTCGCGCGGCGAGGCCGCGGAGGCGCTTGCCACCGGTACACCCCCACGTGCGTGGGGACAACCGCGACTCGGTCAGCCACTGGAGACGGCGGAGCGGTACACCCCCACGTGCGTGGGGACAACACGATGATACGACGCCGATTTTCGGCGCGCACACCCCCGATAGTCTCGTTTCGCCGTCGCGACGCGGAAAACCGCTCCGTAGCCGGGCACGAGCACACTAGCCTGCCCAAACGCGCCGCGCTCCGGTACCGCAAGCAGCCAGTCCGTTGCCGTTACCGCACCACGTGCCCTGTGCACCAGCAGCGCGCCGCCACTGATCCCGGTACCGCTCCAGCACGCAGCAGCCGCACCGGCACGCGCTTCAGCGCGCCACCCCGCCGCGCTGGGCGAGGAGGTCCCGCCAGACCGGCCCGTCGGGGTACCGGTACTGCTCGAGCGACTCGCGCTTCATCTCGATCGAGTAGCCGGGCCGCTCCGGCGGCAGGTAGCGAGCGTGCCGCACCCGCACCGGGTCGACGAAGTGCTCGTGCAGGTGGTCGACGTGCTCGATCATCCGGTTCTCCATCGTCCCGCTCACCGCGATGTAGTCGAACATCGAGAGGTGCTGCACGTACTCGCACAACCCGACGCCACCGGCATGTGGACACACCGGAACCCCGAACTTCGCCGCAAGGAGGAGCACCGCGAGTACCTCGTTGACCCCACCGAGCCGGCACGCGTCGATCTGGCAGAAGCGGATGGCACCGCTGGCGAGGAGTTGCTTGAAGACCACACGGTTGGCCACGTGCTCGCCGGTGGCGACGCCGATCGGCGCGATCGCCTCGGCGATCGCCTTGTGCCCGAGGACATCGTCCGGATGAGTCGGTTCCTCGATCCACCAGGGGTCGAACTCGGCCAGTTCCCGCATCCAGGCGATGGCCTGCGGCACGTCCCAGCGCTGGTTGGCATCCATCATCAGCTTGCGGTCGGAACCGATGACGTCCCGCAACAGCCTGGCCCGAGCCCGGTCGTGCTCGAGATCCTGACCCACCTTCATCTTGATGGCCGTGAACCCCTGCGCGATCGCCTGGCGGGCGAGTGCAGCGACCTGCTCGTCGCTGTAGCCGAGCCAGCCAGCCGAGGTGGTGTAGCAGGGATACCCGGACCGGTAGAGCTCCTGCTCGCGTTCGGCGCGCGTCGGGGCTCGCTGGCGGAGGAGTTCCAGCGCTTCGTCCGGGGTGAGCGCGTCGGCGATGTGGCGGAAGGGGACGAGCCGGACAATCTCCTCGGGCGAGAGGTCGGCCAGGAGCTTCCAGACCGGCTTGCCGACCGCGCGCGCCCAGAGGTCCCACAACGCGTTGACGACCGCAGCGGTCGCGAGATGCAACATCCCTTTCTCGGGGCCCACCCAGCGCAGTTGCCCGTCATTCGTCAGCCGGTCCCAGTAGCGGCCGAAGTCAGCAACGATCTCTTCGAGACGCTGGCCGACGACGAACGGCTCGAGCGAGTGGACAGCCGCGACGCAGAGCTCGTTGCCACGGCCGATGGTGAAGGTGAGACCGTGGCCCTCGAGTCCCGGCGTGTCGGTGTAGAGGATGACGTAGGCTGCCGAGTAGTCGGGGTCGGGGTGCATGGCGTCGGAACCGGCCAACGTGAGCGAGGTGGGAAACCGGACATCGTAGACCTCGATCCTGGTAATCGTGGTGGGCATCGCTCGCTGCTCCTCTCATCCATCGGTGACCCGGTACGATGCCGACCAGCACGTCGACCCGATGATCGCACAGCTGCGCGGCACGGTGAAGCTCCGTCCTCCGGCGGTCGCCGGATCGCGGTACGACGGTCACACAGAGCGATCGATCGAGTAGGATGACGCACGGTCACCAGTACGTCGTCCAGCCGGAGCAGGCCGGACGGTACATGGAGGGACGCGTGGGCGACAGGCAGACGCAACGGACGGGCCGGCGACCAGTCAGCTTCCTGGCCTTCCCGCGACTCCGGCTCGACCGGCGACCGCACCGACCTGGCTCCTGGCGGCTGACCGGTGAGGACGAAGCACGAATCCTGGAACCCCATCACCTCACCGTGCGGGCCTGGACGACGGGTGCCGAACCGATCAGCGAGCTTCCGGCCGATCTCGAGACGACGACCGCACGGTGGATCGATATCGCCTCTCCTGACACGACGGCGGTGTCGCTCCTCCACGATGAGTTCTCGCTCGGCTCGTTGAACATCGAGCATCTCCTTCAGCCAGCGCGAATGCCGCAACTCGACCTGCTGCCGGACGGTGGTGCCATCGTCATCCTCTTCGCGCTTCGGCTCGAGGAAGGAGACGAGCCGCGGATCCACGCGACACCCGTGGGTTTCCTGATCCGCGCGCGGTTCCTCCTCACGCTCCACCGCGGGCCGATCGCCTTCATCGAGCGCCGGCTTCAGGATGCACTGCACGACCCGACCGCCAACGGGTTACGTCTGGCCGCGCTGGCGATCGACGCGCTGGTAGACGAGCATCTGACCGTGACGCTGCGGAGCGCCGAGCTGGCCGAGGAACTGGAGGAGCAACTCGACCCGGACAACGAGCTCGAGAGCCTGACCACGCTCGAGCGCTTGATCGTCCTGCGACGCGACCTCCTGGCGGTACGGCGCCTGGGAGTAGCCCAACAGGAAGTGCTCCGCCGCCTGGCACGTCACTTTCCCGCCGAAGCACCGATGCTCGAGGACGTGATCACGAACCAGCGCGAGGCGATCGAGACGGCCACGGCCGTGTGCGACTACATCGACGGGGCGATCGAGGCCTACCGGCTCCGGCGCGAGGCTCGCACGGAAATCGGGATCCGCCGCCTCACGGTACTCGCCAGCCTCTTCGGCGTCGTCTCGATCGTCATGGGGCTCTGGGGCGTCAATTTCGTCGGGATCCCCGGTTCCGAGAGCCGCTGGGGCTGGTTCGTGTTCGTCGGCGCCTTGTTCGTCCTGCTCGCGCTCAGCATCTGGTACGTGCGCCGGCGCGGACTGTGGTGAGACATCGCTGCTCCCAGCGGAGATGCGAGGCAAAGGGTCAACCAGGCCACGAGCCCGAACCGATCACCCCTGCCGCCGACGAGCCAGCTCGCGCAGGTACTCCAGGACGGCCCGGTCGATCCAGTCGGCATCGAGCGGGATCCGCTCCTCGAAGTTCTCGTTGCCGATGAGCGCGGTATACGCGCGGCGAGTCGCCTCGTCCCACTGGCCATGCACCGGTCCCTGGTAGTAGCCGAGGGCGCGCATGAGCTCCTGGAGTTCGACGAGCAACGCGCCTTCGAGCGGCAGGCGATCCTCCGGCGCCGGCTTCTCGAAATAGAGCCGCCAGATCCCGTACAGGCGCTGGAGTTCAGCGACCGGCTCGACGTGATCGTCGACTCGGAGATCGATGAAACGGTCGGTGTAGCCACCGTAGCCACCACGCTCCTTGACGACGAGCAGGGCTGCCGACTGTTTCCCCCGCCGGTCTCCGCCCGCCGCATCGCCAGCAGCCAGTGCGGCCAGAAGGCGCACCGCGAGCGGGCCGTCCGTGGTCTCGAAGGCATGAGCCATCGCATCGACGACCTCTGGGCCAGTGAGGATGTTGCCCTGGACGGCATAGCCTGGCCCGGTGCGTCCACCGGCCCAAGCGTGACACGCGCTGCCGGTGAAGGTCGCCGTCCCGCCGCGCGCATCGACGATGCCGACTTGCCGGAGCTCGCGATCCGGGTCGTCAGCGAGGAGACGAGCGAGCGTCTCACCAGCCGAATGGCCAGCTGCCATGAGTTCGAGTCCGGTCGGCCCGTAGGAGACGTTCGCATAGGACTGCGTGGCGACAGCACCGACGCCGGCACGCGCCCAGGGGACGACAGCCCCGACGGCCAGGAACTTGGACGCGACCGCGACACCGAGTTCACCGGTCGCCAGATCGACCGCGACGATCGAGAAGGTCGAGAAGCGCATCGGCGTGTTCCTTTCCCCTGTTCCTGCCCACCAGTGCGCAGTCCCCAGCTGCGACCACCGGTTGCCGGTTCACCACCACGGCCGGGCGAGGCGGAGCACGAGACCCTCGTGCTCCCAGGCGAGATACCCAAACCCGACCAGGAGCGCGATGCAGGAAGCCAGCTCGCGACGCGACCCGTCGAAGTCCGGCGTCGTCTCCCAAGCACCGTCCGCCGAGCGACGTGGCCCGGCGGCCGCTTCTTTCGCTGCCTCGAGCCAGGTCTCAGCGAGCGCGAACGGCGTCCACTCCGTTCGCTCGGCGAACCGCTCGGCCAGCCAGCAGACGACCGGATGCTGCACGAGCAGGGTAGCGAGCAGCGACGGGTCTTCCACAAAGGCGAACGTCGCCTCGGTGACCCGGAATTTCCGACCACTTTTCGGTCGCTCGCTCCGCGATCGCTCCTCACGCGCGAAGTCCGCGACGTACGGGCACCGCGCGACGAGCGCGCAGTCGTGCTCGACACAGGACGGGATCCGCTGCCGAAGCGCGACGAGCAGACCGACCCGGCCGAGGACGAGCAGGACACCGCTCGGAATCGCGCCGGGCTCCCCGAGTTCCGCCTGGTGCACGCAAAGGATCGTCCCCGGGGCAAAAGCAGCGAACCGCTCGGCAAGTCGCTGCGGGTCGAGCGCGAGCGACTCAGCGAGCATCGCTCGCCTCCGTCCGATACAACGCACGCGTCGGGACGATGCGCGCCTGGCCATGGGCTGCCAGCTCGTCCAGGCGCGCGAAGACGCGACGGAAACGCGCGCGCGCTTCGGCTTCCTCCGGGGTACGCTCGGGCGCAGTGAACGTCGTCCGGTCACCGACGAGGACGAGGAGCGAACGGGCCCGGCTGAGCGCGACGTTGAGACGACGCCACTCGGCGTGGAGTGGGCCGATCACCCCTTCCGCGTTGCTGTTGACCAGGCTCACCACGACGATCTCGCGCTCACCACCCTGGAAGCGATCAACCGTATCGACGCGCACCGCACCGAGCGCCGGATGCGCCCGGGCCAGTCGCTGGCGGAGCAATGTGTTCTGCCGCCGGTAGGG
>Ga0066871_100161_pt1 | contig 55651 bp, 55 predicted proteins | sample CeladaPassage60B_FD_62209 | JGI IMG/M metagenome (GOLD analysis project Ga0066871, IMG submission 62209) | Cellulose-adapted microbial communities from the Joint BioEnergy Institute, USA - Passage3 60B | ecosystem: Engineered > Bioreactor > Continuous culture > Unclassified | place: USA...
GCGCTGGCTTGAGGATGTACAAGCCAAGCATCACCTTCCTGCCGTGCTCATTGGGATGGAGCCCACCGGCCACTACTGGTTTAACTTGGCCAACTGGCTGCTGGAGCAAAGCATGGAGGTAAAGCTGGTGTAGATGAAATTGGCATTGCTAAAGGTGGCATTGGCTAAAGGTGGCATTGCTAAAAGCCGGCATAGCTGAAGTTGGCTTAACTGGCAAAGTTGGATCTGTCAAGCTGAAGATGGAATAGCTGGATCCGGCATAGCTGAAGCTCTGGAATAGTTGAATCTGGCGTAGCTGAAATAAAGTTGGCTAAGACAAAGCTGGCATAGCTGAAGCTGGCATAGATGAAACTGGCGTGGCAGGTTCGTTCGGTTTTCGGCAAAATCGGTGTATGCTACAATAAAATGAAACATACCCGATACTCATGACCCGATGCGGCCGGAGGGGGAACGTGACAGCAGATGGCGTGGGAACGCTTGAGATCGAAACTGGAGCACATTTTGGAAACACCGGTCATTTTGGACGTTCGGGATGAACGGGATTGGCAGAAAGCCGTCCGACACGGCGGCGACAAAGCGCGCCATGCCGGATTTTCCGCGATTGTGGACGGGCAGGTATGTTTTGTGCTGGAATCCGTTGGCGGCCAAGTCAGACTTCTCTGTTTGGACGAGCGCCATGTGAGCGAGTCGGAGCGGCGATTGATCGAGTTGATGGCGGAAACGGCGGCCAAGCAGCAGCGAAAATCCCGCGCCGCGCACTATTCCGAAGACGAAGCGCGTGCGTCCGCGATTCGCGACTGGATTGCGCATCAGCTGGAACAAGGATCGCTGGACAGGGAACTGCCCGAAGAGTTCTCCTCCGAATCCTCCCTGTATTTGCCCCGGGTCCCCTTTTTGCTGCAGGCCGACTATACGGACAAGCGCAAATTGACCTACGTTGAACTGAAGAAACTGGTTGAATCGTATTATATGGAAAACGTCGATCTCATTCCGCTGAGAGAGCGGGAGTGGCTGATTTTGAGCCCGGAACGCGTGCTGCAGAGCAGCGCCACCGACGACAAGGAGGACGGCGGGGAAACGATCGAGGAATCGCTGGAGGCTATCTGTTCCGGACTGCATGAAATGATCGCGACCGAATCGATCGGCGAATGCCATCTGGCCGTCGATTATCCGATTGTGCCGGCCAAATCGCTGCTGCGCACCATCGTCCGTCTGCGGGAAGCGGTGATGCTTGGACGGACGTTCCATTTCGGTCAATCGGTCCACCTCCACTGGAAGCTGCATTTGGAATCGTTGCTGTTCAGCGTGCCGGAAAGCGAGCGCGGCGAATTTTTGGAGCGTCTGCTGCAGCGGACGGACGCGTTTGCCGATGCGGAAATGCAGCTGACGCTCGAACAGTTTTTCCAGCTGGACTGCAACGTCAGCGAAACCGCGAAAAAACTGTACATTCACCGCAACACGCTTTTGTACCGGCTGGACAAGTTCAAGCAGGAAACCGGGTTTGACGTGCGCCATTTCAACGATGCCGTACTGGTCAAGATCGCCCTGCTATTGTACAAAGTTACGAAAAGGTGAGCCCAATTTTGTAAAGTTTGTGTATAGCCAATCTGAAACCGGTTCAGTTAAGATAGGGTTACGAATTCAAACAATCTCACTGGGGGGACTCGAGCATGGCAGGATTGCGCCTGGAACACGTGTACAAGAAGTATCCGGGAGCCAGCGAACCGTCCGTCAAGGACTTCCACCTGGAAATCAAGGACAAGGAATTTCTCGTTCTGGTCGGCCCGTCGGGTTGCGGTAAATCGACCACGCTGCGGATGATCGCAGGGCTGGAAGAAATCACGGAAGGCGAACTGTATATCGGCGACCGTCTGGTGAACGACGTCGCTCCGAAAGACCGCGACATCGCGATGGTTTTCCAATCGTACGCCTTGTATCCCCATATGAACGTGTATCAAAACATGGCGTTCGGTCTGAAACTGCGCAAATTCAAGAAAGCCGACATCGACGCCCGCGTGCGCGAAGCGGCCAGAATTTTGGATATCGAACATTTGCTTGACCGCAAACCGAAAGCCCTGTCGGGCGGTCAGCGCCAGCGCGTTGCGCTTGGACGCGCCATCGTCCGCGAACCGCAAGTGTTCCTGATGGACGAACCGCTGTCCAACTTGGACGCCAAGCTGCGCGTGCAGATGCGTGCGGAAATCAGCAAACTGCACAAACGTTTGGAAACGACGGTCGTATACGTGACGCACGACCAAACGGAAGCCATGACGATGGGCGACCGGATCGTCATCATGAAAGACGGCGTTATCCAGCAAGCCGCAGCTCCCGAAGTGGTGTACAATAACCCGGTGAACATGTTTGTGGCCGGATTTATCGGGTCCCCGGCGATGAACTTCATCCACGGACAGTTTAACGAAGAGGGCGGCGAACTGCACTTCAAGGCCAAAGGCATCGACGTTGTCGTTCCCGGCGGCAAAGCGAAAATTATTCGCGACAAAGGTTATGTGAACAAGGACATCATTCTCGGCATTCGTCCGGAAGACATTCATCAGGAGCCGGTGTTCCTGGAAGCTTCCCCGAACACCCAAATCGACGCGTACATCGAAGTCGCGGAAAACCTCGGCCACGAAATGTTCCTGTACATCAACGGCGTCGGCCAGGATACCGTGATCGCCCGCGTCGACGGCCGCGCCGGTCTGAAAGAAGGAACGAACGTCAAGCTGGCGCTGGACATGAACAAAATTCACGTGTTCGACAAAGAAACCGAACTGAATATTTTCGAAAACTGATCGGTTGTCATTGACAAACACAAAAGGGGCGCTTAACGAACAACGTTAGGCGCCTTTTCTGTTCATATGCCGCACCATGAACAACACGCCAAAATGTTTGATTCAGAGCGATGCGCCCAAAAATCATAGCGAGCATTCCCGGAGTGAAGCCATGAAATTTGTGTTTGACCTGGACGGCACGATTTGTTTTCAAGGTCGGCCGGTCTCGGAAAAGATTTTGACGTCTTTGGAATGGTTGGTCGCGCAGGGGCACGAGGTCATTTTTGCGTCCGCAAGGCCGATCCGCGATCTGCTTCCGGTGTTGCATGAACGGTTTCATGCATATCCGATGATTGGCTGCAATGGAGGCATGGCGGCTCGTCACGGAAAAATCATTTCGACGGCGGGTTTCGATCCGGACGTATTGTCCGCGATCTTTCGGATCATGGAAAGGCGTCGAATCCCGTATCTCATCGACGGTCCCTGGGACTATTCCTATACGGGTCCGTCCGACCATCCGATCTTGCGCAATCTGGATCCGCAAAAACGCGCGAAAAATGTTCCCTTGGGTGAACTGCAATCCGTGGTCAAAGTTTTGCTGTTTACGCAAAAAAACGATTTGGACACCGTAATCGATGCCCTGAATCCATTGGATGTCACGATGCATGTTTATCACGGCGAAGGAGTATTGGACATCAGCCCGAAAGGGATCGACAAATGGACGGGACTGCAGCAGCTCCATGTAAAAGAGGGAGAATACGTCGCTTTTGGAAATGATACGAATGATATCGCCATGTTTCGGTATGCGAGATATGCGGTGATGGTCGGTGACCACGCATCGTTAAGACCCTACGCCAGCGAACAACTGCCGCTCCATGATCATTTGGAGCGCGACTTAATGGAAAAAATCGATGAACTGGGACGCGTTTTTTGGTGACTTCGCGCGTATGTTCCGGCAGCGGCTTTCCTCCGGAGCTAACGCACGTCCGTCGCGGACTCGCCGCCGCTTGCGGTGTTGATTTCACCCCATTTTTCAAGTACGATGAAATTGTCGTTTACAACGCAAGATCCCAGCCGTTCAGGCAAAAGGAGTAAAGGGTATGCCTCGAAAGGTGAAAGTGGCCGATTTGGTGCAGCAGTTTCAGTTGGAGGTCGTGTGCGGAGAAGCCGGACTGAAACGGTTGATCACGGTGGCGGACCTGCACCGTCCGGGCCTGGAAATGGCTGGCTACTTCGACTTTCTTCCGGCGGAACGGATCAAAATATTGGGACGCACCGAACTGTCCTTCTTTGCGGGTCTTGCGCCTGAAGTCCGATGGGAACGGATGCGCCGTTTGTGTGTGGATGAGACGCCCTGCGTCTGCGTGACGCGGGGGTTGGAGGTCCCCAAGGAATTGATCGCGGTCGCGGAGGAGCGCATGATTCCGGTGCTGCGCAGCCCGGTGGCGACAACGATTTTGTCCAGCCGCATTACCGCCTATCTGGAAAATGTGCTCGCCCCTTCCATGACCATTCACGGCGTGTTGGTCGACGTGTACGGCGTCGGCATGCTGATCACCGGTTCGAGCGGCATCGGCAAAAGCGAAACGGCGCTGGAGCTCGTCAAGCGCGGGCATCGGCTCGTCGCCGACGATGCGGTGGAAATTCGCCAGACGGCCGACAACATGCTGTACGGCAGCGCGCCGGAGCTGATCCGGCATTTGCTGGAAATTCGCGGCGTGGGCATCATCAATGTGATGACGCTGTTCGGCGCGGGCGCCGTTCGCAATTACAAGAAAATTACCCTCGTCTGCCGTCTGGAGACGTGGCAGCAGGACAGGCAGTACGATCGTCTCGGACTGGACGAGGAAATGACGAGAATTATCGATACCGAGTTGCCGCTGGTCACCATCCCCGTACGTCCCGGCCGAAATCTGGCGGTGATTCTCGAGGTGGCGGCCATGAACTACCGCTTGAAGCGAATGGGCTACAATGCGGCGTTGCAGTTTACGAACAAACTGACGGAAACGCTGCATGAAGAAATGGACGATTTGGAATAGGTGGTGGCGGACTGATGCATTATTTGCTCGATCCGATCGCGTTTTCGATCGGAACGTTGTCCGTGCGCTGGTATGGGATCATTCTCGGATTCGGCGCGTTGGTGGGCTTGCTGCTGGCTGTCTCTGAGGGGAAACGGTTTCGCATCCCGTCGGATTTTTTCATGGATTTGCTGTTGATCGGCGCTCCCTCCGCCATCGTCGGAGCGCGGATCTATTATGTCGTGTTTGAATGGGAAAACTATCGGGACAACTTTGTCGACGTGTTCAAAATTTGGGAGGGCGGCATCGCCATCCACGGTGCGCTGATCGGCGCGGTGATCGCCGGCATCGTTTACACCCGGCGCAAAAAATATCCGTTCTGGCGCATCGCGGACATTTGCGCGCCTTCGCTGATCGTCGGCCAAATGATCGGGCGCTGGGGCAATTTCATGAACCAGGAAGCCCACGGCGGGCCGGTGGAAGAGGCGTTTTTGCGCGATACGCTGCATCTGCCCGATTTTATTGTCGACAATATGCTGATCAACGGCGTGTATTACCATCCGACGTTTTTGTATGAGTCCGTCTGGAACTTGCTCGGGCTGCTGCTGCTGCTGTTTTTGCGCAGAAGGCCGTTTTTGCGGGCGGGAGAGCTGTTTTTCAGCTATTTGATCTGGTATTCGCTCGGGCGGTTTTTTATCGAAGGCTTGCGCACGGACAGCCTCGCGTTTGACGGCCCCGCCGGTTTGGCGTTTGCGCTGCAGGCGCTGTGGTCGCCGATGTCTTTGCTGTTCGGGCCGGAAGGGGCGCTGGAGGGCGGCAACATCCGCACCGCGCAGATGATCAGCGTGCTGATCATCATCGCTTCGCTCGTATTGCTGGTGTATCGACGCAAAGCCGGATTTGCCAATCAAAGGTATCACGACCCGATCCAGAGAGAGGGATATTTCAGCTGATGCGCCGCACGCAACGGTTTCCGGTGGAAGGGCCGAATTCGCTCTGGCAAATTTACCGCACGGTCAGCCCCTGGAAAGGCATTCGCAACTTTATCGTCATCAGCGCGATGCGCATTTGTCCTTCCCTGCGGGTGAAAAATTGGGCATACCGCCGGCTGCTCGGCATGCGCGTCGGGCGTCACGCCGCGTTCGCGCTGATGGTGATGCCGGACGTGTTTTTCCCGGAAAAAATCCGCGTCGGCGACAATACGATTATCGGCTATAACACGACGATCTTGGCGCACGAATATTTGATTCGCGAATACCGCCTCGGGGAAGTGAACATCGGCTCCAATGTGATGATCGGGGCGAACTGCACGATTTTGCCCGGCGTGACCATCGGCGACGGCGCCGTGGTGGCGGCGGGATCGGTGGTGCACAAGGATGTGCCCGCCGGCGCGATGGTCGGCGGCAATCCGCTGCGCCTGCTGCGGGCTCCGGCGGACGGAGGCGAGCCGGCCGGGAAAGATGCGGATGGACAAGGCGAGCAGCAGCGGGATGGTTAGTCCGGAGGGGGCGTACCCGTCGAGGGGTGTCCGCATGAATCGAAAGAGCACTAAGCGGACAAGCCGGACAAGTCGGGACGGACCGCGATGGGCAAAGCGTGAAGAATTCGGACGGACAGACCGCGGAGGTCCGAAACATGCAGGCAGCGGATTTCCTCGATGTTCGCCAAATCGCGTTTCCCGGTTCCGTTACGCGCTTAGAGTCACGACCTTTGTCTGTTCACGTATGCCCATCATGCGAAACCAAATGGGCAACGGTTTGACGGAGCATGGTTGACGCCTGCGCTCCATCGTGATAAAATGTTGAACACATACTTTAACATGGTAGAGTGTTAACATATTAGAGATTTACCATATTATCATATTAGAGTATTATCTTATTAGCATATTATCAAAATAAAGCGAATCGAGAGCGACTGTGAGCAATGTGCAGCCATATTCCGGGTGCTGTGCTGTTCAAGAGGTGATGGCGGAATGACGAAACCGAAAATGTTTGAAAAACCGGCGGGCGTAAAGGATTATTTGCCGGAAGCGGCCGAGCGGCTGCGGCAGGTCGAAACCCGCGTGCTCGACTGTATGCGGCGCTGGGGGTACCGGGAAATCATCACGCCGACGCTGGAATTTTACGATACGGTGGGCGCGGCCAGCTCCACGTCGGACGCCAAGCTGTTCAAGCTGCTGGACAAACGCGGCGTGACGATGGTGCTGCGGTCGGATTTGACCGCGCCGATCGCGCGGGTGGTCGCGTCCCTGCTGAGGGATGCGCCGCTTCCGCTGCGGCTTTCATACCATGCCAACGTGTTCCGCGCCATGGAAGAGGGGGCGGGACGGGACGCCGAGTTTTACCAGACCGGCGTCGAGCTGGTCGGGGACGGCACCCCCGAGGCGGACGCGGAAGTGATCGCGCTGGCCGTCGCCTGCCTGAAGGCGGCCGGCGTCGACCGGTTCCTGATTGCGCTCGGCCACGTCGGGTTTCTGAACGGTTTGTTTCGCGAAACGCTGCGCGATTGTCCGGAGGAGGCGGAGCATGAGCTGAAAGACTGCCTGCTGCGGCGCGACCACGTCGGCTACCGGCAGCGCCTGCGCGAGCTGCCGCTTTCCGCCGAAGCGAAGGGAGATTTGGAAGGCCTGCTGCGGCTCCGGGGCGGAAAAGAAATTTGCTCCCAGGCCCGGCCGTTCACGCGCGATCCGCTCGGTTTTTCATCGCTGGATCATTTGTGCCGCGTCTTTGAAGCGCTCGAAGATTACGGCGTCAGCGAACACGTGCGGATCGATTTGACGATGATCGGCGATTTTTCCTATTATACGGGCGTTTATTTCGAAGGATACGCCGCCGATCTCGGTTTTCCGGTGGCGAGCGGCGGCCGGTACGACAATTTGCTGCGGCAGTTTGGCCGACCGGCGCCGGCGACCGGATTTGCGCTCAAGACGGACCGGATTTTGGAAGTGGTCGGCGGCCGCATCCTGGAGCGGACACGCCGCGCGCTCGTGCTGTTTGACACGGCGGGCCGAAAAGCGGCGCTGCAGTACGCCGCGCAATTGAGGAACCATGGGGGATGGGCCGTGGAAACCCGATTCCTTCCGGAGGATGAGACTTTGGAAGTGGCGCCGGAACGATTGGCGGCGCGGAATGGGGAGCGGGATGCGGCGGATGAACGTTTCGCGCCGGATGCGGCTGCGCAGAGCGGCGGGCCGGAGCGCATTCGTTTACCCGACGTGACCGCGGGCGGAACGCGCGCAGGCGCATGCCTCGTGCAAGGGGTCCGTTACGACGAGGTCATCGTGTTTGCGGAGGAGGGGAAGGCATGGCGGAAACGCTGAAAGTGGCGATGCCCAAAGGCCGCATCTATCGGCAGGCGTCGTCGCTGTTCCGCGAAGCGGGCGTCCCGGTGCCGGACGATCTGGACGATTCCCGCAAATTGATCGTTCACGTTCCGGAAGCGAACATGGAATTTATCATGGCCAAACCGGTGGATGTCCCGACGTATGTGGAGTACGGCGTCGCGGACATCGGCGTCGTCGGCAAGGACGTGCTGATGGAAGAGGCGCGCGACGTATATGAACTGCTCGATCTCGGCATCGCGCGCTGCCGGATGTCGGTCATTGCGCTGCCGGATTGGAAACCGGCGCTTCATCCACGTGTCGCGACCAAGTATCCGCGCGTCGCTTCACAGTTTTTCCGCGAACGGGGACAGCAGGTGGAAGTCATCAAGCTGAACGGATCGATTGAGCTGGCGCCATTGATCGGGCTGGCCGACCGCATCGTCGACATGGTGGAGACCGGCCAGACGCTGCGGGAAAACGGGCTGGTCGAGCTGGAACAAATGTTTCCCATCACCAGCCGCCTGATTGCCAACCGCGTCAGCTACCGGATGAAAAACGACGCCATTCAGGCGCTATGTGACCAATTGCAGGCGGTGATTCGGATTTAGTCGATCCGGCCCCGCGGCTTTGTCACGGGAGGAATGTCCGCACAAACACGGAGCGCCCTGCCGCGTGACGGGAACGGTATGGAGCAAAAACGTATCACATGGGCGGGGTTTGCGGTGCAAATCGGAAAGGGCCGACGTTGCAGAAAAAGCGGCAGCGTTTATGCGCGAGGAGCGGTAAAACATTCGCTGCGAATATAAACGGGGCAAGCGGTGAAGAGAACGTCTCATCGCTTATGCGCGGTCAAACGATGCTGAAGAATTTTGCAAACGGGGAGGATGAGGGTATGATCCGGGTATGGAAAGCCGGGGAATACGCTCGCGAGCGGAACGAGGATTACGGGACGCCGGAGCAGAACGAGGCGGTCAAGGAAATTATCGCCGCGGTCATCCGCGATCGGGATGAGGCCGTGCGGCATTATACGCTGAAACACGACCGCATTCGCGTGGAGCGGCTGCGCGTGGACGAGGCGGAACTGAAGGAGGCGTACGCGCAAGTCGACCGCGCGTTTCTCGACGCGCTGCGCCGGGCGGCGGACCGGATTCGCTCGTTTCACGAAAAGCAGAAACGCGTGTCGTGGATGGACCCGCGGCCGGACGGCAGCCTGCTCGGCCAGATGGTCCGCCCGCTGCGCCGGGTCGGCGTCTACGTGCCGGGCGGCACGGCCGCCTATCCGTCGTCCGTGCTGATGAACGTCATTCCCGCCAAAGTGGCCGGCGTGCCGGAAATCGTCATGGCGACGCCGCCGGGAACGGCCGGGCGGGAGGGCATCCACCCGCACATTTTGGTCGCCGCCGCCGAGGCCGGCGTGACGGAAGTTTACCGCGTCGGCGGAGCGCAGGCGATCGCCGCGATGGCGTACGGCACGGAGTCGATCCGCCCGGTGGACAAAATTTGCGGTCCGGGCAACATTTACGTGGCGCTCGCCAAACGGTACGTATACGGTGTCGTCGACATCGACAGTATCGCGGGCCCGACGGACATCACCGTGCTGGCGGACGACAGCGCCGACCCCCGCTATGTGGCCGCCGACCTGCTGTCGCAGGCCGAGCACGACGAAATGGCGACGGCGATTCTGGTCACGGACAGCGAAACGCTCGCTTCCGCCGTCCGGGCGGAACTGGAGCGCCAGCTGGCGGCGCTGCCGCGGCAGGCGATCGCCCGCGCGTCGCTGGAACGCAACGGCGCCATTTTGATCGCCGACAGCCTGGAGGAAGGCGTCGCGGCCGTCAACCGCATCGCGCCCGAACATCTGGAGATTTTGACGCGCAACCCGCTCGAATGGCTGCCGCGGATCGAAAACGCCGGCGCCGTCTTCCTCGGGCCGTACAGTTCGGAACCGGTCGGCGACTATTATGCCGGGCCGAACCATATTTTGCCGACCAACGGCACGGCGCGGTTTTCGTCCCCGCTCAGCGTGGACGATTTCGTCAAAAAATCCAGCGTGATCGCGTACAGCCGGCAGGCGCTCTTGGACAGCGCCCGTGACATCATGGTGTTGGCCCGCGCTGAAGGATTCGAGGGCCATGCGCGCGCGATCGAAGTCCGATTGGAGAAAGAAGGGGGAGCCGAATGAGCGAACAAGCGCAAGGACGCACCGCCGCCATCACCCGTACGACGAAGGAAACGGACATCCGGCTGTCGCTGAACGTCGACGGGACCGGCGAAGCGAAACTGGAAACGGACGTGCCGTTTCTCAACCACATGCTCGATTTGTTTGCCCGCCACGGGCTGTTTGACCTGGAGGTGGAAGCCAAGGGCGACATCGACATCGACGACCATCATACGGTGGAAGATATCGGCATCTGCCTCGGCGCGGCGCTGCGGGAGGCGCTCGGCGACAAAAAGGGCATTCGCCGCTACGCGAGCGTCTTTGTGCCGATGGACGACGCGCTCGCCCAGGTGATCGTCGATCTCTCCAACCGCCCGCATTTCGAACTGCGCGGGGCGCCGTTTCCGGCGCAGCAGGTCGGCAGTTTCGCCGTGGAACTCGTGCACGAATTTTTGTGGAAGCTGGCGCTGGAGGCGCGCATGAACCTGCATGTCATCGTGCATTACGGCATCAATACGCACCACATGATCGAAGCGGTGTTCAAGGCGCTCGGCCGGGCGCTGGATGAGGCGACCTCGATCGATCCGCGCGTGCAGGGCGTTCCGTCCACGAAGGGAGTGCTGTAAGGTGATCGCGGTCATCGACTACGGAATGGGCAATCTGCACAGCGTCACCAAGGCGGTCGAACGGCTCGGTTACGAGCCGATGGTAACCGCCGCCCCCAACCGTATCATGGAAGCGGAGGCGGCCATTTTGCCCGGCGTCGGCGCTTTCGGCGACGCGATGGATCAGTTGCGGGCGACCGGGCTCCGCGAGACGATTTTGCGGTATGCGGAGTCCGGACGGCCGCTGCTCGGCATTTGTCTCGGCATGCAGCTGTTGTTTTCCAGCAGCGAGGAACACGGCGCGCATGAAGGGCTCGGGCTGCTGCCGGGCAGGGTCGTGCGCCTTTCCGGCGGCGTGAAGGTGCCGCATATGGGATGGAACCGGCTGCTGAAACAACGCGACGACGCGATTTTTGCGGATTGGCGGGAAGAGCACGCCTATTACGCGTATTTTGTCCATTCCTATCACGTGCTGGCGGATCGCGCGGAGGACGTTCTCGCCGTGACGGATTACGGCCGGCCGGTGACCGCGGTCGTCGGAAGGGGCCGGGTGTACGGCATGCAGTTCCATCCGGAAAAAAGCGGCTCCGACGGCATGAAGCTGCTGGCCAACTTTCTCCGGTTGAGCCGCGCGGAGGCGCCGGTGCGGCCGTCGGCCGCCGAATAGCGCAGGCGCGCCGCGCCGGTGCGAATTTGGATCGTGACCAAGAGAAGGAGGACGCCGATGTCATCGTTTACGATTTATCCCGCCATCGACATTCGCGGCGGAAAATGCGTAAGGCTCGTACAGGGCGACTACAACCGGGAGACGGTGTTTCACGAACAGCCGCTGGAAGTGGCGAAGCGGTGGAAGGTACTGGGCGCCGAATGGATCCACCTCGTCGATCTCGACGGAGCCAAAGCGGGGCGTCCGGTCAATGACGGCGTCATTGCCGACATTGCCGCCGGCGTCGGCATTCCGGTGCAGGTGGGCGGCGGATTGCGCCGGCGCGAGGACGTCGAGCGGCTGTTCGCCGCGGGGGTGTCGCGGGTCATTCTCGGTACGGCGGCCATCGAGGACCGCGCCTTTGTGGAAGAAGTGCTGCGCGAATACGGGGAACGCGTGGCCATCGGCATCGATGCCCGCGACGGCATGGTGGCGACGAGAGGCTGGCTGGAAACGTCCGCGGTCAGGGCGGAGGAATTGGCCGAAGAGCTGGCGGAAAAAGGCGCGCGCACGTTTATTTTTACGGACATTTCCCGCGACGGCATGATGAAAGGACCGAACGTTGAAGCGGCGGTGCGCCTCGCCGAGGCGAGCGGCCAATCGGTCATCGCTTCCGGCGGGGTCAGCAGCTACGACGATCTGAGAGCGCTGGCCGCCTGCGCGGGACGCGGCATTGCCGGCGCCATCGTCGGCAAGGCGCTGTACACCGGCAGCATCGAGCTGGACAAGGCGTTGAAGGTCGTTGCGGAGGCGGCGGACGGAACGTTTTCGGAAAAATCCGAATGATGGAGGGGGAAACCGACATGCTGACCAAGCGCATCATCCCGTGCCTGGACGTGAAGGACGGCCGCGTCGTGAAAGGCGTCAATTTCGTGCAGTTGCGCGACGCGGGCGATCCGGTGGAACTGGCGGCCCTGTACGATCGCGAAGGCGCGGACGAGCTCGTGTTTCTCGACATTTCCGCGTCGCACGAAGGAAGGCAGACGATGGTCGACGTCGTGCTGCGGACGGCGGCGGAAATTTCCATTCCGTTCACGGTGGGCGGAGGCATCGCCAGCGTCGACGACATGAAGCGGATCTTGCGCGCCGGGGCGGACAAAATCGGCATCAATACGGCGGCGGTGCGCGATCCGAAGCTGATTTCGGAAGGCGCCCGCAAGTTCGGCTCCCAATGCATTGTGGTGGCGATTGATGCCAAATACAATGCGGAGTGGGGAGAGTGGGAAGTGTACACCCACGGCGGGCGGAAAGCGACGGGCATCAAGGCGCTGGAATGGGCGGCGGAAGTGGAACGGCTCGGCGCCGGGGAAATTTTGCTGACGAGCATGGATGCGGACGGCACCAAAAACGGATTCGATGTGCCGCTTACGGCGGCGGTCGCGGAGCGGGTCGGCATCCCGGTCATCGCTTCGGGAGGCGCGGGCACGGTCGACCATTTTGTCGACGTGTTGACCAAAGGCGGCGCGGATGCCGCTTTGGCGGCGTCTATTTTCCATTATAAAGAAATGACGATACGGGAAGTGAAGCAGCGTTTGCGGGAAAAAGGAGTGGAAGTGCGGTGAGCAACGCGAATCAACTGGAGCCGATGGCGCAAGGCGGGCAGGGCAATGTGGACAACGCCGAGCCAAAAGGCGCCGCAGTCGCGAATGCGCCGACAACCGGCGGACTGCCGGCCGGCGTGGAGGAACGGATCGGAAAGCTGCGGTGGGACGAACGCGGGCTCGTTCCCGCCGTCGTGCAGGACGCGGTCAGCAAAGACGTGCTGATGGTCGCGTACATGAGCAAAGAGTCTTTGGCCAAAAGTCTGGAAACGGGGGAAACCTGGTTCTGGAGCCGTTCCCGCGGTTCGCTCTGGCATAAGGGGGAAACGTCCGGGAACGTCCAGCGCATTCAAGCGATCCGGTACGACTGCGACGCGGACACGCTGCTCGTGCTGGTGGAACCGGCGGGACCGGCGTGCCATACCGGGAAATACAGCTGTTTTTACCAAGAGCTCACCGCTCCCGCGGAAAGCTCCGATACCGGGTCGAACGCCGCGGCGACAAGTGACGCGAAGGAAACGCGGCAAGCCGCCGTTTCGGGTCATGACCGGTTTGCGATCTTGTCCAAGTTGGAATCGGTCATCGCCGCGCGCGAGGCGGAACGGCCGGAAGGAGCTTATACCACGTACCTGTTCGACAAAGGCGTCGACAAGATTTTGAAAAAAGTCGGGGAAGAAGCCGCCGAAGTGATTATCGCCGCCAAAAACCGCAGCGCGGACGAACTTCGCTACGAGGCGAGCGACCTGTTGTTCCACCTGCTCGTGCTGCTGCGCGAACAGAAGCTGCCGCTGGACGAAGTGCTCGCGGAACTCGCCCGCCGCCATGCCGCCCCGAAAAAAACGGAGTGAAGCGAATGCTGATCGACTATCATACCCATCATGAGCGCTGCGGCCATGCGGAAGGGCGTCTTGAAGATTACGTGAAAAAAGCGATCGAACTCGGATTCGGCCAAATCGGGTTGTCCGACCACATGCCGCTTTTGCACGTCGATCCCGCTGCCTATTATCCCGGCATGGCGATGCCGATGGAAATGCTGCCCGAGTATGTCGAGGAATGTTTCGCCCTGAAAGAGAAATACAAGGGGCAGATCGACGTGCGCGTCGGCCTGGAAGGCGACTACATTGAAGGATTCGAAGAAGAGATCGAGCGCATTGTCACCGCATACCCGTGGGATTACGTGATCGGATCGGTGCATTTTCTCGGCGACTGGGACATTTCCGACTCCCGCCAGCTGCACCGGTGGGAAGGCCGCGACCGGTACGAGGTGCATGAAACCTACTACCGGTATGTGAAGCAGGCGGCGCGCACGGGTTTTTACGATTTTATCGGACATTTCGACGTCATCAAGCGATTCGGATATTTGCCGGAACAAGATCCGTGGCCGCTCCAGAAAGAAGCGCTCGACGCCGTGCGCGAAGCGGGAGTGGCCATCGAACTGAACGCGTCGGGCTTGCGCATGCCGGCGGCCGACATGTTCCCGGACCGGCGCGTGCTCGAATATTGCCTGGCGTCGGGCATTCCGGTGACCGTCGGATCGGACGCGCACCATCCCGACCGGGTGGGGCAATTTCTCGATAAGGCCAGGGAGACGCTGAAGGAAGTCGGGTTTGCCCAGCTGGCGACGTTTGAAAAGCGCCGGCGCATCATGATCGATTTGTAGGGCGGGCATCGGCTGTTCCGGTTCCTGCAATTGGCAGCCGTTCGTGGAAAAGGCGGGGAAACCTATGGTATACTGGGAATGATTCCGAGACAGGAAATCGAGCGGAGTGGAGGTGCCTTGCGCATTGGATAACAAAAAGCGTCTGATCAAAAGACCGCGAAACCGCAAAGTGATCGCTCTGAGCATGGATGCCGCGTTTTTCTTCGAAAGAGCGGTGGAGTCGCTCGACCGGTATCGCTATGACAAGGCATTGAAATATTTTCGCCGCGCCGCCGAATACGACCCGGACAACCCGGTCAATTATTTCAACATTGCCGGCATTTTGTCCGAAATGGGCAATTTCGAGGAATCGAACCAGGTGCTCCGCCAAATTCTCGATCGTTTCAGCCGGGAGCTGACGGAGTGCTATTTTTATATGGCCAACAACTACGCGAACATGGAACTGTTCGAACAGGCCGAACAGGCGCTGGCGCGCTATCTCGAAGAGGATCCCGACGGCATTTACCTCGAGGAATCGGAAGAAATGCTGGAATTTCTCAGCATGGAGCTGAATCGTCCGGTTCAAATCCGAAATATTAAGAGCAGGGAAGAATTTTTTCAGCACGATCGCGCCAGAGGGCTGCTGGAGGACGGGAAATTTGCCGAAGCGGTACGACTGTTGGAGAAAATTGTCCGCAAGCATCCCGGCTTCACCGCCGCGCGCAACAACCTGGCCTTGGCGTACTACTACACGGGACAGATCGACCGATGCCTGCAGACGATCGACGACGTGCTGCGCCAGGAACCCGGCAACATTCACGCCATGTGCAATCTGGCGATCGTATACAAACATACCGGCCAGCTCGAACCGCTGCGCCGCGTGAAAGATCGGCTGGCCAGGACGGTTCCGTTCCAGCCGGATCACCTGTTCAAGCTGGCGACGACGATGGGCATTTTGGAAGAGCACGAACTCGCCTACAGGCATTTTCGCCGGTTGATCCGCAAAGAGGGGCATGCCGACCCGTTTTTGTATCATTACGCCGCCGCGGCGGCGTGCAACACCGGCAGAATCGCGATTGCGCTGAAGTACTGGAGAGAAGCGGAAAAGCTGGATCCCGACTCGCCCGTGCCCAAGTTTTACATCCGTTATGTGGAGCCGTGGGCCTTGACGGAGTCTTCGGACAGCGGTTCGGCTCCCCTCGTCTCCATGAAGGATACGGCGTCCAAGGAACCGGCAAATAAGAAACCGGCGTCGCAGCCGCAAGCGGCTTCCGAGGATTCGGTTCCCCGGGCGCATTATCACTATGCGCTGCCCTTCGAGGAATCGTTGCGGCGCATGAATGCCCGCGACGGAAAGCCGGAGGACGAATGGCGGCGCGATCCGCTCTTGCGGGCGTCGCTGTTGTGGGCGCTGCGCCACGGCGGCGGGCACGAGAAACTGACGGCGATCAAGGCGATCGGCAAGGACCATGATCCGGAACTGGAAGCGGAATTGCGCCGGTTGTTGACGCTGGCCGCCGAGGACGATTATCTCAAACGCGTCGCCGTGCTCGGGCTGCGGCGGATGGGCGTCAAGGACGCGCTGGAAGCGGTCCTCGACGGCAAGAAAGTGCGCATCGAGGCGGACGCGGTCACCGCGAGCCTCCCCGTCTGGCTGGACGTGTGGCAGCAGGTGATGGATGCGGCGCTGTGCCGCATGGGCGAGCGGTACGACATGATCCAGCAGCACGACCTGCAAATTTTGTGGGTGGAATATTTGTCCCGCACGTATCCGGCCATCCCGCGCATGGTGAAGCCGGAGGCGTGGGCGGCGGCTTTGGAATATTTGACGGCGAAAATGCACCGCCGCGCCATTTCATTCCGCGACGTGTCGGACCGTTACAGCGTGTCGGTGTCCACCGTGCGCAAAAACGTGGAGCGCATCGACGAACGCTGCGGCGTTCGGGAGAAGATGAAAGCCGTGTTTCCGCATTTTCAGGGAAAGTTGTAGCGGAGCGGCTTCGTTCGGCGGTGGGTTCATTCTCAACCTGAAGGGGAGGATACTATGCGCAAAACGATCGTCATCGGCACCGGACCGGCCGGGCTGACGGCCGCCATATATCTGGCACGCGCCAACCTGAATCCGCTGGTCATCGAAGGGATGGAGCCGGGCGGACAGCTGACGACCACGACGGAAGTGGAAAATTTTCCGGGGTTTCCCGAAGGCATCATGGGCCCGGAACTAATGGACAACATGCGCAAGCAGGCGGAACGTTTCGGCGCCGAATTCATGAACGGCTGGGTGAACAAAGTGGATCTCGGCAAACGGCCGTTTACGCTGGAAGTGGAAGGCCACGGCACGCTGCAGGCGGAAACGCTGATCGTGTCCACCGGCGCTTCGGCCAAGCTGCTCGGCATTCCCGGCGAAAAGGAAAACATCGGCCGCGGCGTCAGCACCTGCGCCACCTGCGACGGATTCTTTTTCCGCAACAAGAAGCTGATCGTCGTCGGCGGCGGCGATTCGGCGATGGAAGAAGCGAATTTCCTCACGCGCTTCGCCACGGAAGTGCGCGTCGTACACCGGCGCAATGAGCTGCGCGCGTCCAAGATTATGCAGGAGCGGGCGCGCAGCAATCCGAAGATCACGTGGAGCCTCAACAAGACGCCGCTCGAAGTGCTGGCGGGCGACCAAGGCGTCACCGGGTTGAAAGTTCGCGACAACGCGACCGGCGCCGAAGAAATCATCGAGACGGACGGCATTTTCGTGGCGATCGGCCACCGGCCGAACACCGCTTTTCTCGGCGGCCAGTTGGAGACGGACGCGCTCGGCTACATCGTCGTCAAGCCGGGCACGACGCAGACGAGCGTCGCCGGCGTGTTCGCCTGCGGCGACGTGCAGGATCCCGTGTACCGTCAGGCGATCACCGCGGCGGGCACCGGATGCATGGCCGCGCTCGAGTGCGAGCGGTTCCTGGAAGGCAGCATGACGCACGACTGGAGCCACGCCGTATAATGGTCGTTGTTGATCTCCATGATGTCGATCGTTACACCTTTAGACAGGTGCGATACGAGCCGTCCCTACTCCTATTGGTGATAAAGGACGGCGTTTCGCCGGCGAACCTTCGGGAGCGATTCCCGGAGGTTTTTTTATCGGCGGAATGGACGAAAATGCGCGGGATGCGACCGTAAAACGATATGGCCGGCGACGTTCCGAAAAGCGCGAAGGGACGGCGTTTCCTTCACTTGACCTGCCCGGCGCGCTTGGCGTATAGTGATAACGGAAGTGTATAACGATGGAGTGTGCCCATCGACACAGAGGTGACAATTGGTGACGAGTTCCATCTATGTCGGCATTGATCTTGGAGGAACCGCGATCAAGGCGGGTTTGTGCGACGCTTCGGGAACATTGCTGCGGTCCGCGGAAGGGCCCACCGGCGCGGAAAACGGAGCCCAGGCCGTCATTGACAATATCGTTGCGATCGTGCGAAAGCTGGTGCAGGACGCGGGTTACGAATGGGATCAGGTGGCCGGCATCGGCGCCGGCATTCCCGGTTTCATGAACATTCGCGAAGGCGTTGTGCTCCTGTCCCCGAATTTGCGCTGGAACGATGTGCCGGTCAAGCGGCTTTTGGAAGAACGGCTGGGCAAACCGGTGCGAATCAACAACGATGCCAATGTGGCCGCGCTCGGCGAAGTGTGGAGCGGTGCCGGCGTGGGGAGAAAAAATGTCGTCTGTTTCACCTTGGGAACCGGTGTCGGCGGAGGCATCATCATAAACGGAAAAATTTATGAGGGCGCGGCCGGCATGGCCGGCGAGCTCGGACATATCCAGATTGTGCCGGATCTGGAAGCGGTTCAGTGCGGCTGCGGCCAAACCGGCTGTCTCGAAACGGTTTCTTCGGCCACCGGCATTGTGCGCATGGCGAACGACGCGGTGGAGCGCGGCGACCGGACCAGCCTGGCGCTTTTGGAAACGATCACCGCCAAGGACGTGTTCGACGCGGCCAAATCCGGAGACGAAGCCGCGCTGCGCATAGTCCAGCGCTCGGCGTATTATCTCGGCAGGGCGATGGCGGCGCTTGCGGTCATTCTCAACCCCGAGCGGTTCATTATCGGCGGCGGCGTGTCGAAGGCGGGCGATATTTTGTTCAACGTCGTCCGCGAGAATTTCGAGAAGTATACGCCGGCGGCCAGCCGCCAGGGCGTGGACATCGTTCCGGCGCAGCTGGGCAACGACGCGGGCGTAGTGGGCGCCGCCGGATTGGGACTGTACTCCGATCAGGAATAAGGCGTAAACGGCGGACTTGATGCAAGCAAGGGGGAGCGACCATGGAACGTTCGGAACCTTTGGCCAAACTGGTCATTATCACCGGCATGTCGGGTGCCGGGAAGACCATCGCGGTTCAAAGCTTGGAAGATCTCGGCTATTTTTGCGTAGACAATCTTCCCCCGGTGCTGATTCCCAAATTTGCCGAATTGATCGAGCAGTCGCAGGGACGGATCGGCAAGGTCGCGCTCGTGATCGATTTGCGCGGCCGCGAATTTTTTGACGCCCTGTTCGAGTCGCTCAACTATTTGCGCGAACATTACACGTTAAAATTCGATATTCTGTTTCTGGACGCGACGGATGAAGTGCTCGTGCAGCGGTACAAGGAAAGCCGCCGCCGCCATCCGCTGGCGCATGACGGGCTTCCTCTCTCCGGCATTCGGCTCGAACGGAAAATGCTGGAGGAACTGAAAGGCATGGCCACGCAGGTCATCGATACGAGCAACATCAAGCCTTCCCAGCTGAAGGAACGCATCGTCCACCATTTTGCGAGCGCCAATTCGAACCGCCTGACCGTTCACATCATTTCCTTCGGGTTCAAGTACGGCATTCCGATCGACGCGGACCTGATTTTTGACGTGCGGTTTTTGCCGAATCCGCATTATGTGGAGAACTTGCGTCCGCTCACGGGGCAGGACGCCGCCGTTTATGAATATGTCATGAAATGGCCGGAAACGCAGGAGTTTTTGCAAAAAACGCTCGATCTCGTCCAGTTTTTGCTGCCGCATTACGCCCGGGAAGGGAAAAGCCAGGTCGTCATCGGCATCGGCTGCACCGGCGGCAAACATCGTTCGGTCGCCGTCAGCGAATATTTGGGCAAGACGCTGGGCAGCAGCGAGTCGGAAACCGTTCGCGTCAGCCATCGCGATGCGGAACGGTAGCGGAACACCGTCCGACGAAGGCCGTCGGCCGAAGGCGTGATTGATCGGGGAGAGCGGAACAAAGACTAGGGGTGAGGATATGCGCCGTGGAACCGAAAGGGGCCGTCTGCCGCGCGTGGTCGTGATGGGCGGCGGCACCGGGTTGTCGGTGATGCTCAGGGGATTGAAACAAAAACCGCTGCACCTCACCGCGATTGTCACCGTCGGGGACGACGGCGGCAGTTCCGGCATTCTGCGTACGGAACTGCAGATGCCGCCGCCGGGCGATATCCGCAACGTGCTGATTGCGCTCGCGGACGCCGAACCGCTCTTGTCCAAAGTGCTGCAGTACCGGTTTCCCGCGGGAACCGGGCTGGCCGGGCACACGCTCGGCAATTTGCTGCTCGCCGCCATGACGGAAATTACCGGCGATTTCGTCCGCAGCGTCAAGGAAGTGAGCAAGGTGCTGGCGGTGCGGGGGCAGGTGCTGCCGGCGGCGGACCGGGCGATCGTGCTGCGGGCGGAATTGGAGGACGGCCGGGTGATCGTCGGCGAATCCAACATCCCGAAGGCGGGCGGCCGCATCCGGCGCGTGTGGATCGATCCTCCCGAGGCGAGGCCGCTCGACGAGGCGCTCGAAGCGATTCGCCGGGCGGACGCGATCGTGATCGGCCCGGGAAGCCTGTACACGAGCATTGTTCCGACGCTGCTCGTTCCCGGCATCAGCCGCGCGGTGGCGGAGGCGAGCGCGGTCAAAATTTTTGTGTGCAACGTGATGACGCAGCCCGGCGAAACGGACGGTTACGCGGCGAGCCACCATGTGGAAGCGATCGTCCGCCATGCCGGGGAGCGGCTGTTCGACTGCGTGATTGTCAACAACGGCGAAATTCCCGCGGACGTGCTGCGGCAATACGCGGAACAAGGCGCCGCGCCGGTGCTTCCGGACGAGGACAACCTCATTGCCGCCGGGTGCCGCGTGGTGGCCGACAAGCTGTTTCGCATCAGCACCTATTTGCGGCATGACGCCGTCCGATTGAGCGAACATATCGTCCGGCTGACGGACGACTTTTTGGCGAGTAAGAGGTGATCCCGTTGTCGTTCGCCGGACAGACCAAAAAAGAACTGACGATGATCGAAGTGACGCCCTGCTGCGCAAAGGCGGAATTGTCGGCCCTGATCCGGATGAACGGAACGGTGCAAGTCTCCAGTCAGCGGATGGTGCTGGACATTTCCACGGAGAACGCGGCGATCGCCAGACGCATATACATGCTGCTGAAAAATCCGTTTCAGATTCATGCCGAACTGTTGGTCCGCAAAAAAATGCGGCTGAAAAAAAACAACGTGTATATCGTGCGGGTGCCGACCAATGTCGATTCGCTGCTGCGGGAATTGAAAATCGCCGATGAGCGGTTTCAGTTTTCCGACCGCATCGATCCGTCGCTGATCCGTCAGCATTGCTGCCGGCGCGCCTATCTTCGCGGCGCTTTTCTCGCCGGCGGCTCGGTCAACAATCCCGAAGGGTCTTCCTATCATCTCGAAATCGCGTCCATGTACAGCGAACACTGCCAGGAACTGTGCAAGCTGGCCAACCGGTTTCGGCTGAACGCCCGCTGCATCGAGCGCAAAAAAGGTTTTGTGCTGTACATCAAGGAAGGCGAGAAAATCATCGAGTTTTTGAACATCATCGGCGCTCATCAGGCGCTGTTGAAATTTGAAGACGTGCGGATCATGCGCGACATGCGCAATTCCGTCAACCGCATCGTCAACTGTGAAACGGCCAACCTGAACAAAACGATCGGGGCGGCCATGCGGCAAATCGAAAATATCAAACTGCTGCAGCGGGAAATCGGTCTGGAAAACTTGCCGGAGAAACTGAGGGAGGTGGCCGAAATCCGGCTTCGCCATCCGGATATCAACCTGACGGAAGTCGGAGAGATGCTGGGCGGCACGGTCAGCAAGTCCGGCGTCAATCACCGGCTGCGGAAAATCGATGAAATGGCGGAAAGACTGCGCGCGGCCATGGCGGCCCCATCCGGAACGGAACCGCGGGAAACGCAGGGGAAGTCGCGCTAGTTTCCTTTGTGTAATAATGGTATAATAATGGAAATCGAATGCAGTTGAATTGCAGCGCTCTACATTACCGAGTTGGGGGGTATGGTTTATGGCAAGACGCCCGGTGGTCGTTCGTCTCAAGACGGGCCTGCATGCGCGGCCGGCGGCATTGTTCGTACAGGAAGCCAACAAATTTTCCTCGGAAATTTTTGTTGAGAAGGACGATAAAAAGGTCAATGCCAAGAGCATCATGGGAATCATGAGCCTCGCGATCAGCAGCGGCACGGAAGTGACGCTCAGCGCGGAAGGGTCCGACGCGGAGCAGGCGGTTGCGGCGCTGGCCGAACTGGTCAGCAAGGAAGAACTGGAAAATACGTAAAAACAAGAAGCTTCCGGTCCGGAAGCTTTTTTTCACGGAAACGGCCAAGTTGGTGCAACATGGACGGCCGCTGCGGCGTCTGGTAGATGAAGAACATTTCCTAATTAGGAAAGGGGGATCTTTTCCCATGGCAATTGGCAGAAAATATGGTTTACCGCTGCTGGTTGCGCTGCTGCTCGCCGTGACGTTCATCGTGGCGTTGAATGCGCTTAAGCCTTCCGACGGCGGGAATGTTGCGCTCGCGGCGGAAGCGGGGTCCGAGCGGAGAACCGTCACGGTTTCGGGCACGGGTGAAGTGAAAGCGGATCCGGACGTCGCCTATTTGTCGTTCGGCGTCCAAACCCGGGCGGAAACGGCGGAGCGGGCGCAGGAGGACAACGCCAAAATTTTCGCGGCAGTGAAAGCGGTGCTGAGCAACACGTACAAGATTCCGGACAAAGACATCCGGACGACCGGTTTTTCCGTGTATCCCGAATATTCGTACGCCGAGCGGGAAGCGCCGAAAATCACCGGCTATGTCGCGACGCACATGGTAGAGGTCACTTACCGGAAACTGGATGAAATCGGAGCGCTGCTGGACGCGGTGTCCAAGGCGGGCGCGAACCAGATCAACAACGTCCGGTTCGACACGGAAAATGCGGAGCAATTCGAGCTGGAAGCGATGAAGAAAGCGATGGCCAACGCCCGCAAGAAAGCGGAGACGCTCGCCGCCGCCGAGAACCGGAGGATCAAGGACGTCGTGCACATTTCCGAATCGGATGTGCGGTTGAACCCGGTGTTTGCCGATTACGGCGCGGCGAACAAGATGGCCGCCGACAGCGCCGGCACGTCGATTTCCCGGGGAGAAATTACGATTACGGCCCGGGTGTCGGTGCAGTACGAAATGTAGGAAAAGGTTACGCGTAACGCGCAGTGGCTGCTCATGCCCCGCCGATGTGGCGGGGATTTTTTTGCGCAAATAAATAAGACAGGGCGGCGATTCCTCGCCGCCCTGTCCGCGTTCCCGATTTTCCGACACACGGTTGGTGGTAAGCTATTCTCTTACACTTTTTCAATGACCTGGTCGATGATGCCGTAGTTTTTCGCTTCTTGAGCGGTCATGAAATAATCGCGGTCGGTGTCTTTCTCGATGCGATCCAACGGCTGGCCGGTGCGCTCCGACAAGATTTTGTTCAACCGGTCGCGCAGCTTGAGGATGCGCTTGGCGCGAATTTCGATATCGGTAGCCTGCCCTTCGGCGCCGCCGAGCGGCTGGTGAATCATCACTTCGCTGTTCGGCAGCGCAAACCGTTTGCCCTTGGCGCCGGCGGCCAACAGAAATGCGCCCATGGATGCCGCCAGTCCGACACAGATGGTGGACACGTCGGGCTTGATGTATTGCATCGTGTCATATATCGCCATGCCGGCCGGGATCGATCCGCCAGGGCTGTTGATGTACAGATGAATGTCCTTGTCCGGATCTTCCGCCGCAAGGAACAGCATTTGCGCAATGACGGTGTTGGCGACGACGTCGTTGATCGGCGTGCCGAGAAAAATGATGCGGTCTTTCAGCAGCCGGGAATAAATGTCATACGCGCGTTCGCCGCGATTGGTCTGTTCAACGACCACCGGAATGTAGCTCATAGCCTGCCTCCTCCGGCACTTGGCGTGCCATTTGATCGGTATTTGTACTATATCATACTACAGCGGCACACTAAAGGTCAAGAAAGGTCAAACTTAGGGTAAAAATAAACGCGCTCGCAAGGAATCGAACCTTGATCTCAGGCTCCGGAGGCCTGCGTCATATCCATTGGACCACGAGCGCATAGTGTAGAAATCAGCAGCAAAAAACATTATAAGCGATTCGCATGAAAAAATCAATAGCTGAGCCCGACAATCGCTGGGTCCGGCGATGTGCCCGGCGATGCCGCGTCGACCGGCATTCCGAGCCAATCGGACGCTCTAAAGCCCGAGCGCTGGGCGGAGCCGGAAAGCCGGCCGTTGGCCGGCCTTTGAGCGATGCATGTGTCGCCCGGAACCTCTCCGTCTGTGGAGAGGCGTGCGGACGCGGACGGGCTAGTTGCCCGTCCTAAAGCCTGAACACCGCGGATTTTTGTTTCAGCGTGTCGGCGCCGCTTTTCAACAGTTCGGAAGAGGCGGCGATTTCCTGCATGACGCCCGTCTGTTCCTGCGCCGCCTGCGCCACGCGCCGAACCCCGTCCGAAATTCGGGCGGAGATGTTCCGGATTTCGCTGGCGTCCGTGAAAATTTGGCCGATGCGCTGCGACTGGTTCTCGATGACGGAGATGATTTGACGCAGCACGACCGCCGCCTGCTGCACCGACTCCGTCATTTCCGCCAATGCGTGTTCCATGTTTTCGCCCAAATCGGACTGCTGTTTCACCGCGGCCGCCTGATCGCCGATTTGTTCGACCACGCGGTTGACTTCCGTCTGCGCTTGCACGACGAGCTTGCGGATGCTTTCCGCCGCTTCCGCGCTGTGCGCGGCCAATTTGCGGATTTCATGGGCGACGACGTCGAAGCCGAGCCCGCTGTCGCCCGAACGCGCCGCTTCGATGGAGGCGTTCAGCGCCAGCAGCTGCGTTTGGTTGGCAATTTCTTCGACCCACTGCGAAATTTTGCCGATTTCCTGCGCGTTGTGATCGAGATTGTCGGCAATGGCGCGGGTATTTTCGCTGACCGCGGCAACGGACCGCATATGGTTCAGCATGTCGCGCACGACCGCGCCGGTCGTCTCCAGGCGCTTCACCATCTTGTCGGCCAGTTCCAACCCGCGTCTTGCTTCGGTGCTGGCCGAGGCGGACGCTTCCGCGATTTGGCCGAACGCTTCCACCGTCATTTCCGTAAATTTGGCCTGATGTTCCGCACCTTCGGCAATCTCTGTAATCGTTTCCGCAATCGTTTCCGTTTGGTGCGCCGCGTCCTGCAGCGCGGTGTTCAGGCTGGATGCGCCGCGGTCCGTCTCGGCGGCGTGGGCGCTCATGTCCATGATGGAACTGCGCAAATTGTTCAGCATCAGCCCGAACGTTTCATGCAGTTTCTTGATTTCATCGTTCGCCCGGTATTCGGGAACGTTCACTTTCAAATTTCCTTTCGCGACTTCCTCCGTCTGCGCCGTCAGCCGTACGAGCGGCTGGATGACGTAACGCGCCGCCAGCCAACCCAGCACGCACGTCCACAAAATGCCGAGCATCAGCACGATGCTGATATACAGCCAATCCGCCATCTCCGGCGCGATCATCGGCTTCAACACAAAAATAAAAAAGGCGCTTGTCCCATAGGTGACGGCCGAAACGGCAAACAGCCCGAGCACCGCTTTTTTCGTCAACCCCAGTTTCATCCGGCAGCCCCCTCTTCCAGTTGATCTTGTCCGCTAATTCCCATTATACGTTTGATTATAAGAAAAATCATCCAAAATCGTTGTGAATCATGTCACATTTTGGCATTCGGGACGTTCATTTGTGCAATGGAATTCGCAAAATGTGGGAATATATGTAAAGGCGATCGAAAAATCGAGGTAGAACATGCAATTTGCAACTGTCGGCGCGAACCGCACAATAATACCGGCACAATGAACACTTGCAAAGTTACGAAAAACGTCATAAAATAGTACGTATCCAGCGGGACGAAAAATGTTTACGAGGGACATAAAATGTCCCGCTGAACATCTGCCGGTCAGGAGATGTTATGAACAAGATCATCGACATTCAATCCCGGCTGCTGCCCGATTTGATGCGCGTGTTGAAGACGAGGCACGCGATCTTGCGGCACATTCGCCACTCCGGCGTCATCGGCCGCAGGGCGCTGGCGGCGTCGCTGCAGATGACGGAGAGAGTGCTGCGCGGCGAGCTCGATTTTTTGAAAGGGCAGGGGTTTCTCGAGGCGGAGCAGGCGGGCATGCGGTTGACCGAAGCGGGACTCCGGCTGCTGGATGAGATGGAGCCGCTGGCGGCCGAATTGTTCGGCCTGCACGATCTGCAGGAAAACCTGAGGCGTTCGTTTGGGTTGCGGGAAGTGGTCATCGTCCCCGGCGACGCGGATCAATCCGCGTTTGTCAAAAACGAATTGGGCCGGGCGGGCGCCGCCGTAATCCGCAAATACGCTTCTCCGAACGACGTCGTCGCCGTCGCCGGCGGTTCCACCATGGCGCAGGTGGCGGAGTATTTGTCGCCGTCCGCTTCGCTGAAGGATTGCCTGTTCGTTCCGGCTCGCGGCGGCCTCGGGGAGACGGTCGAACTGCAGGCGAATACGATCGCGTCGATGATGGCCAAGCGCACCGGCGGAGAGTACCGGCTGCTTCACGTCCCCGATCATCTGGGCGAGGAAGCGTACCAGTCGCTCATGCAGGATGCGAGCATCCGCGAGATCGTGGAAGTGATCCGGCGCGCGCGGATGGTCGTGCACGGGATCGGCGACGCCGCGGTGATGGCCAAACGGCGGAAAGCGGGGGAACCGTTTCTGCGCACGCTGGCTGAACGGGGAGCGCTCGCGGAAGCGTTCGGCTACTATTTCAACGCCGAGGGCGATATCGTGCTCCACATCCCGACCGTGGGCCTGCGCATCGAGGACATCCGGCGCACGGAAATCGTCATCGCCGTCGCCGGCGGGATGAGCAAAGGGAAGGCCATCGCGGCGGTGCTGGCGTTCGGCCATGAGGACGTGCTCGTCACCGACGAGGCGGCCGCGCGCACGATTTTGGAAGCGGCGGAAAGACTCCGCTCCGGCCCGGAAAACGGGATTGACGGGATTGACGAAACAGGGAAACCGAAACGTCTTGACTGGGAATCTTAACGGCGAATCCCCAGGATACAGGGAAAGCCGTTTGGAGATCAAATCAAATTTTGAAAAACGGAGGAGAACGCAACATGGTGAAAATCGGAATCAACGGTTTCGGCCGCATCGGCCGCAACGTGTTCCGCGCGGCGCTCAACCGCTCGGACGTCGAAGTGGTGGCGATCAACGACCTGACCGACGTCAAAACGCTCGCTCATCTGCTCAAGTACGACACGACGCACGGCAAACTGGACGCCACCGTGGAAGTGGGCGACGGCGCGCTGATCGTCAACGGCAAATCGATCAAAGTGTTCGCCGAGCGCGATCCGGGAGCGCTGCCCTGGGCGCAATACGGCGTGGAAATCGTCGTGGAATCGACCGGCATTTTCACCGCCAAGGAAAAAGCGGAAGCGCACCTGAAAGGCGGCGCGAAAAAAGTCATCATTTCCGCTCCGGCGACGAACGAAGACATTACGATCGTCATGGGCGTCAACGAGGACAAATACGATCCGTCGAAGCACACGATCATCTCCAACGCTTCCTGCACGACCAACTGTCTGGCTCCGTTTGCGAAAGTGCTGCACGAAAAATTCGGCATCGTCAAAGGCTTGATGACGACCGTGCACTCGTATACGAACGACCAGCAAGTGCTCGACCTGCCGCATAAAGATTTGCGCCGCGCGCGCGCTGCCGCCGAAAACATCATTCCGTCCACGACCGGCGCGGCCAAAGCGGTGTCGCTCGTTCTGCCCGAATTGAAAGGCAAGCTGAACGGCATGGCGTTCCGCGTGCCGACGCCGAACGTGTCGGTGACGGACCTGGTCGTCGAACTGAGCCGCAACGTCACGGTGGAAGAAGTGAACGCCGCGCTGAAAGAAGCGGCCGAAGGACCGCTGAAAGGCATCCTGAACTATTCCGAAGAACCGCTCGTTTCGAGCGACTACAACGGCGATCCGGCGTCCTCCACGATCGACGCGCTGTCGACGATGGTCGTCGGCGACAACCTGGTGAAAGTGGTGTCCTGGTACGACAACGAATGGGGCTACTCCAACCGCATTGTCGACCTGTGCGCCTACATCGCTTCCAAAGGATTGTAATTTCAGATATGATGGGGAAAGAGGGCGGGATTCCCGTCCCTCTTTTCCGTGTGTACCGGGGTTGCGGTTTGAAGATATACGGAAAACGGCTTTGCGCGGGCAAAGCCGTTTTGCGGCAAGAAACGAAGGAGGGAATTCGCCTTGAACAAGAAAAGCGTCCGCGACGTGGACGTCGCCGGAAAACGAGTGTTTGTGCGCGTGGACTTCAACGTTCCGCTGCAGAACGGACAAATTACCGACGACACGCGCATTCGTGAAACGCTGCCGACGATCCGGTACTTGCTGGAACGCGGGGCGAAAATCATTTTGGCCAGCCACCTCGGCCGCCCGAAAGGAAAGGTGGTCGACGAAATGCGCCTGACGCCGGTGGCGGCGCGCCTGTCGGAGCTGCTCGGCAAGCCGGTGCAAAAAGCCGACGAGGCGGTGGGCGATACGGTCAAGCGGATGGTGGCGGAACTGAAAGACGGCGACGTGCTGCTTTTGGAAAACGTGCGGTTTTACCCCGGGGAAGAGGCCAATGACCCCGAGCTGGCGAAAGCGTTCGCCGAACTGGCCGATCTGTACGTGAACGACGCCTTCGGCGCGGCTCACCGCGCGCACGCCTCGACGGAAGGCATCGCCAAGCATCTGCCGGCCGTCGCCGGATTGTTGATGGAGAAAGAGCTCGATGTGCTCGGCCGTGCGTTGCAAAATCCGGACCGTCCGTTCACGGCGATTATCGGCGGCGCGAAAGTGAAGGACAAAATCGGCGTCATCGACAATTTGCTGAACATCGCGGACAACATCATCATCGGCGGCGGACTGTCCTACACGTTTTTGAAAGCGCAGGGGTATGAGATCGGCAAATCGCTCGTGGACAACGAAAAGCTCGACCTGGCGCTCGGCTTCATCGACAAAGCGAAACAGCGCGGCGTCAACTTCCTGCTGCCGACCGACGTCGTCGTCGCCGACCGCTTCAGCGTCGACGCGAACACGAAAGTGGTGCCGGTCAGCGCCATTCCCGCCGATTGGGAAGGCGTCGATATCGGTCCGGAGACGCGCGAGCGCTATGCGAAGGTGATTCAAGAATCGAAGCTGGTCGTCTGGAACGGGCCGATGGGCGTGTTCGAAATGGAGCCGTTCTCCCACGGTACGCGCGCGGTGGCGGAGGCGTGCGCGCAAACTTCCGCGTTTACCGTCATCGGAGGAGGAGATTCCGCGGCGGCCGTCGAACAATTCAAGTTGGCCGATCGCATGGACCATATTTCCACCGGCGGCGGCGCGTCGCTCGAATTTATGGAAGGCAAGGCGCTTCCCGGCGTGGTGGCGCTGAACGAAAGGAATTGAGGACATGAGGACACCGATTGTCGCAGGCAACTGGAAAATGTTCAAGACCGCCGGCGAAGCGGCCGCTTTCGTCAACGAAGTGCGGGGCAAGGCGGAACGGGAAGGCGTGGAGAGCGTCATCTGCGCGCCGTTTACGGCGCTGCCCGCGCTCGTCGAAGCGCTGCGCGGCACTTCGATCCGCGCCGGCGCGCAAAATGTCCACTGGGAAGACAGCGGCGCCTTTACCGGCGAAGTGAGCGGCGCCATGCTGAAAGATCTCGGCGTGACCTACGTGATCATCGGCCACTCCGAGCGGAGGGCTTATTTCCACGAGACGGACGAGATCGTCAACAAGAAAGTGCACGCGGCGTTCCGGCACGGCCTGATCCCGATCGTCTGCGTCGGCGAAAAGCTGGAAGAGCGGGAAGCGGGACGCACGAAAGACGTGTGCCGCACCCAGACGCTGGCCGCGCTGCAGGGCTTGAGCGAAGAGCAGGTCGCGAGCCTCGTCATCGCGTATGAACCGATCTGGGCGATCGGCACCGGCAAGTCGTCGACGGCGGAGGACGCGAACGAAGTGATCGGCTACATTCGCGCGCAAATCGCCGAAGCGGTTTCGCGGCAGGCGGCCGATCGCGTGCGCATTCAGTACGGCGGCAGCGTGAAGCCGGACAATATCGGGGAATTCATGCGGCAGCCGGAAATCGACGGCGCGCTCGTCGGCGGCGCCAGCCTGGATCCCGCATCGTATATCCGGCTGGTGGAGGGGGCACATTGACCATGACAGCACCGAAACCGGTGGCGCTGATCATTTTGGACGGATTCGGGCTGCGCGACCAAGTCGAAGGCAACGCGGTGGCGCAGGCGAAGAAGCCGAATTTCGACCGGTACTGGGCCGAATATCCGCACACGACGCTGACCGCCAGCGGGGAAGCCGTCGGCCTGCCCGAAGGCCAGATGGGCAATTCCGAAGTCGGCCATTTGAACATCGGCGCCGGCCGCATCGTGTACCAGGACTTGACCCGCATCTCCAAGTCGATCCGCGACGGCGAGTTCGAGCGGAACGAAACGCTTTTGAAAGCGATGCACCACGCGCGGGACAACGGCAAGAAGCTGCATTTGTACGGGCTGCTCTCGGACGGCGGCGTGCACAGCCACATTGAGCACTGCTTCGCCCTCTTGGAACTCGCCAAAAAGGAAGGGCTCGAAGAGGTATACATCCACGCGTTTCTGGACGGCCGCGACGTGGCGCCGGACAGCGCGAAAATGTACATGGAGCGGCTGCTTGCGCACATTCGCCGCGTCGGCATCGGGAAAGTGGCGACCGTACAGGGCCGATATTACGCGATGGACCGCGACAAGCGCTGGGAGCGCGTGGAGAAATCGTATCGCGCGATGGTGTACGGCGAAGGGCCGGCTTACACCGATCCGGTGCAGGCGATCGTCGACTCGTACGACAAGTCCGTGTACGACGAGTTCGTCGTGCCGTCGGTCATCGTGGACGAACAGGGCCGTCCGGTCGGGCTGGTGGAATCCGGCGACGCGGTCATTTTCTTCAATTTTCGTCCGGACCGCGCCATTCAGCTGTCGCTCGCCTTTACCAACGAAGATTTCCGCGATTTTGACCGCGGTCCGAACGCGCCGCGGGATTTGCACTACGTCTGCATGACGCTGTTCAGCGAGTCGGTCGGCGGATATGTCGCCTACAAGCCGAAAGATCTGGACAACACGTTCGGCGAGGTGCTCGTCCAGCACGGAAAAACCCAGCTGCGCATCGCGGAGACGGAAAAATATCCGCACGTCACGTTCTTTTTCAGCGGCGGCCGCGATATCGAGCTGCCGGGAGAAACGCGGATTTTGATCAATTCCCCCAAAGTCGCCACCTACGATCTGAAACCGGAAATGAGCGCCTACGAGGTGGCGGAGGCGGCGGTGAAGGAAATCGAGGCGGAGCGCCACGACGCGATCGTGCTCAATTTCGCGAACCCGGACATGGTCGGCCATTCGGGCAAGCTGGAGCCGACGATCCGGGCCGTCGAAGCGGTGGACGAATGCCTCGGCAAAGTGGTCGACGCGGTGCTCGCCAAGGGCGGCGTCGCGGTGATCATCGCCGACCACGGCAACGCCGACGTCATGATCGATGAAAACGGCGGTCCGCACACCGCGCATACGACGAACCCGGTGCCGTGCATCGTCACGAAACCCGGCATCCGTCTGAGAGAAGGCGGAATTTTGGCCGATGTGGCGCCGACGCTGCTCGAATTGATCGGATTGCCGCAGCCTGCGGAAATGACGGGGAAAAGCCTGATTGTGAACGGCTGAAGCGATCGTTAACGACGTAAATGATTAGATACATGAAGAAGGAGAGTGCATAGGGCATGACGATCATCTCTGAAATCTATGCGCGCGAAGTGCTGGATTCCCGCGGCAACCCGACGGTGGAAGCGGAAGTGTACCTGGAATCCGGCGCCGTCGGCCGCGCCATCGTGCCGTCGGGAGCGTCCACCGGAGCCTATGAGGCCGTGGAACTGCGCGACGGCGACAAGAGCCGGTATTTGGGCAAAGGCGTGCTGAAGGCGGTGGAAAATGTCAACAACGTGATCGGCCCGGAACTGATCGGGTGGGACGCGTTGGACCAAGTCGGCATCGACAACCGCATGATCGAGCTGGACGGAACGCCGAACAAAGGGAAACTCGGCGCGAACGCGATTTTGGCCGTCTCGATGGCGGTGGCGCGGGCGGCGGCGGCGGCGCAAGATTTGTCGCTGTACGCCTACTTGGGCGGGTTTAACGCCAAGACGCTGCCGGTGCCGATGATGAACATTTTGAACGGCGGCGCGCATGCGGACAACAACGTGGACGTGCAGGAATTCATGATTTTGCCGGTGGGTGCGGCCAGCTTCAAGGAAGCGCTGCGGACGGGGGCGGAAATTTTCCACAGCCTGAAATCCGTGCTCAAAGGCAAAGGAATGAACACGGCCGTCGGCGACGAGGGCGGATTCGCGCCGAACCTCGGTTCCAATGAAGAAGCGCTCGCGACGATTCTCGAGGCGATCGAACGCGCCGGCTACAAACCGGGCGAAGACGTGTTCCTCGGCATGGACATCGCCTCCACGGAATTTTTCAAGGACGGCAAATATCATCTCGAAGGCGAAGGCAAGTCGTTCACGTCGGCGGAGTTCGTCGACCTGCTCGCTTCCTGGGTGGACAAATATCCGATCATTTCCATCGAAGACGGCTGCGCCGAAGACGACTGGGAAGGCTGGAAGCTGCTGACGGAACGGCTCGGCGGCAAAGTGCAGCTCGTCGGCGACGACTTGTTCGTCACCAACACCAAACGGTTGTCCCAAGGCATTGCGCAAGGCGTCGGCAACTCGATTTTGGTTAAGGTGAACCAAATCGGCACGCTGACCGAGACGTTCGATGCGATCGAAATGGCCAAACGCGCCGGATACACCGCCGTCATTTCGCACCGTTCCGGCGAAAGCGAAGACAGCACGATCGCCGACATCGCCGTGGCGACCAACGCCGGCCAGATCAAAACCGGCGCTCCTTCCCGCACCGACCGGGTGGCCAAATACAACCAGCTGCTGCGCATTGAGGACGAGCTCGACGCCGTGGCGCAGTATGCGGGCAAAAGCGCCTTCTACAACCTGCGCCGGTTTTAATGCCTGATCCCGCAGACGAGGGTTGGCCTGAGCATAGCGAAAGCCCGCCATGTTTCGGACACTCGCGGCTCGTTTTGTCAGGGTGCGGACACGCTCTATTGCGGCGCGGAGACGGATATGGTACAATCGACATGTTACACGAACGACAACGATTCCGATTCCCGCGCCGCAGGGGCGCGGCGGGTTTTTAAGCAGGTTGGAGGTAGAAGAGCGTGGAGCTGTTTTTCAAAATTTTGCTGATCATTTTTTGCGTCGGCCTCATTTTGATCGTTCTTCTCCAAAAGGGGAAGAGCGCAGGGCTGTCGGGCGCGATTACCGGCGGCGCGGAGCATTTGTTCGGCAGACAAAAGGCAAGAGGGCTGGAACTGCTGATGGAACGGCTGACCATTGTGCTGGCGGTCGGATTCATCTTGTTGTCCCTGATTGTTTCCTATATTGTGTGAGGTCATTCCGACGGTAAAGGCAGCAGGAGACGGTCGTCCTGCTGCCTTTTTTTGCTGATTGGAGGCCGTCGACGGGTGTTTGGTTTTCCCGGTGAAGGTATGGAGGCGGCGGCGGCATACGCATAATAGGAAAGAAAGTGTGGGGCAGGACCGCCTCGGAGGCCTGACCACGGCATACGGGACTGCCGCCCGCGGTCGGCCGCTCATTTGGGGCGGCGGCGCGGCGAGATGGCCGTCGTGTTTTACGGACCCCCGGCGGTTTTGCAGGGAAGAATGAACGGCCCGGACAGGGCTTTTGACAGGAGCGTTAACATGGTTCAGGAACATGATTTGCTTGCGTTTATGGAAGAAACGGCGTACAAACCGATGACGGTGCAGGAGCTGGAGGCGCATTTTTCGGACGGCAGCGCGGACGGTTTCAAACAGTTGGTGCAGCTGTTGGCGCGGCTGGAAGGCGAAGGGAAAATCGTGCGCACGCGGACGAACCGCTACGGTATCCCTGAGCGGATGAACTTGATCCGCGGCAAGCTGCAGCAGCATCCGAAGGGGTACGCGTTTTTGATTCCGGAAGACCGGGAACTTTCGGACATTTACATTCATGCCAACGATTTGAAGGGCGCGATGAACAACGATACCGTGCTGGTGCGCATCACGTCCAAGGGAAGCCGCGACGGGCGGTTGGAAGGCGAAGTGGCGCGCATCGTGCAGCGGGCGAACGAGGAAATCGTCGGGCTGTTCGAGCACCACGAGAGTTTCGGGATCGTCGTGCCGGACGACCGCCGGCTGAATCGCGACATTTTGGTGAAACCGGAGCATTTTCGCGGGGCGGTCACCGGACAGAAGGTCGTCGTCCGCATGCTGAAATTCCCGGAAGGCCGCAGCACCGCCGCCGAGGGCGAAATCGTGGAAATTCTCGGCCACAAGGACGATCCGGGCGTCGATATTTTGTCCATCATCCGCAAACACCGCCTCCCGGAACAGTTCCCGCCGGAAGTGCTCGAGGAAGCGGAGCGGGTGCCGGACCGGATCAGCGAAGCGGACCTCGTCGGCAGAAGGGATTTGCGCGGCAAAACGATCGTCACCATCGACGGGGAGGACGCCAAAGATTTGGATGACGCGGTTTGTGTGGAGCCGCTGCCGAACGGCAATATCCGGCTCGGGGTCCATATCGCCGACGTCGGGTATTATGTCCGCGAAAATACCGCGCTGGACCGCGAAGCTTTCCTGCGCGGCTGCAGCGTGTATCTGGTCGACCGGGTCATTCCGATGCTGCCGCACCGGCTGTCCAACGGCATTTGCAGCCTGCACCCGAACGTGGACCGGCTGACGATGTCCTGCGAGATGGAGATCGATCCGTCGGGGAACGTGGTGTCGCATGACATTTTTCCGAGCGTGATCCGCACCGTCGAACGCATGTCGTACACGAACGTGCGCAAAATTTTGGTGGATCGGGATCCGGAAGTGATGGAGCGTTACAGCGGGCTCGTGGAGCAGTTCCGGCTGATGGAGCGTTTGGCGATGACGCTGCGGGCCAAAAGGATGGCGCGCGGCGCCATCGATTTCGACTTCGCCGAGTCCAAAGTGATCGTCGATCCGTCCGGAAAACCGATCGATATCGTCAAGCGGCAGCGGTCGATTGCGGAACAAATCATCGAGGAGTTCATGCTGGCCGCCAACGAGACGGTGGCGGAGCAGTTTCACTGGCTGAAGGTGCCGTTCATTTTCCGGATCCACGAGGAACCGGATCCGGAGAAGATGTTTTCTTTCATCGAATTTGTGGCCAATTTCGGGTACGTCGTGCGCGGCAAAGGCAACCGCGTGCATCCTCGCGCGCTGCAGACGCTGCTGGAAGAGATCGAGGGCACGAAGGAGCAGACGGTCATCAGCACGATGATGCTGCGCTCGATGCGCCAGGCGAAATACGACGCGCAGAGCCTCGGGCATTTCGGGCTGGCCGCGGAATATTACACGCATTTCACTTCGCCGATTCGGCGGTATCCCGATCTTGTCATTCACCGCATTATCCGCGAGTTCCTGGAGGGCAAGCTGACGGAAGAACGGCAGGACGCTTTGGCCGCGCGCATGCCGGAGGCGGCGCGGCAGTCGTCGGAAAGGGAGCGCATCGCGGTGGAGGCGGAGCGGGAGACCGACGCGCTGAAGAAAGCGGAGTTTATGATGGACAAAATCGGCGAAGAGTTCGAAGGCATCATCAGCGGCGTCACGAGTTTCGGCATTTTCGTCGAGCTGGAAAACACGGTGGAAGGTCTCATTCGCTTGAGCGACCTGACCGACGATTACTATCATTTCGATGAAAAGCACATGGTGCTGATCGGCGAGCGGACGTCGCGCGTGTTCCGCATCGGCGACGAGGTGCGCGTGCGGGTCGCCCGCGTCAATTTGGACGAGCGCAACATCGACTTTGAAATGGTCGACATGAAGCCGCGCCCCGAGAAGGTGCGCATGGTGGATCCCGATCTGGCCGAGCGCGCGGGCGGCCGTCGCGGCAGGGGCAGAGGCGCAAGCGCGGTGGGAGCGTCCGGCAAATCGGCGTCCAAATCCGCCCGTGCGGCGAAGGGCGGCGGCCCGGCGCACGGCGCGAAAGGCGCGAAGAAGAACAAAGTGAAAATCCACATGAAGAAAAAAGTGCGCGGATAAACCGGGCGGCGCGTCCGCCCGGGGCCGTGCCGCATTACCTATTTCCGGCGTCATTTTCTCGGCACACACATATTCTCTGCGTACTCTGTCAGCGCCACCCCTGACAGTGCACACCTGAATAATTGCATTTCTTTTGTGCCCTGATTCTCTGATTGCACACAGCCTTGATTGCTGTCTGATTGTTCCCTGATTGTTCCCCTTGATTTTCCGCCGCAAAATTGATACAATACACATCTGCCCGGAAAGCAAAGATAGGATGGACCGGCGGAGGAGGTTGTCATGGGCAAGAAACAGAATGGAAAAGATTTGGCGGTCAACCGCCGCGCTTCCCATGATTACTTCATCGAGGACACTTACGAAGCCGGAATGGTGCTGACCGGGACGGAGATCAAGTCCGTGCGCGCGGGAAAAGCGAACTTGTCCGACAGTTTCGCGACGATCCGCAACGGGGAAGCCTGGGTGCACAACATGCACATCAGCCCGTTCGAACAGGGGAACATCCACAATCCGAAGGACCCGACGCGCGCTCGCAAGCTGCTGCTGCACAAAGAGGAAATTCGCAAACTGATCGGCAAAACGAAGCAGGAAGGCTACACGCTCGTTCCGCTGAAGCTGTACATCCGCAACGGATACGCGAAGCTGCTGATCGGGCTGGCCAAAGGCAAGAAGCTGTACGACAAGCGGGAAGCGGCGGCGAAGCGCGATGCCCAGCGGGAAATTCAGAGGGCGCTGCGCGAGAGGCAGAAAGTGTCTCCGTAACCACCGAAAAACGCAAGTTTGCTTTCGGAATTTGTGGTATAATGGAAGTGGAAGTTCGTTTCGATTCATTTTCGGAGTCACATCCCGATGAATCGGCTTCAATTCTTTCTCCGGCCTTTTCATAAGGCTGCGAAATGCTTTCGAATTGCGGGAGGCGAGAGCCTCCCTGTTGTCTCGCGGGGGCGTTTTTGGATTCGACGGGGGTAGATCGAGCACAAGAAGCGGGTAGCGGGGCCGCGGCCGTCTTCAAGAACGCGGGGCCAAATTTAAACGGCAAACAACAACAACCTCAACTGGCTCTGGCTGCCTAATAAGCAGCCTCCAGGCTTCTGCCCTCCATCGCCCATGTGGAGGGACAGGGGCTCAACTGTAGTGGGCTGCGCCGCCTAGTCTCCGCCTGGGGCTGACGGAAGAGGACAATCAGGCTGGCCCGAAAGGAAGCCGGTGACGGGGCGTCCCGAGGGCGACATCAAAACTGTCACTACACCCGTAGAAACTTGTGTGGCGTTATCTTCGGACAGGGGTTCGACTCCCCTCGCCTCCACCATGCAAATCCACAACCGCATGAGGTTGTGGATTTTCGCCGTTTTGGCATTGATCTCGGGAAACAGATCAGAGCCAAGCCTCTTGTGATGATGGCCTGGCTCTGTTTGTTTACCCTGCATACTGCTTCATCCCGAACAACTCTTTTTTAGCGACGGTAGCGGCAAAAGCGTCAATCTCGGTACCGTCCAGTGCAATTCCCGCCGCGTCCAGCTTGAAGATGACGTCGACATGCTCGTTGTAGATGATGACCTTGTCGACGTAGCTGCCGATGAACTTCTTGATCTCGGGAATATTACGCGAAGTGACAAATCCCTTGAACTCGGTGAACAGTTGGCGCAAGACTTCCTCGGTGATGACAGGCTTGGATTCGTCCAATTTCCGCTCGGCGATCCTGACTTCGAGGCGCGCCTTTTCGGCTTCGAGTTCCGTCATTTTGTCCAGAAACGATGCTTGTGTGAAGCCTTGGGAGACGGCTGCCACGATGTTGTTGATCTGCTTTTCGACCTCGGAAAGCCTTGAGCGGAGGGCATTGATTTCCTCGACTCTGGCATTGTTCATCGACTGTTGGTACTCGTTCAAATGTTTGACGAGAATCGGGATGGCTGCGTCGTTGAAAATCCGGCGCTCCAGTTCATGGATGACGAAGTTTTCGATGTATTCCCGCCGTAACTCCTTGTTTCTGCATTCCTTCGTACGGTCACGGTTGCCGCAGCGGTAAGTAACGTACTTGAGCTTGCTGCGGCCGCAATACTTGACGTTGCCCATCATGGAAAACTCCTGCCCCAGGTTCTTCAGGCATTCGCCGCAGACGGTAAGCCCGCTGAGCAGGTACATCTCTTTTGCTTTGTACGCTCCGGGAGCGCGCTTGTTCCGGTTGATTTTTTCCTGTGCTTTTTCGAAATCTTCCTTCGAGATGATCGCGGGCATGCCGCCCTCGATCCGAATGACTTCTTCGGCAGACTTTTTTCGATTGCTGTTGCGCTTCCCGAAAGCGTCCTTTCCGTCGGTCAGATTGAAGATGTAGACTCCGGTATACTTTTCATTCTTGAGCATCTCCAGCAGCGTGTTCTTGCCTATCGGCCTGCCAGTTCTGGACCTGTAGCCTCTCTCGTTGAGTTCGGCAAGAATCCGATTGTAGCCGTACCCGCTGAGATACATGGAGAACACGAGCTCCACGATCGGCTTTTCCTGTTCGTTGATGATATACTTCTTGGTTGTCGGGTCTACGGAATACCCGATCGGCGGGCGGCCTCCGGTGTGTTTGCACTGGTAGGCCGTTTCTTTCATGCCCTTCATGACCTCGCGGGCCAGGTTCTTGCTGTAGTATGCGGCCATGCCTTCAATCACGGATTCGAGAATCAGGCTCTCGGGGGAATCGTCCAGGTTTTCGAGGACGCTTAGGAGCCGGACGCGGTTCTTTTTCAGGATTCTTTTATAGTGAGCGCTGTCGTACTTGTCTCTGGAGAACCTGTCCAGCTTGTGGACGATGACGACGTCGAACAGACCTTTGCCGCTATCCTCGATCATTTGAAGGAATTCCGGCCTTCGATCGGTCGTGCCCGTCAGCGCCTTGTCGGAATACACCTTTACAACGATGAGATTGTTGCGCTTTGCGTATTCCTCGATTGCCCGAAGCTGGGCTTCGATCGACTCGTCACGCTGGTTGTTGCTGGAGTACCGTACGTATGCGGCGGCTTTCTTAAAGCCCGCAGGAACATCTGGGAAGACATCTTCTGTCATGGTGTTACCTCCTTGAAGCCAAGGACTGGCCCTTCGCCGCACAGGCGGAGAAGGGCTTTGGCATTACACTATCTTGATTGGCGGGTCTGATAGAGCCCCGCAGGTTTTTGCGATCCGTGATGTTGTTTGGAAGTGGTTCCTTCCCGACTGCTGACTTCCCGGTAAATCGCGTCGAGTATCGCAACGGCAGGTTGATAATAACCTTCCGTCGTCTCTCGGACTAGTTCGATGGTCTTTACGCTCGTTTCATCCGGCTCGTGGCTGTACATGGACAGCTTTTTTCGGGAGATCCGGGTGGAATACTGTACGACTTTCATGCGTGCTACCTCCTTGGACACTGACGTTCAGTGGTCGCAAAATTCAGGAGGTGATGGTTACAGCCGTTTCCATGTGGCCGATGTCAGTAATCTTCCGGCAACAGCATTGTGCAGTAATCGCCGTTGTCGATGATCCAAACCGTGACGCCGGAAACGGGCTCTTCGATGCCGGAGACATCATACATTTTTTTTCGTTTCGGATGCTCCTGTGTCTGACGGATGCGCTGGTACATCACGCCCCCCGAATGGACAATGGTAAGCGAGAATACTTGCAGGTAGTCCAATTCCTTGCTTTCGGCCAGGTCCCGGTCGATGATGGCCCAGAGAATCGCCTGAATGTCGGGCGAAAGCACTTCGTTTGCGCGTCTCGTTACGTATCTTGCGTGCCGGGGGAACATCTACATCAACCCTTGCTCTTTCATGCTCAGGAACGTACCGTCGCCCAAGATGATGTGATCCAGCAGGTCAATGCCCAGCAAGGTTCCGCTGTCTCTCAGCCGTTGGGTCAGTTCAACGTCTTCCGGGCTCGGAGTTGGTTCGCCTGACGGATGGTTGTGGGCTGCGATGACCGAAGCCGAGTTGGAGAGGATGGCCAGCTTGAACGCCTCGCGCGGATGGACGAGGGAGGCGTTCAGCGTGCCTATCGACACCTGATGGATGGCGGTCGGCTCATTTTTCGTGTTTAAGCAAAGGACGCAGAATGATTCCCTGTCGCAGTCTCCGATGAATTGGCGGAAAAGGATTGCCGCATCCGCTGGCGTGCGGATTTTTCGGTTCGGGTATAGAATCGAATTCGATTCGCGGACCATCCGCAAGCTTACGACTTGAATTCGCTTCGCAGGCCGTTGATGTTGATTCGAGGGTTCGGTATTCACCGGCAGACACCCCCGTCAACGAGGCTTGCGAACCATTTTTCCGTTTCCTCCGGCTGAGAGCCGACCGTCGAGACGAGAAACGTGAACCTTTCGTTGTCCTCCATCAGGCAGACTTTGAAAAGCTGGCTGTCGCCGAGGTCGATCCGCTCGGCGTATTCCACGTCGACAGACCAGCTCTCCAGCTGATAGGCGGAAAGGCACTCGCCGGGCTTCAGAACGAGCAGCGCATATCCGTGGTCGGATAGTCGGAAAGACTCGCTCTCCGGTTCGAGCGACAGTTGAAGCTGGCCGAAAAAATCGCCAAGGAACCGGCAGACCGATTCCGGCAGAGCATCTTTGTGCCTGCAGACAGCTTGCATGTCTTGAAAAGTATCGATCTGAAACAATCGCTTTCGCCTCCATGATCAGATTCCTAATCATGGAGATATTAACTGTTTGAAAATCGGGCAAAAACGGTTTTGCTCCGCGTTTGAGCGATTCAGATCAATTATTTGGTGAAATACATCTCCGCGTAGTCCCCCGCGTCATGCACGGTTACGAACACTGCATTTATCGGGATGGTAGACCCGCTAACGAAATGCGTTTCTCTGGACAAATCTTCACGGAGATGAACAACTCTTACAATGTTCTCCCCGTTGATGGAATCCAGGTAGATCTCAAAGTACTGGAAGTCGTCCAGTTCTTCCCTCGCCTCAATTTTCCGGTCGATCAAGTCCAGCAGGAAGGCTTGAAGTTTTTTGTCGACTATGCGCCTAAACGATGGTGTAGATGAGCAAGGCCTTGTTTTTAGGAACATTTTCTTGCCCCCAATGGGGTTGCTACGTCCGTGCCCCAAATGTTTTCAACCTGGGCGAAGTTTTTTTCGGTTCTTCGCGCCGTCAGGGCGGTTTGTTTCGTCGTTTTTTTACTTTTGGGGCCCGTTCTGGTTGGCTGTGTTGGTTGGGTTGAACCCCCTCTCGCCCTTGCGTTCGAGAGGGGGGCTTTATGCCTCAAAAAGAGTCGGTACGGGCGGTAGACGGAGTCGTCCCTTTTGACGCTTTTCTTGGCACAAAAAGCAACTTTGGAAGCTATTTCACAGGCTTGCGAGTTACTTGCTGATCTTGTTGCGAGACTCCGCTAGAGCACTGGTCATCAGACACATTCACGTTTGTCAGAGTAAGTATCTTGGTGTCGTTCTTGCGGGTATCGAAAAAGATTCCCGCCTGCTCAAGATTTGATCTGAGATCGTTCATTCGTCGGCTCAGGGCATGGGGGGCGGCAGGCCAGCTTTTCTGATGGACGCGAATGTTCATCTTTGCTGCCACCTTTTCCAATTTCTCCAAGAGCGTGGTCCAGTCCCCTTGCCAGATTCGCTTGTTTCTCATGAATCTGATTAGGGTCAAGGCAACCGGGTGGCTTGAAAGGATCTCTTCGTTCGACCGCATCTGATTTCTACTGTACGCTTCCAGGAATCTTTCGCCCCCGATTCCTGCCGCTTCGGCGATGGCGAATCCCCACTTGGCGAAGTCGGCCATGCGCGGGAGATTTGCAATTTTTACCGATGGGCGGATGCTAATGGCTTTTGAGAGGGTGTTTAAGCATCCACCGAGCATTTTCGGCAAATCGCGATTGAAGTCGCGCCAGACTTGCTTCTCATCCTTGCGTTCCGCAGGGGAGATACGGCTTACCTGAAGAACTATGGAACGGTCCATCAAATCGGATCTGGTGACGACCACATTTGTACCGTTCAGAGCAACGCAGCGCTGGAAGTTAATGATTGTCTCGTCGTCATTCGTGTACAGCGTCCTTTTGCTGAAACTCCCACCAGTACAGGCCATGCAGAGGAGGTCGCTTTTTTCCGCAGACAACGTGTCCAAGTTGTCGAAACACGGCATGTAGTTATTTGCCAGAGTAATGACCAGATCGTCGCGGCTGGTTGGAAGAGCCGTCAGGTCACTTTTAGCAGGGTCGACGATGGCGCGAAGCATCCTCAATGAAGTCGATTTCGCAGCTCCCTTTTCGCCCGCAAGCACAAGCAACGGGTGGGGAAGATCCGGGATGAAGCAGTATACCAGATACACCGCGAACAGAATCAGGTCGTTTTCGCTGCGGAAGCAAAAATGCTTCTTCACAAGGTCAAGAGAACCCGAAAGATCGGGAACGGACTGCTCGCGCATATTTTTGGTCCGAAAGAACAGCAGGGGCGGTTGGGACAGGACGTGAACCCCGTCCTTATCGATCCTGACCGCTTCCCAGTTGTCGTTCGCCAAGTCGTAGTAGAAGGCGTCGTTCAGTTCGCCGACCCTGCGTGCCAACTTGCGTCCGACTCCTTCGAACGTAGCCTTTGATTCCAGGTGGCCTAGCGCTTGTTGAACGGAGTCCGCATTCGGCGGCTTCTTGAAGGCGTCGTAGTACAGCTTGTGCAGGTACAGCTTGAACCGCCTGCTGTACATCTTCATGATCTCCGTATGGCCGTTGACTTTGACTCCGGCACAAGGTTCATCCATCTCGTTGCGGAAGCATTCGATGTCGTTGCAAAGATCGATCAGCGCCTCAGCTTGTGTGTCGTAATCATCGAGAGTTTTGGACTGTGCCTGCGGACTGTCGGTTGTGTCCGATCTGCCCCAGTCACCGATTTTTACAACCGGAGGCTTGATTTTTTTATTTTGCAGATTGCTCATTTGCTTCACTCCTGACCGATGCGTTTAGGAGAATCCCCGCAAAGTTGGGGATTCTCCTGATTGGATTTATCTCAGCCAAATGCTGCGACGTCGCCGAGTTTGATGGACAGGTTGTTCGAAGGAGTCATCGTCATCGCTTTCTTCATCGCTGTCGTCATTATCGATGTCGTCGTCTTCGGAATCGGATTCGTCGCTGTCAATCTCATCCGCATCTTCCAGTTCGTCGTCATCATCAGTCTCTTCCAGTTCATCTTCATCTTCATCGTCATACGGAAGGACCTTTTTGACGTTGGTGTATACGATACCGTGCTTGTCTTCCTTTTTCAATTCGAGCTTCACACGGCACCCGATCAGATCTTCGGGATCGAATTCCTCAACATCCCCAAGGCAGATTCGCACCAGAATGGACAGGGCAACAATTCCCCGCTCGTCATGGTAATCGTAGCGTTTGGAAAGGATCGAACCATTTTCAAGCTCGTAGACTACTCTCAAGTATTCCTTATTAGGTTCGACTTTGATGATTTTCGCTCCGGTGATTCCTTCGGGTGGAGTTGGCCTTAGTTTGATTTTCATTGCGATGCACCTCACAAGTTTTTTTGTTTTTTCGCCCGGAAACGAACTACTCCCGTAAAGCGTCTGGTTTCCGGCCTATTCGGTTTTCAAAGAGCGATTTATGTTGCTGATCATCTGTTGTTGTCCCATAGCTGCTGACATTTGGCGCGAATCGGAATGAAACGCAAAGAGCGCCAGCCTAATCACCTGATTCACTAGCGTGTCGTAGACACCTAGTACAGGGATTAAACTGGCGCTCATCATTGGATATGATTCGCTTTTACGTGGCGTTTAGAAACCCAGGCGGGTGTTCTTTCATAGCCTCGGCCAAATGTGTATTCTGCTGTGAAAGATCTGTTTATTAAACTATCATGTATCAATCTGGTTTGTCAATACATTTCATAGATTTTTTTAGATCCAATGAGAAAGTACCATTTCCTTCTTTAGGGAATGGGGAGGCGCTACTCCAGATAGGACGTTAAAGCGCTTGTAATGGCTTCACTGTAGCTGCGAATTCGCTTTCGCTTTTTGTACTGATGCATCTTTCGAAACAAGGCATATGGCAGATAGACCGTGACTTTCCTCAAATCGGTTTCCGCCTCACGGGCATGGTCATGATCCAGACACCGAGATGCTTGGAAGTGTCCGGCAGGGTGATTCTTCAAGGGAATCGAAACATGGGTGGTACCGCTCTCATCTTCCTCCTCCCAGCCTTCTTCCAAATCAACCGCAGCCCAGTATATTCCGAATGCGTTTTCGTCGGTCATCCTCATACACATTGCTCCCTTGAAAAGTGAAAAGTCGACTTTTTGTCGACTTTAATGGAATGTTATATCTATGTGAATGAAAAATCCGTGTGTTCCTTTTCTATGATCCTACGTGCCGCACGCCGAGCGTCTCGGCGTCATCCAAAGATATAATATACATTTTATTTCATATTCATTTACGCAGCATTAGGAAAACGAGATCTTTCGGTAGTGCGCCGTGGGACGGTTTCGGAAGGGGTTCGCCCCGAGTGCCGTTAGAAAAAAAGAAGAGCTATCGGAATGGTGTTCCGAAAGCTCCCTGTCCTTCCGTTACTGGTAGTCCGCAAGGCCGAGATAGTGCAGCGAAATAATATTCTCGAATCCGATCCCAAAGTTGGGCTCCCAGAGATGCCCCTGCTTGGGGTCTTGGTGCTTCATCAGCTCGGCGGCGTATTCGACCTTGGCGTCGTGGAAGCTCTGCAGCCGCGTCTTGCCCTGGTCGAGGCCCGCGAAGTAATGGTAGAAGAAGTAGTACGGTCTATTTTGCAGGTCCTCGTAGGTGGCCTCCCTGTACCAGTACAGCCACTCTCCCTCTTCCGTCTGCTCGACCGGGGCCCAGACGTAGTTCGCCACCCCGTTGTTGGACCCCATGACGGTCTGCGCGATGGGGTTGATCATTTTCCCCTTCGAGAGCCCGTCGTGGACGATGCTGTCGGTCCCCAGCCCTTCAGCCGACGAGAAGCCCCAGAAGAACGCGGTGTAGTAGTTGGAGCCCAGTACGGTGTTGATGTTTTTGCGGTCAAGGAAGGTCTCCTTGCCTCCGCCCTTCTTGTTCTGGTAAGCCCCCTCGTTGGTGCCGTAGCTGGTGCCCACCAGAAGGTCCATAACCCCCTCCTTGTTCTCTTTCTTCATGTTTTCGGTCAGGTCGTCGTAGTAAGTGCGGTATTCAACGTTCTCAAAGAGGCCGAAATCCTTGTCGAGTCTCTTCAGGAAGAAGTTGATGTCGTCCTGGGGATAGCCGTCCTGGAACATCATCGGCGCGTCGAACGCGACGGTCGGGACGGACTTTCCCTCGATCTGCTGCCGGTAATCGTAGTAGCGTTCGATGTAGCCCGCGATCTCGCCTTTGGTCAGCATCAGGCGGGAGACCGGCCACTCGGGGATGAGATTGACCGGGGCGTTCTCGTCGAACACGCGGTAGACGCTGACGTCCGTCAGATACTTGCTGTCGCTCTTGAAGTTGGAGTAGAAGAAGTCGGTAACATATTTTTCGTTCTTGTTCTCCTCAATGCGCGGAAACCTCCCCTCGGGATCGACGTAGCGGATCTTGTGGACGTAGGAGAACGCGGGCACGTCCCCGCTGGTCCCGAAGATCTGGACCCCGGCCACCTTTCCGCCGAGCTTTTTCTGCTCGGCTTTCAGGGCGTCATAGAGCTCGGGGGCCGTCCGGTATTTCGAGGAGTCGAACAGGACGTTGTAGGTGTCCCTGAACTTGTTAACGTACAGCTTGATTGCAGCCAAGTCCTCGGCCGTCACCTTCTGGCTGTTATAGACGAAGTAGTAGCGGCCTTCCGGGGCGGCAGCGCCCGTGCTGATGACGACCCGATTGCGGCTCTCGTCCCATTGGACCTCGGCCCCGAAGCTTTCCGCGACGAAGCGCGCCGGGACGAGCGTTCTCCCATTGATCTTGGTGGCGGCGACATCCAGCCGGACGACCTTTCCGTCAATTTCGGCCTTTGTGTCGTTCAGGCGGAGCGTGACGACGGTGCCGTCCTTGGTGCCCGTAATCGTCTGGGTGGATTCTTCCCAACCCACCTCCGCCCCCAGCCCCTCGAAGATGGCGCGGAGCGGAACCATGACGCGGCCGCCGATCTTTCGGGGGGCGACGTCGAAGTAGACGGGGCGGCCGTCGATCGTTACGGTGATCTCTGAGCCTTCGCCGTCGCTGGCACTGGCAAAACTGCCGAAAGGAAGCAAGGTGGCGATCAGCATAATAAAGATCATAGAATTACAGCGAAAATTTTTCATTCGGTTGTCCCTCCGAAGTTGTCCTCCAAATGCCTTTTTTACATTGTCTCTCCTTGGTCAATTGGTTTGAACGTGTGACCAAATGGGTCATTGCTTTATGAACGTGTTGTTGCTGTAGACATACTCGTCGAAGTGGCCCTGAGATCCGAACGGTAGCAGTATCTTGTTTCCTTCGAGAATGACATCGGACTGCCCTTCTCCGTGCCAGATGAGGCCGAGCGGCGACGTCCCGTTCTCCATGAAAGTGTAATTGTAGCCGAAAACCCAAATGTATGTTTCCAGCATGCCGTCGCTCGCGGCAACCACAACTTCGGGGACCGAGTCATTCCCGAAATCGTAATCCTTAATGTACAAGCTGAATCCTTCTTTTAGATCGCCGAAGTCGTCGAAGGGGCTCCCGCCGCCTGCGTCGGTGTCCAATTGAAGGTTCCACCCTTGTTCGAGGGACTCGCTCAGCGCTAGGACCTTCACTCCGTTGGGAGAGTCCAGCCCGACTTGCAGGCTCACCTTCTCTCCGTCAAAATTCAACGGCACCGTGGTATCGGGCTCCGGCGGACTCCATTTGACGAAGCTTTTCAGATTCACCTCACCGGACTTTGGTGCTGCCTCATCGCTGGGCTTCGCGGCGGGACTTTCCGAAGGAATCGTTGTCGCTTGAGTAGCAGGAGTGTTCGCTTGCTCAGGCTTTTCATTTTGGGTTGTTTCTTTTGAGGACGCAGTGTTGGCGCTTTTGTACCTGTCCGCCATGTCGGCCAGGAAAGCGTACCAGTCGGACGTGTGCAGGATTTCCCCGTCGGCGGACGTTTCCACGGCTTCGAAATGGTTCTCCCCGAATACTTGAAAGACCGTTCGGATGGCGACTTTCACCCCTTGGTCCGAGAATGTCGCTTGGTACATGACGAACTTGTCCAGATCGTTGCCCTCTTCCCGGACTTCCTTCCATTCAACGTTGCTGAAATACGCCTTGTTCTCCAGCACCTGGCTCATCTTCAGGTTGGTTCCGGGCACTGTCCCTTCTTTCACCCACTTGACGTACTTGTTATCCGTTCCGTCTCCGAACCCGCCTCTGGATTGAACGACCACAGCCAGAATGGCGAGGGCGACGACCGCCGCGCTGGCGAACAGGATGATCGTCTTTTTCTTGTTGCTTTCCGTTGTCGGCACAAGCGGGGCTGCAAGCGGCGCCCCATTCTTTGCGGCCGTGGCGGCTTCCGCGTATTGGTTTGCCGCTTGCGCTACCTTTTGGACAAAGCTGTTGGCCGCAGTCTTGGAGCCGGTTGGAATGCGGACCTTGCTGCCGTTGCGGTCGGTGATGCAAATGCAGGTATTGAATGTCCGCCAGGCGAAAAACGCCGTCAGCAGGAGGGGCCAGAAGGACATGCTGATGAACGTTACGACGACAAAGAGGATGGAGAACACCAGATCGAACCAGTCGATTTTTGCGGCAACGGAAAGGCTCTTGATGTTCGCCAGTGCTATTTCGGTCGTTTTCTGGCGGCCTGGAAACGCGCCCAGAACATGGTTTTTCGTGTTGATGACCAACCGTTGATCGGAAAGCGTCACATCCGTCTTGACTTTCAGGTATGTAAGGTAGCTGAATCCGCCGTTCCATTCGAAGGAGAACGACTGCGGATTGACAGGTTTGTGTTGATCGGAAATTGAGTTGGACATAGGACACCTCTTTTATAGGTAGTAGTTTCAGTTGCAATGATTGATTTGGAATGGAGTCGAAAGTTGCCGGACAAAAATATTATCTTTAGATGTTATTAATAAGTCAAGTAACATCTATAGTGTGTGTATGCGCGCATCCTGCTTGGGTAAGCTTGTCTTAAGGTGATGTGCGCATGTCTGATCTCGTGAAAAAGGTAGGCGAACGAATCCGGCAACTCCGGAAGGAAAGAAACCTCTCGCAGGAGCAGTTGGCGGAGCGCTCGGGTTTACATACGAATTACGTCGGGCAGGTGGAACGCGGAGAGAAGAATCTGACGCTTGAAACGCTGGAGAAGATCGTTTCGGGCTTGGACGTTTCACTGGAAGAACTGTTTCGCCATCTCGGTCCCATGGAGAAAAAGGATGCGCTGGGTGAGATCGTGGAGCTGCTTTCGAAGCGCTCGACGGACGATCGCGAGATGGCTTTGAAGGTGCTGAGAACGGTGCTTGATTGGGAGCAGAGCAAGAACAAGCGTTAGCGAAAATCGGAAGGCTTGCGGTCCGTGGGGCGGGCCGCAAGCCTTTTCTCTGCGCGGAGGACGAGCAGTTCGCGTTCCAGTTTGACTTGCACGTCGTGCATGGCGCTGACGATGTCGCGCACGGTCTGAAGGTGAACGGGGCCGTCTTTCTCGTAGAGCGACTGCAGCACGGTTTCGATCATGTCCGAGCAGATGTTAATGCGGCGGACCAGGGTGTCTTCCTGTTCCACCAAGGCTTCGTAATGGTCGCTGGGCGCGGGCATCGGGTTCACCTCCTTTTATTGGAAACAATTGTTGCCAGTTACGATCGGTTGATATATTTCGGATTGATGGTGACGGCTTCATCGGCGTGCTTGACGTAGAACTTCATGTCCCGCGTTGACCGGTTCGCCTGCTCGGTGAATTCTTCCTGAAGCGCGGCGTTCTCCAACTGGAAGTAGTCGCGGCCCTTCTGGCGCCCGAACAGCGAAATCATGGCGTAGTTGTAGCTGGCGGGGTTGCAGATGCCAGCGGTGCCGAGAGGGACGAGTTCGGCGACCTTGCCGATCGTGAGCGGCGCGTCTACCAGTCCGCGCTGTTCGAGCGTAAGAAGCAGGCAGGCGAACAGGACGTCGGCGTTGGAGCGGAGCTTGATGTTGTCAAAGTTGAAATGTTGGGAGGAAGCCGTCGCCCACGAAAATTCGCGGATGGAGGGCTCTTGGGTCCGGTAGTCCGCCGCGACGTTCCGGTAGGCGTGCCGGTTGCCGTACGCCTTGAGAAACCGGTCGAGCTTGTTGCGCGAATCATCTCCGTAGGGCAGCTTGGGCTGGATGAGCCGGAAAAACTGGCTGTACTGTTCCAGGTCAGCGTAGGACAAGGCAGGGGGCCGGTCTTCCTCCGGGTGTCCCGCTTCCTTCATCAGCTCCCGCATGGCGCTGATTCTGTGCGCGTCGGCGATCTCGAACGCTTCCGGGCGCATCAGGTGCAGGAGGAACGCGACGGCGTTGAAGCCGCTCGGCCAATGGGGCAATCTCTGCTCCCAGAAGCGGAAGGCCTGCTCGGGCTCGAAGGCGGCGCTTTCGACGAATTCCGGCCACGACTTGACGATAGCGAAGATCGTCCGGCTGTGGGCGGTCGGCAGACTTTTCCGCGCCCAACCTCCGAGCGGCCAGCGAAACGCCTGCCGAAGCGTTTCTACTGGCACGGTTTTCGGCTCGGAAAAGACGCGTTTCCACTCTTCCAGGGGCTCGTTCGGGTATCTGGCGAACGGGAATCGCCTCAAATGCTCGTCGATCCGTTCCTGTACGAGGGCGACAATGGCGCGTTTTGCTTTCTCGTTGAGACTGATGGACATTGGGATCACTCTTTTCGTCTGAATTTAGCGTCGGTGTGGGCGGTCACACCCGGCGCTACCGGCGGGACCGACGCTTTTTTTGGTTGATTTTGGAGGCTAGAACCACTTGTCGAAATCATCGTCGCTGACAACTTTGGGTATAGCCGACTCGATCTGCACTTCCGGCATTTTGTAATCTTCGTCGTGGCCATTTAGGGCGATCCGCTGTTCGGGCGTCAGGAATGGATCTTTTAGCTGAAGATAGAACGGCTCGGCGAGCTCCCGTACCCAAGCGAGCGCATCTGGAACCGTACCGCCATGAAAAATGGGAGGACCTTCGATCCAGAGGTCCTCCCAAACAAATTCTGCCGTTTGTTTTTCTTCATCTACGATCATAAAAAGATCGGTTCCGTCCACGTAGTCGCAAGTACCGTTTTGGTCTGTTGTCCGGAGTACGACCCGGACGATGTGGGTCGGTATGCCGATGTCCATGTATGCTTGCCGAATTTCGTCGTCTTCTTTTCCCCTGTAGTCTCTGCTTCCAGGCAGAGCGTAGGGGAGCAGATGAGCGTTCTTTGGAGTTTCGGCGAAGGGGATTGCCGCAGCGGCCATGACCCAGACATTTTGTTGAACGGAATTGTACTTACAATTCTTTTGAAAAATATTATTTATTCGCTTAATTATTATTTCATTAGTCTCGCTCATTTTAATTCCTGCCTTATCATTTTTTTCGTTATCATTCATTCGGTAAAAATAAAAATGCCCCTGTCTTTTTAACAGAGGACATTGAAGAATGTAGAATGAAATGCTTTATGTAATACTAATACGCTGAACACCGAGTCTCCTTTCCATAATTTTAATATATTCTTCTGAAATGTCACAGAGTATTGCATGTCTTCCGAGGTTTCTAGCAGCGACTCCAGTAGTACCAGATCCGCTCATCGGATCAAATACTATATCATTTTCCAATGTAGTCATCAAAATCAATTTTTCAAAAACCTTGACGGGTTTTTGAGCAGGGTGACCAGTCTGTTCATTTTTGCCAACAAATCCAACCAGAAGGGGGACTTCAATTACATCGTCAATGTCTTCTATGAAGTCCTCTGAATCAAATTGGTCATCAAGGACTGATGTTGGACCTGGAATATATCGAAGTTTTCCCTGTTTTTGTTTTTCTTTCTGCTTCTCATTTAAGAAATGCTCAGGATAAAGAGTGGCTCCATCTTTTGTAAAATGGAGACATGCATTTTGACTGGAACGCCAGCCCCTAATTACCGATGGATTATTTTTGTAGTACCAAGTTAGCCATGCATTTAGGCTAAAATCAGTAGGGGCATTGTCAACAAATCTTGCGACAATTTCAGGAAAGCCCCAAAGATAAATATGGTCAGCGAATCTAGCTGACAAATTTAGGAGCGAACAAATGAAGCTCCTGTATTGAGCCCATTCAATACTTCCACCCACGCCTTTGTTATACCATGGATCAAGCATTGAACACTTGACATCAAAAGGCAGAGATGCGATCAGTTGTAAACTTTCGAGTGCATCCATTGGGGGCAATATAGCGATACCGCTTTCTTTGAGTGATGTTTCTATCTCTCTTTTGATGAACTCTCTCCTTTGAATTGATGCTGTTATAGTAGTATTAGTCATTATTTATTTCTCCTTGTCTCGAAAGTATTCACGAAGGAATTCGTAAGCTGCTTGTTTCTCTTTGTGCGAAGCGGCCTGAAGAATCGCGCGTATATTTAGCTTTCCTGTTGTATTGTCCCAATAATTCTTCTTTGTGACTTGGTGTCGCGCACATAGAGCTTGCCAATCATCTGGATTGTCAGGGTCAAAGTCTTCACCTATAGAATGAGGTTTTTTGTGGTCAGGAGTGAGAACGACTGTGCCGCCACCAATAGGGTCAATATCTCCTTCTTTTAGTCCACATATTTGACCCCCTTCGTTCCACTCGCATCTATAGTTGGCTCTTTCGAGAACAGCTTTCCAAGTCTTACTTGATGGTGTAATTCTTTTACGGGCTTTCTTTCGTTTTTCTGCTGAGGGCATCATATACTCGCCCATTGAAAGATCCTTTCGGTCTCTCCATGAGAGAATAGTGTAACCGTCATCAGTGCGCAGTTCTGAAAGTCGCTGATGCCAGTTTTCAGGGGCTCTTCCCTTTTCTGGATCATAAGCTGCCTGCTGAATTTGCTCGTTAGTAAGAACCTTTCCAATGTTGTCTAAAAACAAAGCTTCTATGCGCTTTTTCACAGTTTTCTGAAGATAAGGACCTTTTACTTCTCCGTATTCTTTTTGCGACATGCTTACCATAGCACCTCCGAGTACTATGGTAAGCTAGACTTCATAAAAAAGCAAAGACAACAAACACTTACACCGGTTTGCGATTAGTTGAGGAATTGTTCTTTCACTATTATACGCTTGTTGTTGACGCGGGTGGAGCAAGTTTCACTGGTGATATTTGGGCTTTTAAGATCATTAAGAGGTTATGTTTGCAAGACTTACCATTCTCGTACAGGGTGATTAGTTTGACTCAACTGCGAGGGGCAAGTCTGCTTGTTCATGTAAGCTAAAGGGGTATATTTTCCAGTTTAGAGTTAGGGAGCGTCTAATTACCTTAAATTCCCTTTAGCTGTTCGAGGGATTTATGAAAATGTCTTGCAATATTAATATTGTGGATTTGCCATACCACGGTTCGCCTCCATACAATGAAGAAGGGTCCCGACCGTCAGGTCGGGGCCCTTCTTCATTGTACACGAGCCGAAGAGGGGATGAGAACCCGAAGGGTTCGTCCGCGCGCAGGAAGCGGCTGCAAAACGCCCCATCGGCTTGGGGCGTTGCCGCGGACGAGCACGGCATCGAAATCTACCGCGGCGCTCTGCTTCGCCGAATCCGCATCGACAGCAAGTTGAATCGGGATTTCGATAATCCCCTCGCCTCCACCATGCAAATCCACAACCGCGTGAGGTTGTGGATTTTGCATTATGTGTGGCGTTTTGCATCGTAATGTGCAGCGTCAATCGCGGCGGGACTTCATTTTCCCCCATATGATGAAGTTCAGCGCGACGTAGAACAGGATCCCGAAGAGGTTCATGTCCCCGCTGATGTAGTTGGCGGCTTCGTTGTGCTCGAACGTCATCGCGGCCAGAATCAGCCAGACCAAATTGTGCGTGGTATGCATCATCGAGGAGGTCGATACGCTGCCGGTCCGCATGCGATTTTCATCAATCACCGGACAGAGGAAGTTCATGGACGAAAATGGGAAACCGAAAAGAAAGTCTTCGACATGGCCGAGTATTACGAATGGCGAAAGAGCAGACCAAAAGTTTCGGCTAAAGTAACTCGTATTGTATGATGACACCCTTGACTTTACACACAATTCGGGACTTGACCTTGGTTAACATTTAGTATCATAAAATAGAGATGAAGAGTAATTAAATGTACTTATGATCCGTTGTTTTTTAATTATAATACTCCTTCTTCATATAGAAGATTTTCTCGGAGGAAATCTTTGTGAGACGTGTAAATACGCCTAGAATGAGCGACAGAATCCTTACATTTGAGGATTGTTTTAATGCAAGTAAGATGGATACTGCATGGAAAAAGTATGTGAAAGAAGGTATGCGGAAACAGGCGTTATTAGATTTACATGATTATTTTGATTTCCATCGACATAAAACTCAAATTTTAAAAAGTGTTAGTAATCAAATAAAAGAAGGAATATATAGACCTAAACCACATTATGAGATTGTTGTTGAAAAAAAATTAGGAGTATGCAGGCATCAACTAATACCTTCCCCTGAGGATGCTGTTGTTTTACAGACAATCGTCGAAAGTTTATCTCCGGTTATAAGGAATGCACAACCTTCTGAACGTGCCTATTATAGCAGAAGTCACTCAAGACCAAAATCCGAAGCTGATATAGATGAAACTTTTCCATATGCTTGGTGGGAATTATGGCCAAAATTTCAAGAAAAAATATATGAATTTACTCAAACTTTTAATTATGTTGTCGTAAGTGATATTTCCAATTACTTTGATAATATTATTTTCCAACAGCTTAGAAATGTTTTAGCTAGTTACGGTAAAATTGATGAAACATTATTAGACTTTCTTTTTTACATGTTAGAGGCATTTGTTTGGCGGCCAGACTATCTTCCATTATCGGGTATGGGGCTTCCACAATTAAACTTTGATGCCCCTAGATTACTAGGTCATTCTTTCCTATTCGAAATTGACAAGTATCTTGATGAAAAAACAAATGGTAATTTTGTTAGATGGATGGATGACATTGATTTTGGCGTAAATCATGTTCATGATGCAAAAGAGATTTTGAGAGGGTTAGATGAATTGTTACTTACTCGAGGTATACGACTTAATATGGGAAAAACTAGAATACTAAGTATGGATGAAGCTGAAGAATATTTTCTACCAAATGAAAATAGATTTATTACCATGATGACTAAAAGAGTCAAGCGCCTTATTGAATCTGGCGCTTCAATCGTAGCAGAAAAGAAAAGAATTAGAAAAAGGTTTAGGGGTTTTTACAAAAAAAAGAGGATTGGTCGCTGGGATAAAGTCTTGGGTAGATATTATTCATTATCTTCCATTACTAAGGACAAATTTTTGCAAAGGTTTGTACCGGAAATATTATCTGATCAGCCAGGCTTAAGAAGTCAAGTTTTCAGGTACTATAAGAGTCTGGGACCAAGCAAGAAAAGTTTTCAACACCTATCAGACTTTTTAATGAGTAAGGATTGCTTTGATGACCCCTCAATTTTTGGAGTGGCTAAAGTTCTTGTTGATTGGAAACTGTCCCCTGGTCATTACTTGCGTAAGGAAATTGTACGTTTAGCCCATCGAACATCAAGTAAATCACCAACTAACTTTTTAGCAAGTCTTTGGATGATTGCAAAGTATGGAAGTCCTAGAGAATTAGTATCGTTTGTGGGAAAGAATTCCGATATATGGATTTATTCTGGGTTCCTTTCACGTCAAGTTGCAGCAATTACCCCGAAAATCAAGAATTTAGTCGGGAGTTATAATTTCATAGTAAAGAAAATTAGTGATGCTGGGCATCTAGAAGCTTTAAGAGTGTTAGATAACTTAAATGATCTTTGTTCAAAACCTTTAAGTAGCGCAGACAGACTTTATCTATTTCATGGCTCAAATGAGTATGATGTATACCCACTTCAAAAATTTTTAATCGCATATCAAATATTGAGTTGTGAAAATCTTAATGTTTCTTACCGTGAAAATTTAAGGAATGAATTAATAACAAGAATCAATGATCCATTGTACATTAATGAACTGAAAAATTTGAAGATAAAGTGAATATTGATTTTTTAACAAAAAAATTAAATCGCGATTGTTAAACCACTCAACACCTTATGCGGGCGACTTGTGGATTTGCCATACCACGGATCGCCTCCATACAATGAAGAAGGGTCCCGACCGTCAGGTCGGGGCCCTTCTTCCCGAGTTCGACAGTTGCTAGGTAAATGAAATGCCCGTCATCCCTTGCCCGAGTTCGACAGTAAATCGGCATTTTTGGGCATATAGAAAATCAAGAATCCCATAACAGCAAGGTTTTCTGTGAGCGGAGCTAGAAAAAATCTCATTT